>Ga0307518_10002683_pt1 | contig 12914 bp, 5 predicted proteins | sample 25_EM_MG_FD_203889 | JGI IMG/M metagenome (GOLD analysis project Ga0307518, IMG submission 203889) | Populus trichocarpa ectomycorrhiza microbial communities from riparian zone in the Pacific Northwest, United States - 25_EM | ecosystem: Host-associated > Plants > Roots > Unclassified | place...
GTGTTAGGTCTTTCTGCAAAGATATACCCAAAAGCCTTGGGTCTAGCTGCAACGCTTGACTTAAGAATACTATTTATAATATTAATAATAACATTAAACTTACATGACTTAAGTTTAAGTGAGCCTGACCGCAACACCGGACCCTAGAACATTGAATGTGGGTCGAACTATAAGGTTGTGTCATAAAAGTGTGATAATTAAATAGATTAATTAAAAAAAACAAAGGAAAAAAAACCAATAGGAAGAAAAAAACTAATAAAGAAAAAGAAAAAAATCTAAATTAACTGGGTTAACCCTTCAAACCAGGTTAACCCATCAAACCTGAGATTCGCGTCATGAAAGTTTGATAACTAAATAGAAAAAAACAATTGACGGGTTTACCCAAAATTAATTGGGTTAACCCGTCAAGTCCGGGATACGTGTCATGAAAATCTGATAATTAAATATAAAAAAATTTAACAATAACAAACTAAACTAAATGAAAAAAATTAATTAAAAAAAAAATTCAAGTTAACGCGTCAAACCAGACTAACCCATCAAACCCAGGATCAAACAAAAAATTTCATTAAAAAAAACAAAAAAACTCAAAAAACATTTTAGCATTTCATTTAATTTTTAGTATATATTATAATATAATATAATAATTATAATAATATAATATATTAAAGATAGGAAAGTGAAAGGCATGGGAAAACTATAGTAGTTTTCCCGCACCTTTTAGAGTATTACTTAATATTTTTAACTTGGATTGAAAAAAACTCAAATTCAATTTATTTTTACTTGAAAACATTTTAAAAGCATTTTATTGCTTTTATGAACTATGATAAGCCTCTTTTAACCTCAAAATATTTTTTAATTATTTTAAAAATAAAAAATTCAATCAAATTAAAAAACAATTATGAGCCTGATATTTTTTTTTCAGTATATCCAAAGATCAGAACCATCACTTTCATTGAACTGCTATCTCCAATACAAATCAAATAGCGCTAAAATCAAGCTTTTTATAGTTAAAATATGGCTAGACTGTCGACCCTTCCTCTATCCTCTCCCCTTTTCAATGATGTTTTCTCGTATCTTTCATAACCCAAGAAACAATGCCTTGGTAAGCAAGGAACGAAAGGGATATTAAAAGGTGTGTTCATGGCTACTCGCTGCCTACTCTCACATGTTGGAATTGCAATTCTAAAATTTAATTATGAATCTCTTTAATGTGTTAACTAACATGTACAGGGTCAATAAAATGGTTAATAGAACCATGAGGGGTATAGCATCAACTGGTTAGGTTCTAGATTTGCTTTCTAAAAATCACTAGTTCGAGTCTCACAAAACCTCATGAATCATGACCACTAGCGGCTTACATGGTCGTTAACTTCAGAGCTTATAGGATTAGTCGAGGTACGCGCAAATTGACCCAGACACTCACGTTAATAATAAAAAAATAAATTAACAGTAGCGTCTCCTTTTAAAAAAACAAAATTAATCCGAACCTTTCTTTTATATATAAAATAAACTCCTATGAAAAAAATAAAATAAAATTATATTAACAGCCCCAATCAGACTGGATTTAATTTGATCGGAATTAGAGGACAGGTATGGGAGCAGGTTTGACTTGCTTTAATCATCGTCACGAAAACTTTATGGTAATTAAGAAGAAATTATATAATGTTAATATAATAACTAAGTGATATTTCATTACTATCTTCTAGGTTTTTTAAAGTGAGTTTTTGGAATAATTAATAAAATATTACTAATTTTCTCATTTTTTTTCTTATTTCCTAGTCTTTTCGATTTATAGGTGTAAGATTATTCCAAAAACTTATCTTCAATCGGTTCAAATATTGTACTTTACAAAATATATTTATTTAAAATAATATTTTTTTAAATATCAAACTTATCGGATTGATTTATCATATTTTTTTTAGTTATTATTACTTATCATTAATATTAAGGTCATTATATTATAAGACAATATATACTACAATTTCGGCGATAATATATATGATTTACAGTATAAGATCTTGGGTACCCAAAAAACTTGGTATCATGATTCATTAAAATCTGCCATATCTACCGATTTAATGTTAAGTATGTAAAACAAATTACATAACTTGTATATGTGGAAAATAAATTAATAAGAATCTAGACATTAATCTCTTACTTTTTTATATTTATTTATAAATAAAAAAGCTATTTTTTATGGGTGAAGTTTATGCATTCTTAAGTTATACTTAACCTCAATCTTAATTAACTTTTACTGCATTTCCTTACACGCAATATAGCTGAGGCACAAAAATCCGCCCAGAGCAAACTCCACCACGCAGGACCAGGAGGGTGATTACTGCTAGAAAATGGTGAAAAACAACTGATGCACAGTTCCCACTCGGTCCAATATTTGCTAGCAAATCAGCACAGAAACTCCCTTCCCTTTGAACATATTTCCTTCACAGTAAAATGAATAGCAGTTTCACCATCAGCACAGAAACGCCCAGAGACGGCAGCATTGAGAGCCCCCTCCATATGCTCTTGGATGACTTTTCTTTAGTAACCCATCCATGCTAAATTGAGCCCAACTTTAACTCCGCAGGATCATAATTGCATATGCCTACCTTAATTTCCACTGTCTTAGCAACCCACCTCCCCAACAATCCCTGGATATTTAATTGGTGTTTCTTCGTCCCATAAGAGATTACTCCACTTGTTCTTCGTTGGTGTTAGCCCGTTAGGTATAACTATTTAGACTGTCATCATGGAATCATGGTTACGGTCCCTTTATCCATGAACACTTGAGTGATTCGAACCGCATGCCGGGAAAGTTTTGTCTGGGAGAATTAATATTTAATTATATAAGAATTATGATTTCAAAACGGTACTTATCCTTTAATCAACAACATACAGAGCCGCACAAAAAGAAAAGGAAATGTCTCTTTCCTTCCTTGAATGGAGGGTGTAATTGAAAAAAAAAAGATACACAAGATATAGAAATATGTTTGATTAGAAAGACAGGAAATGAAAATAAAATAAATATATTTTATGATGATATTTGAATGGATTTCTACTTTTTTTTAAAAAAAAATAAAAGATACGAAAGAAACATATCTTCTTTATCTATATTTGTCTGTCTCGATTTAATAACTAAATCTTTATATATACTTAACAAAAAAGAAATTATTGCTAAGTTTCTAATCCCACGACGAGTACATTGACTAAACTTTTTTATTCTAGTGGAAACAATCATTCATGCATTTTTTTTAAACTCACTATTTAAATAAACTCAGTTTTATATTTTCTTAAAACTTCAAGATTAATTCCAATATTTCAAAGTTCTTATAAAAAGGATAGCAGACTAATCAGGCAGAGCACCAGTCCTAACAAAATGATGACTTCTTGGATCAACTTTCTTCTCTTCCTTGTTCTCCAACTGTGCTTTTTGAGTACTGCAACAACAAATGAGCATGATGACCATCCTTTACCCACTGTTTACGTTATCAATGCCTTGCCTAAAAGCTCAAAAGCAATGAATGTCAGCTGCTCATCCAACAATATTGATATCGGAGAGCAGTCACTCGTTAATGGTGAAGTCTACAAATGGAGGGTGTCAAAGAGGAAGCTACACTACTGTGTAGCTATCTGGGAAAGATTTTTTGCATCCTGGCATGCATTTCAACCTCGTAGAGATGGGAATCATGAAACTCTGTTTTGGATGGTGGAAGAAGATGGGTTCTTTATTAGCTGGGATAAAGCCAAGTGGGTGAGAAAATACAGATGGGAAACTGAGTGATTTTTAGTTTCTATTCTCGTACCGAATGCATTTATATCCATAGATTACTTGTGTTATTGTCGTTGAATTTGTTTGGAAAATAAGCATGTACATACAATATGATGAATATAATATTTGTATCACAGAGTTTTGGTTGTCAATGAGATAACAGTTTGATAACAAATGGTTGTGTAGTTTTTAATTTCTTTTTTATTGATTAATAATTAATATCCATCGATTTAATGACTTGCCTGGTGACCCGGCAAACAAATTGATGGTTCACTGCAAGGACAAAAAGCAAGGACCTCGGAGTCCAATATCTGTCTCGGAAACAACAGTTCCACCTTAAAACAGATATTGATGCATTTAGTGCAAAAAGAGACGAGAACAGATGCAGCAGAAAGCATTTCATGTGGCCTGTCAGGGAGGATGGGTTCGATTCTAGCAACGGGAACAGCAATTGGAATCGGGCGTATCAGTGGTAATGGAAGTTTTCCAATTCAATAAACAATCATAAATAATAAGGAAGACATAATTGCAATAATATTGCTTGCTTGTTATTTTCTTTTTCTTTCATGGTTACCCATTTTTGCTGTGTTATTTTCCATCTTTTCCTGTAAATCTACAGAGAAACCAAGTGACAATGATTGAATTCATAATCTCTTAATACCTATCAAGTAGCCATTACTATTTAAACTAAGAGTCCATTCAAATTACCCATTTCTCCATTGAAGTTGGTTTACCAAGTCCACCTCTTCAATCTGGCTACAGGCATGCCCATATAAGAAATTTGGAAAGCAATGTCTAAAGAATCGCTTCTCGCATCCATATATGAAGGGACATTTAGTAAGATTTCACCATAGCAACCAACACCATCAGAAAGTTATGTTAACCTCGTAAATTATAATCAGAGGAGATAGAGAGTAACAGTAGCTACAATTCAGACTTTATAGCTATATATAGCTTAAAAAATTAAAATTAATGACAGAAGAAATAACAGGAACTGGTATTTGGTGAGTACTCATGAAACTTTATCACATCAAGATCTGTAAAATACATGTATGGGAGGTTGGTACTTCTATCTGTACAAAAGGTCGAGCCTATACTGATTGCAAGACAAAATACAGATTTTGAGAGTAACATCAATTACCCTCATGAGCCATAACGGAAAAGGTAAGGATCTTTTCTTATAAAAAAATGTACATGATGTAATCACTTGCTGTTGCAAATCATATCAGGAAGAATCAGCACCGAAAAACCATCTCAGTTAATAAAATCTGGGAAATGGTCACCTATTTTCGTGAAATATCATCTTTCCACGGAAAATCATAAGTCGAAGACAGAGTCAAATTACCTTCTCTCTCGTTAGACTCAATAAGCATCAACACAACTTCCCGCATCGATGGCCGATCAAAAGGTGACATACTCGTGCAAAGTAGAGCAATTTTCAATGCACTAATCATGTGAGCAACAGTGCTTTGGTCTTCAAGGTCCAATCGATCATCTAGTATCCCGGATGTCAATGAATGGTCCCGAACATAATGTCTCGCCCATGTGACAAGATCACCTCCTTGATCTAGTGGCTGTACAGGAGTTTTTCCAGTTAGCAACTCCAATAGAACAACTCCATAGCTATAGATGTCACATTTTTCAGTAACTTTCATTGTGTACGCATATTCTGCAGTGAATAAGAGGCAAGCCACGAATAAGTTAGAAGCTTATATCTCTTCTCTAACATCCATTGAGTTTGACTATGCTAAGCAGATGGTGTGTGAATGTTAAGAACGTATTATAACAGAAATGAAAGTTTTCTTCTCTGATAAACAAAGTTGACATCTACTACTTTTTTCATTTAGTTAAACTATATCAGCAGCAGAGAAATATCAAGAAAATAAATAACTTATACAACCTTAAAAGAAATAAAACCATCATTAACAAAAGAAAGATAATTTTATTAAATCTGAATTGAGGAAGGGCTCACCAGGTGCAATATACCCATATGATCCTGCGACTGCTGACATGGATTTGGACTGGGGCATGTCAATCACTTTTGCCAAACCAAAATCACCAACATGGGCTTCAAAGTTATCATCTAGTAGAATATTATTTGACTTTATGTCACGGTGAATAATAATTGGTTTGCAGTCATGATGTAAATAAGCAAGACCTTCAGCAGCTCCAAGAGCAACCATGAATCGAGTTGACCATTCCAAGCTACAAGAGGGCCCATGAAGCAGTTCACCCAAGCTCCCCCTAGCCAAGTACTCATAAAGAAGCAGATTGGAACCTTCGTGATAGCAGAAGCCATAAAGTTTCACAATATTTCGGTGCCTAATCTTTCCGAGAGTCAGAATCTCAGCCTGAAAACTGTTCTCAATGCTACTCCCCTCCCTATCAGAAGCAAGCTTTTTCACAGCAATGGTTTTCCCAGAACGCATAACTGCCTTATAAACTGTTCCGCAAGCTCCCCTTCCAACAACATAACTGTCATGAAAATTGTTGGTGGCCTGAACCAGATCTTGGAAGGTGATTCCGTCCTTTAGAGGGAAGTAGATATTTGATTCTGGAGATGGATTCTCCTTATCATGTACCGAAGAGGCTGTCGCAGTGGGATGTCTCATGAAATATAGTATCACTATAATCAGAATGAGAGAAACACCACCAACAACGGCTGCAACAATTGTGATGATCCTACCTCGAGGAGCATCCATATTTTTCCGTGGAACAGAACCAGAAGATGTATCTCCACTGCAGTAGCCAAGAGGCCCACCACAAAGCCCTTTGTTTCCAATAAAGCTGCTGATGGCCATGTTCTGAAATAGTGATCCGGAAGGCAAAGACCCAGTGAGCTCATTGTATGAGAAGTTGCATCCCAGTAAACTCGACAGATTTTCAAATGTTTTGGGAATCTCACCGGTCAAATGATTGTTATTGAGCAGGAGAAATTCCAGTAAATTAAGATTGCCAAGCTCTGGTGGTATGCTGCCAGTAAGACTATTATAACTGAGATTCATTCCAATCTGCAAGCTTGAAAGCAAGCCCAATGAGGGAGGAATTCGACCAGAAAATGAGTTGCCACCCATCTGCAATTCAGTCAAATGGGAGAGATTTCCTAATGCCAAGGGTATATTTCCAGAGAATTTATTTTCTGAAAGCCTAAGAAGCTCCAATTGAAGAAGAGTTCCAAGCTCATCTGGTAAAGCATCAGAAAAACTGTTGTGGCTGAGATCGAGTCGTTGAAGCATCTTGCAGTTAACAACTTCAGGTGGAATCTTTCCGGTGAGCAAATTTGATGATGCATTAAAAGTCACAAGTTGAGACAGATTACCTAATTCCTTTGGCAACTCTGAAGTAAAGTAATTGTTTGCAATATGAAGTCTTTGCAACCTTCGGCAGTTCCCCATCTCTGGTGGAAGTGGACCAGTAAACATATTCTGGTTCAGTTCAATAGCAGAAAGGTTCACCAATTTGCACAACTCTGAAGGAAAGCCACCTGTAAACTTATTTCCAACAAGACGAAGTTGTACCAATGTTTGGCAGTTCAGGACCCCAGTCGGGATATTTCCATATAGCCTGTTAGAATCCAGATTCAGCAAAATCAGATTAGAATGACGGCAAAGATGAGGAGGTATTCTTCCAGTCAGATCATTATCTGAAAAATCAACCACCCAGAGTTGGCTATAAAGTCCAAGCCGCTGAGGAATGCCACCACTCAGAGAGTTGTTAAAAAGCTGTAACTGAAGCATTTCAGTCAAATATTGAAACCCAAAAGGAATAGGACCAGTGAGGTGATTAATTGAGAGGTCAAGCTTAGTCAGGTTCCTCAAGATACTAAGCTCATTTGGTATGACACCAGTAAGTTGGTTCTGGAAGAGGTACAAAAGTCGTAGACCCTTTATCTTACTGAACTCAGTTGGGATCTTGCCAGTCAAAAAATTCTCTGAGAAGTCGATTTCTGTTGCCATTGAAAGATTTCCAATTTCTCTTGGAATAGTTCCATTCAATCCATTCCGATAGAGGTACAGCTTTTTCAGAAACTTCAGGTTCCCAATTTCCATTGGTATTGGTCCAGCAAGGGCATTTGCATAAAGAGCAAGTGTCTCAAGGTTTGTACAGTTCCCAAGCTCTTTTGGTATTAACCCCGAGATCTGGTTCTCCCATAAAATCAATTCAGTTAAGTTCCCTAGCATCGCAAGCTCCTTTGGCAGCTCCCCTCCAATTTTATTTTGGGCAAGACCAAGCAATTTCAAGCTTTGACAACCACTTATTTCAGCAGGAATACTACCAGAAATTTGATTCTGCCCTGCACGGATTGTTTTCAAATTCTTAAGATTCCTTATGGAACGAGGCAACGGGCCAGTCAGCTTGTTGGTATAAGCCACAAACTCAACCAATGAAGACAATCTGCCAAACTCCTCTGGAAGTGAACCAGATATCTGGTTGTTGCATATATTCAAACGTTCAAGAAAAGACAATCTACCCAGTTCAGCAGGAATTTCCCCACTCAACTGATTGTTATTCAAATAAAAGTATTGCAACAGGGAACAATTTCCAATCGCTTTAGGTATATCTCCGGTGATTTCATTGTGAGAAAGATCAAAATATCTAAGGTTGACCAAACCACCAATACCGGGGCTCAGTGTCCCAGAAAGATTCATTGAGTTCAAATCAAGAGACCAGACCAAAGGCTCATAGTCTAAAGTGCAACTCACGCCAGTCCAGCTGCATGGTGTCTGATCAGTGGACTTCCAATTCTGCAGATGATTGAACTCGTCATGGAGGGCATTCTTCAGCTCTAGGAGGTGATGCCCATCAGAATTCAACCCCTCTGTGGTAAATATCAATAGGAAGGTAACAAGCAAAATTCCAGCAAGCCCCAATTCAAATACTCCACTTGATCTGAAATATGCTGACATATTGGTATCCCTCCACCTTATTGAAATTTCAGAATAATATCATCATGTAAACACCTGCACATCAGGGGATACTTTAGAAATTTGGATCACAATTGTGAATTGTCAAAGAACCAAATCTATGACAAGCATCAACCAAATAGTGCAACATTTAACAACTGGAAGAAGAATGGGAACTCTAAAACGATTGTGGTATTTTTTTTATAATAAGAAATTGTTTAACAAACCATTCTCCTGTTAAAAGGAACTCAACTGTGAGTATGATAGAGAAAAGTAATTACTACTAGAAAGAACACCAATCGTTTCAGTATTCAAAGAATTCAAGAGCTATGATACGTCACAAACTAAATATGAATTTGGTTTGTTGAATCTCTTAATGTGGAATTTTAGTTTGTAGGAATTTTTTGAGCCTGGAAATTCAATCACATACAATTCATAGAAATCCTAATCCCGGGACAAACATAGAAGCAACAGTACTCATTTAGAAGAAACAAGGCAACGACTCTAAATATAAGAAGCCAAATTACCAAAGAGAAAATTTCTGCAGGAATTCACATATCAGACAAGCAGAGACGCCAATTTAAGCAAGCAAATCAACACACAGAATAAGCTAACAATTGAAGAACGAGAGATATACCTGTTAAAGCCAGATAACCAATCACTCGTCAAAGAAGAGATACTAAGGCAACAACTGCACCAGTTCCCCGTAACTCCTTGAGACCATAAGGCTAAAAAAACCATGGAATTCATGAATCAATAGAGAAAACTGCAGCCAACCCAGTTCAGCTTTCAGCATAAATGGTGGGGATCTTAGGATCAAAAGGCCTAGGATTTTGTAGCAAGAAAGATATCTTTTTTTCTTCCTTCTCCCACTCTCTTTCTTATTTGCTTTTCAAAAAAATAAACAAGCAAAAGGAAAAGGGAGAGATCTTTTATGGTTTTCTAATGAGATATTGAAACAAAAACAGTGAAAACTGTGTAGTCTTTATGTGAATTAAAAAGGGTCGGGCCCGAGCTACGAATTGAAGCTCTAATGGCTGACAAGGCAAGCCCTCATTTCATCTCTCTCTCTCTCTAACCTGTATATGGATGCAAAGGTTGTACCTTTCACACTCACTCACTCTCTCTATCAATATATGTAAGGAATGGGTGAGTCTGCTTGGCGTTATCGTTAGCTTCTCTCTCTGGGGAAGGGGGTGGAGGGTGGAGGGTGGAGGGTGGAGGTGGGCTTGGCTGGCTAGTTTCTCTCCTTTTTTAGTGCCTTCAACTGTTACTGACTTTTTGTTAGGCAACAAAAGTTTAAAGTTTTCCTGTCCAAATCCAAAAAAAAATTGGACTTTTTCTTCACCGGGGTAGATTGGTGCTGCAGTCTCCAAATTCCACATTCTAATTCGTAAAAACTGAAAAAGGAAATTGTGAAAATCCTGATTAGTAACAATTTTCGTAATACGATGGAAGATGTTTTCAAAAGTAATTTGTAATTAAAAATATATTAAAATATTTTTTTAAATATTTTTTACATTTAATATTAGCATGTTAAAATTATTAAAAAATATCTAAACATGTTAATTTAAATTTGTTTATAAATAAAAATAGATTGAAAAATATTTTAAAAATCAGGTTTAACCATAATTTTTTATAATTTGATCTAGACTTGAGAAGCAACAATCTTCTAAACATAAACATGTTAGTCTATTTGGGATTGTGGTTGTGGTTTTTTTTAAAAGTGTTTTTTACTCAGAAATATATTAAAATAATATTTTTTATTTTTTAAAAATTATTTTTGATATCGGTGCATCAAAATAATTTAAAAACAGTACAAAATATTAATTTGAAGCAAAAAATAAAATAAAATAAAAATTAATTTTTTAAAAAAATATTTTTAAAATACAAAAAACAAACAAAACGATAATAACAACCGAAAGTAACTTTGTCCAACCAACAATTTCAAAGCTTGATGGACACTACAATCACTTGTGTATGGTCGTAAAGAATTTTTTGCGGTTGAGTGAGTATCGGAGCTTGATAGAACAAGGGATGTCCACAGTAGCAGCAGGAGCAAAACTCAGAGAAGGACAAAAGAAGGTTATTGATGATGCCAAACCAAAGGGACTTCAAGGCTAAGAATTTTAGAGATAGTGCATTGTCATATGCAGGAGCAAGTTGCTGATACAATGACTAAACCTTTAAAGCTTGATATGTTCCTGAAAATATGCTATTTATTGATTCCATTACTAATTTCTGAATGAAAAGGACGATGAAGTCCCAAAAATCAAAGTAGTTTAAGAACATAAATCTCAGGTTGTATAATTGATTAATCAATTGGTTTTAATAACCTCATTAATTCTCCCTGCTCAATGTAGTTGATAGCTTATACTTGATGTTTGGTAGGTCAAAGTAGCTTGTGACCACTACCAGTACCTATAAAAAATCTTTTTTGGTGGATGTGAGGACTCTTTAATGCTCAAATAAATATTTTTTTTATAAAAAAATACAATAATATTCCAGAGAGATGCTCTAAAAATATATATGCAATAGAAAATGAAGATTGTTAACCTATGAGTCTTGTCTTTTTTATGGAGATGAGGGACTGAAGTGTAATTTCACTTTTGTGATATTTTAAGTTGTATTGTGAGTTGTAATCCACTCATTTTATCCGGCAAAAAAATAGAGACATGACGAGTCATGAAAGACTTTAATACACCTAATGGTGTTGGCGGAGTGTAGACTTGTTTAATGAAGCATATTTGTTGAGAAGTAAATCCTTTGAGATTTTATATAAAAATCTATTGAATTGATGACGTTAAATTCAAGTATTATGCTTGAATATGTGAGTGTTGCGAATCTGGCCATGCCCAATGACAAAAATCTTTGGGCTCGATACTTTCAGAAAACATGTGCGAGGCCCACCCCGTTAACCTAATAGTGCATCATGCCAAGCTATCAGGCTTGGCAACACATGTTAGACTCGGGTGGCGTCTTGCATCATCTGTCAGACCCGACAATATATGGGACTAGCGTTGGCCACACCCAGTAACCTTTAGTTATGAACAGTGCTAGACCCAAACAACCTTTAGGTTTAACAATGATCAGACTCAACATGTTTGGGGTTTGACATACTACCAAATTTAACTAAAGTTGGGTCTAGCTGTCGCTAGACCCAGCACGTCTTAACTGGAACATGTTATGATAAATTTTTTATTACCTAATCTTTCTCAGTCTTTATCATTCTTGTATGTTTTTCTTGATTTGGTATTTATTAGGAAAAACTTATAAAGATGTACCTATAAAATCTTGTCCGATATTAGGTAATATACGTTTGATAACTCTTATCCATAAAAATCCTCCAAGCAATTCTTCTTAAAAAAAAAAATCAACTGGGCTGGTTTATAAATTATATTTTACAGTCAATAATCATGTCATAAAAAAAGAAAGAGAGAAAAAAACACTCTCCAGATATGCGTGTGAAAACTAAGATCATGCTCGTACATAAATTGGATTAAGATAGAGCACGTCATGAATGATGGGACTTGGGGGGCCCTCCAGAATTATACAAATGTCCCACCAAACTCTTGGCAAGGAGTGGGGACCCACAAAATGGCCGAGACAGCTTCAGTAGCTGTCCAACCATCATGCCTTACATCCATATCAGACGATCCAGTTTTGTGGGTTCTTGTCTGACAAGTAACCGTGCAATCTAGAGAGGATAATCTGTGGGTCCTGAAATAACTCTATAAAAACACTGAATTGAAGCACATGCGAGGCCATCCATCACTATGGATTTGCTTGTTGACTCCCATGGATTTTTCATTTTGTGTTCGGCTCTTCTCCACTGGCATAAACCCTAATCTGTTCCGGTAGGTTAACGACCTCTTGAGCGTTAGGAAGACAAGGAAAAAATGGCAGTCATGGTTCTGGTGCAAAAATTCTACATGATTCGGCAGGACGAGCCTTCTTTCTTTGATTTTGCATGCTGATTAACCACTTGAAGTCGGTGTTGACCCGTGTTTTGAAGATATTCAGATATGCTGCGTGATTCATTTATTCGAAAAGGTCTTAGCGTAATCCGTGAGACTAAAATTGATGATGTTTCGAATTTTATTATATGAAATATAAAGTAAGAAAGGTGTCATCTATTAGCTGAACTTGAATTAGTGGATGCTTAATCAGTATTTTTTTTATCTTGTCCTTTTTGATAGATAATTATTTCTTCTCTATCCAAAAACAATATTGGTTGTTTTTGC
>Ga0307518_10002684_pt1 | contig 12913 bp, 6 predicted proteins | sample 25_EM_MG_FD_203889 | JGI IMG/M metagenome (GOLD analysis project Ga0307518, IMG submission 203889) | Populus trichocarpa ectomycorrhiza microbial communities from riparian zone in the Pacific Northwest, United States - 25_EM | ecosystem: Host-associated > Plants > Roots > Unclassified | place...
TTCGGTTTCGACATCCAAGAGCACATTAATTGATCTTGGCATCAAGCATGACCCTTCCACGGGTATTTATGGTCTTGACTTCTGTGTGGTGCAAGTCACGTGTTGGAAATCATCAGAGAGTTACAACCGAGGATGCAATGAAATGGTTCCAGGTCAAATATGAAGGAGCTATTCATCCTTAACAAGTCCCAAAATATTGGATCGATCCAAGATCTTTTCCTGACGTCTTTTAAGTTTAAATTTTGGCAAGTCATTACCTTTTATCAATATAATATTCATCGATTATGCATATATCATATATCATGTGACCATGAAATGGTTTATGTCATAAAATTAAATTGATAACATTGTTCGGCATCATTTTGTAAACTTGTTTTCTTGGTAATTTTTGGCAAACATGTTTATTGATGATGCATTCTCTTTTATAAACTGATTGATAACCAGATTTCAAAGTATTTTCTTTCAGTTTTTTTGAGTTTTTCTTCAACCGCTAAACGATATTTAAAATAAATTCTCCTAATTAATGAAAGACTTGATGTGGGATGACAACATGATATATAATATAGATATTAATAAGAATTCATGAAAAGTTCTCTACAAATTTTGTCAAAAGATTATCAACAAAAATGTTTTTAGGTGCTTGAACTATTCAATGCAAGTACATGTGTGATTTGTTTTTATTATTGGAGTTTATATTGTATTTTTCTTATCGTCTCAAAGTATTTAGTTGAAAACCTTTCCTTATATTTTCTTTTTTTAAAAAAATAAAAAAACTTGGTACAATATTTTGATTTTATTTTTATGTGGTACCTAGTTTGTGTTTCATTTTTTCAATAAATGTAAAGATTTTATTGATTAAAACTTAAATATATTGATAAATAAACAATCTATATATCATATATCATAATCATAGCACTATTTTGAATTGCATCCATTTAAAGAATCTTATATGAGACAAAGAACGAACATAAGAAACTATACACTTAACATTAAAAAAAAGTGAATGAGATATCTGATTTAGAATTTAAAACTCAAAAAAATATAGATGAGGTCTAAATAAAGAGATAAAAATTAACGGGAAGAGAAAAGAAAATCGGGTGTATAATTTATCACGTTAATCTTGTTTAAAAAATGATAATTTATAACGTACTTAACGCCATTTCTACGTTTTTTTTTTTATTTTTAAAATTGAACTCATCAATTATTAGGAACGGTTGTTGATCGTCAGCCATCCCCATCCTTAAGTCACGTTATGATGCCATATCTCTCTCTCTTCTGATCTATAGAACGAAGAGGCTGGAGGGGGACTGGATTTGGCTCTTAAAACACGTGCAGAATCATGAAAACTCTGATCATATTGCATGTGGATGGATGGCTTATAAAAATTTATCCACTTGAAATAAACTAACCATTATTAGTTAAGAAAGAATGTCAGGCCTCGAACCTCAATTTACAAGCCAAGTTGATACATTTGTTAATAAGTATATAGCACAGTCGTGTTTATTTTTGCATTTAAATAGTGCTTTTGATTTTTTTTATTTTTTAAATTAGTTTTTCTTATAATTTCATATTGTTTTAATTTTCTAATTTAAAAAATATTATTTTAATACATTTTTAAATATAAATATTTTTAAAAATAACCACTAAAGAGTTAGTAAATTTCTTCCATTTTTTTTTAATTTAACGTGAGTGTCCGGGCCAGCTTATGCGCACCTTAACTAATCTCATGAGCCCTAAAGTTAACAATTATGTAAACCTTCAAAGATCATTATATAAGACTCATTCCTAAAATCACAGAAAAAACAAACCTCCATTCTCTTTCTTTAATTGTCCATGATCTTTCTAAAAAGAGCAGTCCATTAAAATACAGTCATGCGAATTTCCAAATGATGACGTTTTACATGACGTCTTTTTAATAGGATAAATCCAGTTATGTTTTTCAGACATTTTCACCCGTTGATGTAAATCTCAAATAATGATGGAACTAAAACTAGGTTTTTTTTCAAGAAGGGTGTCGTGAGAGATTTTTGGAAAAACACAAGGACAAATTGACAGACTTTCAATATGCTCTTTATTTTTTAGAATAATATGCTCTTCTTGTAAACTGAGAAAAAAAAATGTGATGAGAAGTTAGCATATGCTCTGACTTGCAACTTACATAGAATATATAAAATACTCATGCATACTGCATTATTGATTTTACACTAACATATGATTTTCTAAAATTAAAATATACAATCAATTTCATTACATCATAGAATTACATTAATATTATCTATAAATAAATCGTTCATTCTACGAATTGTCTGGATAATTAATCACTTTAAAGTCAACATCTACAATTAAAATAAGAAACACGAACACCACCAACTCGTATGCTAATTCTACCGTATTAATCAACTCTTCATCTTAAATTCCAACATGCATTTAAAAAGTATTTTTCTTTTGAAAATATTTTTTTCTCAAATAGATGTGTTGATGTTTTTTTAAGATAAATATACTTTCGAAAAGCAATTAAAAGCATCAACTTACTAGCAAATTATCTAATCTCAATTAAGGCAGAATAGTCTATGATTGAATAAAAATAGACTTGATTCTGGTCAATTACGTGACTCAAGAAGAGTACTGTTCTGCTGTTAGGAGAGGGGTGTTAGAGAATAATATAAATCATATCTTAAAACCTTACCTAACAGTTTAAGCTATTGGGTTGAGATGGTTATTTGACATGGTATGCTTACATTTAATAAAATTTTCTAAATAAATGTAATTAATTAAAACATGTTCTAATTGGCAACTAAACCATTTCCTCAAAGGGAGTTCGTGAGTTCCAATCTGGAATCTCGAAGCCTCTTAATTGACAGCCATTTCTTACATTGAACTCTCCCTCTCCTTTTTCTTTCATTTCCTTTTACTTTCCTGCAATTTTAACATTTGCGATCATTTAATTGAATTTTCTTCTCTCTCGAGAATGCATTGCTGCATGCCATCTTATTATCCGGTGATTTTCCTTGAATGCAGCAAAATCTCAATAAATGTTCTTCATGTGAAGAATAATTAATCGTTGTTATGCTGGTCTGCTACAAAGAGATGGATATATAGATTATAATATAATGGATCCTTTGATCTTTGTTCAGTGACTTTAAGATTTTCAAATTGTTAATGCAAATATTGTTGAATGTTGCACTGTGAGCTAACAATTATATATATTCTTCTCTTTTTTTGTCTTGGAACCATTTTTCGTTTGGCCGGGAGAACGATAGTGTGTTGCGAATTCCAATTTTTTAGTGCACAATTTTAGTCCACGCCAGCTGACTTGGTCGCCTTGCTAATGTTTTCTTAACATATATATATATATATATATAGAAACTCAACATGCTTATTTTACCTTCTTCATAACAGATAATCAGATGATGAAAAAAAGAGTTTAGTTCTTTCAGCTTTAAGTTACAAGCAACCATTTAAAAAGGTTGGAAACCATTACCAAAAAAGAAAAAGGAAAGCAACCAATATGAATCCTCACAAGAAAACATTGTAATTAACAAGAGTTCTTTTATATATATGAAAATGATTAGTAAGTGAACTGAAAAGAGTATAAATCTAGATGCTACAAACTTAAAAATCGTATATCTTCTAATACAGCTGCAGTAAAATGTTTCTCAAGAATTTTAAAATTGTTTTTGATTTAAATTATTTTTTTATATTTTTAAAATTATTTTAATGTGCTGATGTAAAAAATAAATTATTTTTTAAAATTATTATAATATATTTTTATATGAAAAATATACACTCATAAACCAATGAGTGTTTTTTATTTAAATGCAAATGATGAGAAAGAAATTAAATGCTCGTACCGTTATTACCACTTGGCATGCCGACCTCCACCAAGGAAGCCCTAACTCCTCACCATCACAGCCCAGTGTCATATTCATTAAACCTAGTCTTATAATAGATGTTATGAAGTGTTCGGAGAGATGATATTTGAAAGCTCTTTAGATTGGATTAGACTCCTCTCGAGTTGGGAGTGACATGACATATGGTGGAAAAACCCGAATCATTGGTTTGAATTTCAATAATTAGGATTTGATGCTATTTCCTCACCATTATTCCCATTTTTCTTTTCGTTTCTCCCTTTATTTTTTTTACTCCTTTGATACTTAATTACCATACATTAATTAGTTAGAGTCGAGCATTTTATAAGCTTTAATCACAATCTTTCTCAAAAAAGTCTTCTACGAAAAAACCCACCGAGAGTACAAGGACTGAAAAAATTAAGTTCCGCATGTAACAATTCCTTTTGAGGGATAAATTATACAAAAATCATATAAGTAATGTGTGAGTATTGTTACAAGAAAAAAACCAAAGAAAATAAAGAGAAAGAACAAGTTTCTATTTATTTTTTATTTTAAAAATATAGAAATTTACTTTAAAATTATTCAAGAAATATATTTATTTTATGTTTATATCTGTGTCTCTTCAACTAAATAAATTTTATATTTAAGATATTTATTTTATGTGCAAATAGTTTGTGTGAGAATCTAAAATTATATTTCCTAGATGATATGAAACTAATTTATTCATGAAATATTTTGAGAGTAAATTTTTATCTTTACAAAACAAGAAGCATAAAAAGATGTTCTTCTTATCACTACTATTTATCTTTTATATCTCAAAACAATAATCAAACGTTAATAAAAACCTAACATTATTGGTGGCATACGTATAAAAACATGATTTGTGTGCTAAAGGCTCCTGAGTTGCTCGGTTACATACCAATGTCTCTACATTGGTTGGAATACTTACCTAGCTTATAAGTCTCGGGATTTAGAGGGTGTTTGAGAGTGTAATACCGGTTGCTTTTCAAAGTGTTTTTCACTCAGAAATATATCAAAATAATATTTATTTTTATTTTTTAAAAATTATTTTTGATATCAATACATCAAAAGGATCTAAAAATATATAAAAAATTTTAAGCAAAAAAAATTTTCAAATTTTGCTCAACCCTCGTTTGGAATGGAATACCAAACAAGTACTTAATCTCTTTAAAACAAAAGGCATATTATGGCCAAAACTCACCAAACCTATAGGCCAAAATCAAGGACTTGACGTTGAACAATACATTTTAGAGGGAGACATCCTTTAGAAACAAACTAACAAAACCTCTAAGCATCATCTCTCTAAAATCTTGAGTTTTTACCCTTGGAATATTTCAGGTAACTTCACGACTACTTGATTAAGTATAAAGTGTCCACTAATTGACGTTTATTCTAAAGATATTTTTCTAGAGACCACCAACGTGGGAGTCATAGTTAAAATCATAATATTATCATTAATATAAATTAATATATCTAGCAATTGGAGAGAAATCTTCAAATTAAAAGAAAAAATATACTTAATTTCCACTTTAATCTTAGGATTTGAAATCAAACTTTTCGACTAGCAACCCATAAAACTAAATATCTTTTCGCTTTCACTCAATTGAGAAATACAGAGCTTTAGTAAGTGTCAAGACACCATTAATACGAGCTTTAGCCTAGAAAATGTTTTATTACCCTCTATCAACATGATATTGTATTATGTCTTTTTATAATAAGCTTTTATTTACTAACAACTCTAAGTCATTTAATGTTGTTAGAAATTAAGGATTGATCAATGAAATCAAAGTGAATAATTGTTTTCCAACATATTTCACTGATCAATTCTTAATTTTAAACAACAGTGAGTTGGTATAAAATAAAAATTTACAATGCGGTATTATATTAGCAGAGGGATCCAATAAACATTTTCTACTAATAGAGATAAGAGTTATATCAAAATCCCTTATTAATATCACAATAGAAATACTCGTCAAGACTGTTTTGCATTATTTTACAATTTGATGACACAGAGAAATCGGCCAGTCAGAAACATTTTTCCTATAGATTTGCGAATTTAGTTACTCTTGAGAAAACTAGTTTCACCTTATGGGAATGGAGAGTATTTTACATGGAGATTCAAATCACTCGTTAACACCACCCATCCATTCCCTTACTATCATCACCACTGTTATCGCCTCCAATGTCACTGTCTCTTCAAATCACTACTTATCCTACAAGCATGCTACCATTGCATCCTTGTCATCGTGCTTGTTGCAATTGCTGCCGCAATTACTACTACCATTATCACTACCTTCTCATCGAATCAATACTAATATCGCCACCATCACCTTCTTCTCAACAAAATTCATTAGCTAATTATGGTACTTCAAACCGGATGTTTGAATTGTCAAGCAGTCAATTTGCAATTGGTCTAAATTGAAGGTTCAAACCTCTTTGGCATCTCTTTGCTTGAAGTCCCTTTGGCCCTTTAAAATTGTGTTTCGGGATGAAAAACTTGAAAATATAAATTATGAACTATTTAAAAGCATGATGTTCCCACTTATTCGTAAGCTTAGAACACATATATTAAAGTTTAAAGTTTAAACTTTACTATAAATCACTAATTATTACATGAAGAGATTTACATAAAGGTTTCACAAGCCTTGACACCTTGAAACCTTCCTTGTAACCAACTAACAGAATAAGATTTACTGTCAGTGCTCTCAAAATATGCACGATATCATGATCATAGAGGTAAAGTCAGAAAATACGGAACACAAATTATGTCGTCAACAATAATGAGATGAAAAATGTTATGGAGTACATAATTCAAGGAGATCAATCTTATTCGTATACAACTAAAGGTCTGCCAATAAGGACAACTTTTTTTTCGATTTTTGGGTGCTCATTAAACCTGGAGTTACTCAACATGGGTCGCCATATCTACCTCAGTGTGAGCAAGATTAGAATGCAGTTCATTTGTTACTATGCTCGGTAACTTTAGGATGAAAAAGAGTTTTAAGGAAAATTATTTATTTCCCTAGTTATTTTTATTCATATTAGTATCTTTATTATTTTGCCTACTTAGTTTAGAAATTACTTGGTGTAGTGAATTATTGAGAAATATAAATTTCAAATTAGAATTTTTGGTCTCTTGACTCTACTTGGTAGAATTTTATGTTGTTTGTTATTATTGTATTTCTTGCATTGTTTTCGTTTGTGTTAGTTGGTATCAAATCCTAATGATTTTTTGAAGTTAATTATGTGTTGTTAAATAACCATGGTTGAAAAAGATCACATAATATGACATGTTTGTGTAGAAGGGGATGGGGTTCTTCCTTGAAAAAAAGACTTTTCAGGAACTAGTAGTAAAAGACATGTAGAAACAAATTACAAAATTAACTCATCGACTGACAATGATAAAGTTGCATAGGCAAATTAAAGAATTATACCGTTAATTAGAGAAGATAAAGAAAAAAAAATTAGGGGATCGCGAGGAGAGTGGTCATAAATTCTCAGCTAAGAATTATACTGTTAATTAGAGAAGATGAAGAAGAAAAAACTGGGGGATCGCGAGAAAAGTGATCATGAATTCATGGTTAATTTTGAGAATCTCTTTTAAATACGAGAATAGAGGAGGCAACCTCTTGATCGGTTTATAATGAGATAGATGTGGATTGATATTCTCTATCAATTTTTGATAATTATGTTAATAATGATAGCATAAATGATGATGGTAACGGTGGCAATGATAACATCAATGGTGTCTTTATTAATAAATTAGAGGTTGGGTGCAAAAAAACATAGAAAGTGCTAAAAAAAACAATTGTTGATATAAGTTGTGTTGAATTTTTTTATTACAAGTTTTCTATTATCACAAAAATAAATTTGTTTAAGGGTTATACAATTACAATACATGTTGATGAAGCAGATTTGAGATGTGCAATTCATTAATCTAGAGGCTAATGGAAGAGAAATAATTTGTCCATTGTTGTTTTTATACAAATTTTAACAAGAAAGGATTGAAGTTGATACCTAAAATGGTTATACATTTGAAGCGAAGAAAGAAATGAGGTTGAAGAATCTTTATTGGACATTCATAAGATTGAAGTAAGAACAATTTTAACTCGAGAATGAATTCTTTCCAACTTAGAAAAACTGATGCAAGAATATTTTTTGAAAAAAAATATTCGTTTCCTTAGTTATTTTTATTCCTATATTTTCTTTTGTGGTGTTTTTGGTATTTTTTTCCATTTAGTTTAAAAAATATTTGGTTTAGGAATTTGATTTTCTTATTTAATTTAAGCTTAGTACTAGTAGTATAAATATGGCTACTTAGTTTGTATTTCAATAGATGATTTAGTATGGTGAATTATTAAAAAATAAAATTTTAAATTAAAGTTTTTAGTTTAGTAACATGTTATTTGTTATTGTTGTTTTTCTTATATTGTTTTTGTTTCATCAGTTTACCTATAAGAATATCTAGCACCCTCTTTAATAAGCATATTAGAGGTACTTTTCTGACCATACAAACCAAGCTTGCGGGATATTGAGGTCGGGATTTTTCTTGTTTAACAATCAAATATTTTTTATTCGGCTTGTGTTTGACAAAAAAGAGGCTATTCTCATGAGAAGGCAGGACTGGGAGATTTTTGTGCAATCGCCTTCTCTCAACCTATTCCCAAGGAACTAGTAGGAAAGGATCCCATGTCTTCATTAGCCTATTCCCAAGGAACTGGGAGATTTTGAGAAGGCTAATGATTGAATTAATGAGTCTTTTTTATCTAAATTGAGAAAGTTTTTAGCATTGTTTGAAGCAAGGAGATGAATGAACGTTTGCCCTTGGTAGTGTTAGAGTGATTGTGAATGAGAAGCTGGAGGGGTGGTTACAAGGACTAGGAGCAGTCTGTTAAGGGAATTCTTCATCTCCATCGATATTCATGATGTGATGGATGCCTTTAGTTGAGCGATGGAGAGAGGGACAAGTTGTTGGTTGTGAAAGGCGTGCATATGTGTTCTTAAAGCAGGAAACACAGTTTCTGAAACGTGTTAGATAACTTTGCAAGTAATTGAACGGGCTTTAGTCGGTGATTAAATTCGGTGTTGATTCAGAGTTTGCTAGCTGCTATGGTATGGAATTTCGTGTGATCATTGAAGTGCTTGCATGTTTTAAACTTTGAGTGAGGAGCTATGAACGAGTGCTATTGTAGTATTCAAGCTGTAGAACCCAAGTAAAACTTAACAACTCTATAACACTGTTAATCAAATCCAAACTACCAGAATGCAAAGATTTTTAGACTTATAGTTATTTATTTGGAACAGAATGAGAGAGTTAATTGGTTTTCCCAAAACCACTCGATCAAAGTAGACGTGATTATTTTTGGGTAAGAGCGAGGACTAAACTGCAAATCTAGAGCTTGGGAAAAAAATATAGTTACTCTGTAACTCATCTGGTAGGATAGGACCCAGAAAAAAGGCAATTATAAAACAATTAACACGTTTATCAACGCATAGCATATACAGCTTTCATATGAACTTAGATTTTGGGCCCTAATTTTAACGCAACTAACATTCATCCAAAAAATATGATCAGATGCAGTCACTGCCTACCAAGAACATTTGACAGAAAAAGAAAGCAAAAATAGAAACAAAGAATACACGCACCTTTTTGCATGAGATCAGACAATTTCTCATGATTTATATAGACATTTGAAGGGATTGGCTTAATTGTCTTCTATCCATTTTCCTGTCACTAAGAAAACTGGAAGATGATAGCATGTTATAGGACATGCATGGCAAACAAATTGAAATTCAAGGTTTTGTGAATGTTCCTTTGTAACCCTGATCCTGATGCTAAAATTCAGTCAAAGGTCCTTTGTTTGCAAATACTCAACTGCAAGTCCATACATAATGCACGACAAAACTGTTACAACTGAAATATTCATGCATGATGCATTAGAGAAACAAACGTGTTATGACCAGCCATCTACTTGAAATAATAACTGGCAGTTTTCTACGTAGTACATACCGTGTGCGAAATCAATTTTCCTATTAAAATGTAATACAGATACGGTTCTAACAAGGAAAAAAAAGCATCGAGCTGGGATTAAGTTCCTTTCACCAAATTATCAATAAAAAACTCGAATGTCTTACAAGCATACCTATTCTAACAAATCAAAAGGTAGGGCTAGTGTAACATCTTCAAATGAATATGGGAAGCCAACGTGTTTTTGATAAGTTCAAGATAGCAGAAGCTAACAGCATGTTTAGACCGACTGCAAATCCTGTGGACAGCTGCTAACTCTCCAGAAATAAATAATTGCAACCCAGCATCAACCACTAGACTATTCACTACAGCTTTGGTGACTTCGCACCTTTACTTTGGAGGTTATTTGACTTCTTACTTTGTAATCCTGTCTACTAATACAGTCTAATTTAATTCTGTTTATTTATCCAGCCCCAAGTTTCCCACCTGTGTCTTCATCCACTACTGGTTTGGCCTTGGACTTAATTCAGGGAATATTATAGATATAAGATGACATGCTATAGTTGCACCTATGCATCAATATGATCTAACAAACAAGATGAGATTACAGATTACTACTCTTATCTTGGTTTTGTGGGTGGGTGGTGTAATTCATTAGATTCACGGATCACTTCTGTTACCATTTCTCAGTCACATCTGACACTTTTGCTCAACCCAAAACTATCAAGACCTGATAGAAAATCATTTCAGCCTCATATATAGTGGTTAATCGATCACCTTGATGAAGGCATCAATCACCCTGATGAAGATTGCCGGTAAGGGTATTAAAGGGTGACCAGAAAGTTGTTTTAAGACATCAATCACCCTGATGAAGACATTTCAAGGGGAAGCAATATATAGAACTGATGCTAAGATAATTTCGTTATCATGAAGCAACAAAATTGTCAGGAAGGGATCGGTACTCTAAATGAAGCTCCAGAAACTTTTCAGATGCAGTTGTGGCAGCGTTTGGAAACAAAGCCTCCTACTACTTTGGAAAAAGCTCAGGAATAGCTTTTAGCAGGAAGCAAAATGAGTGTTACCCAAAAAACCCTGCTGTTTTACTGTGAAAGCAGCAAAAATTCACAACCTTGTGCATCCCCGCAAAGGAGTGAAAGCTGCCCATTATTAAGCAGTTTGGAAGATGACCTTTCTTCTTGTGAATGGGTGAAGTGAACAGTTCAAAAAGTTGAAAACTTGGAATTCTACTATTGTTTATGTGTCAAAAAATGGTAGATGCACATTTTCAGATGTCAGTTACATACCGTCTGCCAACAGATATTTCCTTCTTTCATCTCTCCTTAAAATTGTCTCGCACCAGCTCTACATCTCACAAAAGCCCTATAAATTTTATTGCACCAAAACCCACCTGATTCGAACTCCTAAAGATGTCGCAGCTTTTCCAAGTAAGGTAGAGAACCATAAACTTCTGACTTTCACATAATTAACATGCAAAAGATTAGAATTTAAGTTCCAAACTTACCAAGAATTGCACTTTAATGCTTTCTGCACAACCATATGATGAATAATTGCAGGTAGTTTGTTATAACTCATTCAGGCATGATTCGCAATAGTGTCAGTTGAACACGATTCTCAATAGTGTCGGATGAAGGAAAAATAATGAGGGAAGACAAAGCCATAGGAAGTGAGCTTCCTTTTAACATCCCAGTAAAGAATGCATGGTTAAAAATGAATTGAAAACTTATCTTCGAGACCCTGCATCAAATAAAATATTGGAAACTTATATTTGAGATGGTGCTCCGCTGAAAAACGTTCTCATTCTGCCGGAGAATGTAATATGATTCTCAAGAATGTAATATCATTAAGAAACTCAATCTGAAGATAATTTTTCAATCTTTATGATATTTCAAGTTGAGAGATCTAAAGTCTTGCGGACTTGAGTTTCTTAAATGATAATATTACACTTGCAGCTTAAACTCCTATAGTCAGGACAACTCAAATGACTTCTGGAAAAGATATAAATGATATAGTTTAAATGTGTGCATTCTGTTTCATTGAGAAACTATCCTTTTAGTGATTCCATGCATTTTGTTCTTAAATGTTATCAGAAAGCATTCACATAGAACATGACACACATCCCTGATGCAATATGAAACTGCTCTTGCAGCATGAAATCAGTCATTGAAAGATACAACAAATCAAAAGACGAGCATCATCAAATGGGCAACCCAACCTCTGCAGTCAAGGTATTTCAGAAACCGATTTTCATTTTATTTTGCGAGTTTGTGCAAAATTTGATTCGTCGTATTATTTTCCACATTTGCATATAGAATTTAGTTATACATCAAAACGAACATGTTAAATTAAATTTACTACTTGTAGTGGAACAGCTTACACATCTCTAGTTTTTAAAGCATTGCATTTTTGTCAAAGATAGCTCCAGATACATTACTAGGAATCACCATGTGGAACTTTGCCTTTTCTGCTTTAAACAATGCTGTTACCACGAGCAGGATGGATTTTTTTGGCGATTGTTACAGCTAAAAGATACTGCATCTAACAATTCTGCATTTCAGCTAAAAGTTTGCACCTATTGGACGAGCTATACTTGCAAACATAACATTATGACACCGAAGGGTTGAGATATTTTGTTTTATAAAACATGTTAATAACGTAAGAAAATCTTAATGTTTCTGATCATTTATCAGCAGGATGTGCTAATAAACATGGACTTATGAATGGAAATCTAACTAAATAAATTATCCGGCATAATGTGGCAATAAAGAAGGGAAATGAAGATACAATTTGTACAGACTACAGATAAGCTGTGCCACATCTAGGACTTGGCCTTTAATATGATTTCAGAAAGGCATAAGAGCCCCTTGAACATGCAAGTATAAAATTGGTATGGCAAAATGTTGCAAATGACAAAACCAGTATAAGTCCTAATTCTAATACTGCTGAAGGAAATAACATATCAAGTGTTTAGTCCAAAATGATTTAGGAATAAGAAACAGAAACCAATTAATATTCCATGACTGGATTCTGATATTTAAAGCACATGATAAATAAA
>Ga0307518_10002685_pt1 | contig 12912 bp, 13 predicted proteins | sample 25_EM_MG_FD_203889 | JGI IMG/M metagenome (GOLD analysis project Ga0307518, IMG submission 203889) | Populus trichocarpa ectomycorrhiza microbial communities from riparian zone in the Pacific Northwest, United States - 25_EM | ecosystem: Host-associated > Plants > Roots > Unclassified | place...
TGGGTTATTGTTCTGACCCAAATCCACACTTTGACTCACCCCTCGCGGTGGGCTCCAGATGTGAGTCAAAGTGTGGATTTGGGTCAGAACAATAACCCAAACACAACACCAACAAAGGACTACGAAAAAGTGCAAGTGGTGGTTTACCTCCGCAGTGTCCAGAGAGGATGTGCTGAGGAGGGGGAGAGGGGATCTACACCAACAGGGTGATGCAGACAGAGGTACAGGATACTCCTGAGGTACAGGAGCAATAGAAGATGAAGGGGATAGATGTCTGGACTCTTCCTATAGCCTAGGAAGTGTCAAAGCGGGGATTGGGGTGACTGAGACTGAAGTAGCAATACTACACCTAGATACTGGTGCAGCAGAGGGGCAAGGGGGCTCCTGACGTCCAGAAGCAATTGGAGATGAAGGATTGACAGGCTAGACTCCACTTGAGCCTAGAGAAAGACTTGGACTTGAATAGATTGGATAAACTTGAAGATATTGAGCCTTTAGACCTTCAACACTTTGACTCACAGTGCCCAGTAATCTCCAATGGCCGCGATGACGAATTCTTGGGTAACGTTGTCGTAGTCCCTGGCACATGGTCGACCTTCGTGCTCGGTGAGTTTCTGAGCCTTGACAGTAGTTATCTCTTGATCTTCTTCCTCAACCAGTTCCTGTTGCCTTTTGGCATGGACATCACTCCTATGTCCACTGAACAACCTGTTTGAATGATGGCGTGATGGACTCACCAGTTGGTGCAGTTGGTCACCACACCTTTGGAGCTCGCATGTTTGACATGCCTATCATTAGTCTTTGTGTGCCTGGAAGTCTGTCATTCTGAGGAAAAATCATGTGGGGGCGGCCCTGCATCCTCATTGTCTGAGAAGTTCATTTCTCCCTGCTGTCCTAAATGAGAATAGACCTGAACTACAGTAATGAAGAATACTCACTTCAGTACTGTAGGAAAAATTGTTGCCAGGAGCTGGCGCCTTGGGAATTCTGCTGTTGCTGTACATGAGACCCTGCCTAGGTGCTCCACTGAGCTTAGAGGGTACAGGACAACTACTAAACTAAACAAGCCTTTGTGTCAGAGCGACGCCTCTGAAGAGTTGGGATGACCTACCTGAGTGCCACCATCTTCTGTTGGACTGTACAAATGTGGTATGTTACATAATCACGGTACTAGAACTTTCGTGTCGTCCTCCTGTCCACCTCAGTGACTTACTGTGATCACTGAGGTGAGTATATGCTACTGTACAATGTTTCTGTTCTCTTGCTGATGTACTATAGTGACCTATACTCTTATATCTTCCTCTTCATCAATATCATCCTCCTCGATGCCTCTCCCTTGGTCACTGTTCTCCTCAACTTTGTTCTCACTCCCTTCCTCTATTAAATGGTGGCGGTGGAGTGGACTGCGAGGAAAGGTCGTCGTGGTTCGACTCTCTGTCTACAAACAACCGCTGTGCCATGGTTCTACACCTGCTGACCAATGCTATGCACCTCCGTACCCCTACTCCATGTGCCCCCCTAAAAAACAGCGACGTCCTCATCGTCCGCACCAAAGCGGGGCTGACCCGTTGTCTTCATCCTCCTCTATATCTCCACTGCTTCTATCTCTGGTTCATCGTCATCATCATCTGCTGTTGCCTGTTCCCCTTCTTCATCTATATCTCTGTCCACTCTGGTGTCACCCTCCCCGTGTACTTGTTGCATATACTCTTGTTGTGCTATGTGTAGCGGCGAGCCTTCTTTAGGTACGAACACACGTAATCGCCGTGCGTTGTATAGACCTGTTAGAGAGTGGCCAGTTAGCGTCTCGAGTCGGTAAGAATTGCGTAGTCGTTCTGTCACCCGATGTGGCTGGGACCACTTGGGTAGTAGTTTCCGTTCCGTCTTAAACGTGTAGTCTAGGTCGTTACGGTAGACCTGTACTAGTTGACCCTTCGTGAACACGACCTCGCCTGGGTGTCTTTGTAGAACGCGCTTGTCAAATGTTGCTTTCCATTTCAGTGCGTGACGTATTGCTTTGTCATACCCATCTAACCGTTGTTGTGCTACATACACCATGTGTATTGCGGCTTGGGCTGCTGTGACCTGCGTTGTACTGCCAGTTGGTTCTGTATGTTTGGTGTCTACCACTAAACCTAGTAGAAGTTCTTTTGGCGTGTGCTTCAGTGCTGGGAGCAGACGGTTGTTGAGGGCTTGTACTGCATCATCGAGATGGTCTGTCCAAGTTTTGGGCAGTTTTTCCCATGTGATGGCATTGTACTCATCTTCATTGAGGTTTGGGGCACAGAGCCATTTGAGGACGTGTAAAAGTAGCTTGTTGGTGCCCTCTACAAGGCCATTGATCCATGGTGAGTACGCTGCAACAACATGATGTGTGCAAGACCACTTAGCGCAGAATTCTTTGACCATCGTGTTGTCAAAGTGTTTCCCGCCATCTGACATAAAGGCTTCTGCGGCTGTGTATGTGTTGAATATGGTTGAGAGGCTGTCCACCGTGGTCTTTGCTGTGCCTGCCGTTTTGAATTTCATGACCCACAGGTGTTGGGAGAAGGTGTCGAGGTATAGCCCAAGGGTGTGGTAACTGCCTTTGCCTGTTGGCATAGATAGATAGTCGCCGACGAGGAGTTCAAATGGGTGCTGTCTAGTTATTGGTTCCAGTAGGGCGTGGATTTTTGTGGTGCCAAAGTTCTTGCACTGCCCGCAGTTTTGTATGGCCTTCATGACTGATATGTCTAGTTTCGGGGAGTGGTACTTGTCTGTGAGCATTATTTTCAGGGCGTCTCTTCCCCAGTGTCCAGCTGTACTGTGTAGGTGTTCAGCTTTTACTTCGGCTTTGGAACGGGAGATACACTCTACGCGGCTTCTTGGTTGTATGCTGGTGCCACCGTGCAAGCGCCACAGTTTGCCGTTGTCAATCATGTATTGTGATGCCCTATGTCTTGCTCTGTTGCGGTCTCGTACTGATGTTTTTGTGTCTACGTTGAGAATGGCATCTATGACCTCTAGATACAACGGTTCGTTAGTGAAGCGCTCTCGTAGGATTTGGTATGTATGGTCCAGCTTATCCAGTGTGAATATGTCATTGACCAGACCCGTTATTGCCTCTGGGTCTGGGTTGACAGACCACTCGCTGCCATCGTCTTGGGTGATGGTGCGTTCAGTGTGGTCCCACTGTCGGCTTAGTCCGTCTGCGACTACATTGAGGTGGCCTGGTACGTGCCGCATTGCAACAATGTTGTGTGCGATGATGCCATCACGCCATCGCGCATGCGTTGCCGAGGCTTGTGTGTTTGACAGGACGTCCTTCAATGCTTGGCAATCGGTTTCGATCTCGACTGGGTATCCCCATATGATGTCCGAAAAGTGATCTAAGCCAAATTTCAGCACAGCAAATTCTAAGAGAAAAGGCTTGTAATTCCGTTCTGATGTGGATGTGCGCTTCGATGCGAATGCGATTGGTAGGGTTTTTGTGACCGTTTTGCCTGCTGGGGTTCGTATGCTGGTTCATTGTGTGAGGACTGCTCCTAGACCTTCTTGGCATCTGTCTGTGGTAACAATGAATGGTGTGCCGTCGTATCTTGGTGCATGTAGAACTGGTTGACTTGTGAGCGCTGTTTTGAGATTCAGGAATGCTGTCGTGTGTGCCACTGTCCACTTCTCTCGCAGTTTGTAGGTTGCCATAGTTCTGCGGTAGGTTGTTTTGGTCATCAGTTTTGGTAAGTCGATGCTCTTCAGAAGGTCCCAGAGTGGGCCTTCGACTTTGGCATATCTGCGGATGAGATCTCTGAAATGGCCTGTTAGTCCCAAGAATGAAACTAGATTTAACGCATCGTCTGGTTGGGCCCAGTTAATGACTGCAGTTAACTTTGCTAAGTCCGGTTGTACTCCGTGTGGTCCTACTGTGGCTCCTGCAAAAGTTGTTTCAGTCATGAGTAGTCTGCACTTGGTGGGCGATAGCGACATGCTGTGTTCCCTGCATCTTTGAAATATGCATTTCAGTTTGTTCATCATGCCTTGAAATGTGTCGTCTGCTGTTCCTCCGTTGTCAACAAACAATTCTAGAGTGTTGTCAGCTAGTAGGTTATGCAAGCGCTCGGTGACTACACCAGAGAACGTTGTTGGAGCTCCCATCCATCCCATTGGCATCCTAGTGTACCAAAAGTATCCATCTCCTTCAATAAAGAATGCTAAGTATTGTCGCCATTCTTGCGGTACTTCTATTGCGTAGAACCCTGACGCGAAGTCAAAGATTGAAACAAATTTGTGTCCGCTTAGTCGTCGTTGCTTGGCTCGTATGTCCCCTTGATGTAGTGGCGGCACTTGGGTTACTTTGTTAAGCTTGGCGAAGTTTTGCGTGACCCTCCATTTCAACGGCTCAGTTGTTGTCTTTGGCATCGTGTTTTCGTCGTGCATTGTCGGTATTTGTGCCGTGTTGAACGGTGGGCATATGCCTGCTGTTTCGCATTGTCTATTTACCTTTGCTTGTAGTTCTTCGAGTGTCATGGCTCCCGCACCGCTGTGTGTTTTCTGGGTTAATACTGTGGGTGCCGTGTGTTTGATTTGTGTTATATCCGCTCGTTCTATCATGTTAGCGTCTAACATTTGTTTGACCCACTTGTGTATGTACTGTTTCTGCGGTGGGCTTAGCGGCCGTTGCCATATGTTTGTGTTGAACCTTGCATCTCTTGGTACGTTTAGGTCTACCCTGGTGTCTGGTATTAGTAGTACTTCGGACAGAGAGCAAGCGAAAACATCAGCGTATTCCGTTATCAGCGTCTCGACCTGTGCTCGTTCGACCTGTGTGATGTCGTCCCCAATCTTGACATTCTTGACGATGTACTCGACTCGTTGTTGATTAAACGGGCTTGTCTGTCTTGTGAACGGCGTAGTTAGGTTCTGTTGCTCCGCTTGCGTTGCGTATGCTGTTGCTATGAGTTCTTTGGTTGAATTGTCCGCCGTGTTGTATTGGTCTTGTGTGCTCTTGTCATGCTCGGTGGGTTTCTCCTGTGCTCGTGTCCATCTGGAGTATTTATGTTCGCGGCTCTGTGGGACTTGTTTGACATCGAGGGTAAGTTTCTGCTCGCTGACCATTTGGAGATACCTCAGGTTGTGGTACTGGTTGGTAAGCATGGCATACATCTTATCGTCACTGATCTTGATGGTATCCTCGCAATAATCGTGTATGGCCTGAAGCACTTTTAAGAGTGGTTTCCCGAGTAGGAACGCCCATCCTCCGCCGCTGTCGAACACCAAGAAGGACCCTTTTATCTCCACACCTTTAACGTTTACACTGCCTGTCCATTCTGCCTCCGCTCTCGTTGTTACCCCATTTGCCATTCGCACTGTTTGTGTCGACACTTTCCACCCTTTGAGGTGGTGTTTAATGGTGCGGAACACCGTTGTACACATGGCACTTGTCATGGCGCCATCGTTGAAGAGTGCTCGTGTCCGTATTACTTTGCCTGTCGTATTTCTTAGTTCAATATGATGTATGAATGGGATGGTTTTCTGCGGGACTTCGGTGGTGCGCTCCTTAGTATCTGATTCAATCGCGTAGAGGTTGACAGTGTTGGTAGAATCATATGATGGTACGAAGGAGCCGTTAGAAGCTACTGATGAAGTCCGCATAGTCCGAGAGGTCGTTGTTCCGTCCGTTACAGCGACCCTTCCCCATTTCCCTCCTTTAAGAATACGAGCCTGACTTCCACGTCCTTTCCTTTGTTATAGGCTCCTAGGACTCGGTTACAAATTGCATGCCATGCTGCCTCCTTGTTGCTCAAGCGGGATGCATCTCCAGGGGGAACTGGGCATTGTCTGCCGTTGTGACCGTGGGTGCCGCACTTGAAACATTCCCCCGAACAGATGGGGGCTGTTCCCAGCGTTAATGGGTATGGAGTTGTTTCGTTAACGCGGGAGTTTTCGCCATGCTTTGAGAGCCACTGCATGATTTGTGTTTGATGTACCTGGCGTCCCGCTGTTGTGGGGGGCTGGTGTTCATACGTGTTGACAATGTTGCGCAGGGCTTCTCTCTGTGCCTCAGTTACCAGTTTGGCCGTATTGTAGACCTGTTGTCTTGGCCTTTGCTGGACTGCAAAGCGGGTAGTTGTGGGCGAAGTTGTGGGCACTGTGTTTGCAGAGTTGCGTATGGTGGGTGCGATGGATGTGCACTGTAGGCGGCTTGTTATGTCTGAGACAGACGCGCGTACCCTCCGTTCCATTGCTTCTTCGTCTTTCCTTCGCTTTTCCAACTTTATCTTTCCCTCTTTCAGCTTCCCCGTGCTTAGACCCTTCACCGCTCCTGTAAACGTTTCCCAATTCGTGTATTCTTCATCCAGTAGGTCTCGTACTATCTCCGGCAGCCGTTCCCTGACCTGCCAGATCAGGACGGCGCTTTTTTCGACCTTGGCTAGCTTTGCGAGGGCCAGCGCTCCTTCGGCCCAGATGACGTGCGTCCATGCCTGTACTCCGCTCTTCGTTTTGATGGTTCCTACATCTTCTTCCGCTAAGGTTAGTTCCAGCAGTTCCTTTTCGTAATCCTTCGTCGTTTTCGCCACTCTCTGAATGGGCGGCCACCTTTGGTCGAATGCATACCGTAATTTGTCCCATGAGAGTTGGCAATCGGATGGGAGTGCGTTGCACCACTCTTCCGCTGCTGATCCCCCGACCATGTAGTCCGCGAGTGCTTCTATCTTTTCGTACTCAGTCGATATGGTAGTACATTCTCTCATAGCGCGGTTGAACGCTTTGATGAAGTCCTGGGGGTTTTCCGTAGCGCTATCTTCACCATGGAAGGGTTTGACCTCCGTCATGGCTTTGCGGTTGCGTGGTGCAGGCTGTGGCTGTGTATGTAACGAGCCTATGTGCTGTGATCGCGGGACGAGTAGACGTATCTGTTGGAGAAGTGACTGAAATGCCTGTGGAACTGGGGAGAAGTCAGCTGTAGTAGGACTTTGTGGCAAATTAGATCGCGGTGACAGTGGTAGTGGTCTTGTCAATGTGACGTCCTTTTGGGACTGCGGTTCTTGGTCCGACAGCAGTTGGAAGTTGCTGTCGGTACCTGGGGTATTCGTGCCTGTATGAGGTGCAGACGTTTTGGCTATGAAACAACCTCTGCCGTCTCTTTCTGGTAAGCGTCTACAGGACAGGTTGGCTGCTTTCTGTCAGTTTCGTTCGACTATTGATATACTGCCGTGCACGTGTAGGTCGTGCATTCTGTTGCTGTGGATGGCTGTGGACTACTGTGACTGCTGTGCTGATGGCTGCAACTGCGTGTGGTTCAGATCTGCTCTCGTCACCACGTTGGAGTGGACTGCGAGGAAAGGTCGTTGTGGTTCGACTCTCTGTCTACAAACAACCGCTGTGCCGTGGTTCTACACCTGCTGACCAATGCTATGCACCTCCATACCCCTACTCCAGCAGCGGCGGCATTCACGGTCCTTCTGGGCCTTGGCATCACGACAGTGAACTGTCTCTTCACATTCGTGCGCTGTCTGCCTCACTTTTTCTGATGGTCAGCGAACCCAACCACCAGGATCTTTTTTTTCAAAAACCTTGTCAGCAGTGATCGGTGTTGTTGTTTGGTCAGACTAACCTTTATAGTTCTCTTTGTCAACGGGGCGAAAGACTGCATTGGCTGAGGCTTGCATGTGATTAGAGCTGGGAGGGTGCATCTGGAGGGAATTGAACAGGTCAGGTTGTGTTTGAATAATCGATGACAGGTCTTAAATCACCGGTGGTTGGCGTGTGGCTTGTTTGTAGAGATCAACAAATGCTGGCGCGATGAACGTGAACCATGACGTGGTCACAGGATAGTCCAATAATTTTAAGTCCCAAAACTTTGTCAAAGTTGACACGGAGTGCCTATACAACCATCAACCGCCATCATGGTCGATGGTCTGGTATATTTCAAACCTGTCAAAGGAATAAATTAGTGAGACCTGGCAGAAATACCAGCAGAGATACTGGTGACCTTCATACCATGGCCACCCACCGCTGCAGCTATTGCTTGAAACCCATAGCCACCAAGCCAGGCATCAAGCGGCACATCACACAGTCACCTGCATGTCACGATCATCAGAACCAGCTCCTTGAATGGGCCCAATTTGCTGAATCAAACGGTGAAGACAATCAGCCTGCAAAGGAGATAAACAACAACACACCTTTGTATGAATGGGGGGATGAGATTAATGTGGTCGATGGTCCTGACATTCCTCTCAACATTCCAGAGGGGTACCTGGTTAATCAGTCTCGTGTTGACGTTGACCCAGGGCCACCTGACCTCTGCGAGCTGCCATTAAAGCGTGCATGAGTGGAGGCAGAGGATGGTGACTCACCTCCTTGGCCGGCCTCTGGACACTTCTCAGAACAGTACACGGGCATTGCCACTACAATTCTAGGAAGGAAGCAGATGGTCTTCAAGGCACAGGAAGCTGCAGAGATTGCAAGGGGCGATAGTGAATGGGCACCTTTCCGCGATCAGGATGAATGGGAACTTGCATGATTTATGATGAAAAATCTTGGGAAAACAAAGATCAATGAGCTGCTGAAGCTTTCCTCTGTAAGCGAATAAAAAAATGTACTTAGCTCCTCTGTACTGAGTGTGACCAATTTGTAGGTGTGCAAGAGTGGTGTGTCATTCCAGAATGTGCACATGTTCCTCAAGCGTGTTGACTCTTTGTGTGCTGGCCAGGGTTGGCCATGTGAGACCATTGATGTTAAGGGCGACGCAGTGGGTGAAGATGGGGCCTTGAAACGGGAAACATTGGAACTATGGTGGAGGGATCCCATTGAATGTGTGGAAGAACTCATCGGTAATCCGATGTTCTGAGATGTGATGGCATATGTCCCAGAGCGTGCATATGCTGATTCCAAAGGAGAGAACCAGATCTATGATGAAATGTGGATGGGTGACTGGTGGTGGGAGACCCAAGTAAGTACTTACTGTTGATTATGAAGGATGCATCCAGGCTGACATTGATGCACAGGGAAAGTTACCAGAGGGGGCCATAGTGGCACTGGTGATCTTGTCCTCCGATAAAACATTGCTGTTGGTGTTCAGTGGGGACAAAAAAGCATGGCCCATATACCTAACAATTGGCAATATATCGAAAGACGTCCGAAGACGGGTGCCAGAACACGCAACAATCCTAATCGGCTACTTACCTGTGTCCAAGCTGGAGTGTTTCCAGAAGAAAACATGGTCTGTCACAGGATATTGTCTATTCCACTATGTGATGTCTCTTTTGTTGTGTCCACTGGTCAATGCTGGTCAGCAAGGAAAGACCATGGTTTGCACTGACGGCTTCGTGTGTCGAGTTCATTGTCAGAATATATGGCCGCTATGTGGCAAACTCACAAGACTGATTACAGTTATTAGTTTTGATATATTACTTGTTCTACCTACAAGATAAATACTTTGTAGTTGTACCATGTATAATCATCGCGTTTGGACCTGGTTCACACCCATCCACCCATCATGGTCACCCTGATCGACTCAGCACATGAATTCTAACACAAACACGATACTCTTCGTCGTTGTGTGTGTTGTTTTGCAGCTGTTGACCCCTGTTGTTGTCCGTTCTCGCTGTTGTATTGCTGTCATACTGTTGTTCCCTTGCTGTCGTAACTGCCATTTGGGGCCGAAGCCAAATCGTCATTGTCATCTCCGTCGTTCCGTTTCCCCTGTCAAACCCCTGCTGTTGTCTGTTGCAGCCAAATCACTGCTATCATCACGTGTCACACGTCACAGTCACAGATCTTGTGCCATGCCAAACTCGTCACTGCACTTCGCGAACTTGAATGAATCTAACTATGCTGAATGGTCATTGTATATGCGATCTACCTTGATTAAGAAAGGTCTATGGAAAGTAGTTGAGGGATCAGAGACTCGCCCACTTGGCTCCCCCAATTCGAAAGCTGTCAAAGCATTTGAGCGCCGCCAAGCCGAGGCTCATGCTGAGATTGTCCTCCGCCTCGAACCATCGCAGCTGCCACACACACACTCAACTGATCCCCATGTTCTCTGGGAAGAGCTCCAGCGCATGCATCGTGCCCAGGGCTTCACCACGCACATGACTTTTCGTCGAAGGTTTAACACGATGACTAAGTGTGCTGACCAATTGATGGGCAGTTGGATAGCTGATGTCCAGCAAGCCGCATTCCGCCTGAAAGAAGTCGGATATACTGCTACGGATGAGGACAAGATACTCGTCCTTACTCAAGGCCTCCCCCCATCCTATGACCCATTCATTATCTCCCTTGACGCCGCCATTGCCAATGGTACTACTGCTGATAACCCATCCATCTCACTTGAGGTCGTCAAGGCATGCTTACTAAATGAAGAATCACGTCAGTGCGCTGCCCAACCGGTAACGAGCCCTGACCAAGCTGTTGCCCTTGCTGTCACCACTATCGCTTTGAAGCCGCACTGCCCGCTCAAGCAGATCACCTGTTTCCACTGCGGAGAAAAAGGTCATTACCAGATCAATTGCCCAAAACAGAAAGTGGAAGAGAAGGGCACTGCTGCCGCCATCTTTGAAGAAGAAGAACAGTCTTGGTGAAGTCGCGGGATATTTTCTCCCTTTTTTGTCTCCCTATTTCTTTTGTAATTACTGTCTTGTTTCGTTTGCGGGAGAGTGTCAGAATATATGGCCGCTACGTGGCAAACTCACAAGACTGATTACAGTTATTAGTTTTGATATATTACTTGTTCTACCTACAAGATAAATACTTTGTAGTTGTACCATGTATAATCATTGCATTTGGACCTGGTTCGCACCCATCCACCCATCATGGTCACCCCGATCGACTCAGTGCGCAAATTCTAACATTCATCCCATCTTGGCTGCCTATGTTGCCGATTTTCCTGAGCAGTGTCTTGTGGGTTGCAACAAAGAGAGCCATTGCCCTCGCTGTCTGGTTCAATCGCAAGATCGTGGTGACATTGAGGAATGTGTGTGCCACAGCATGGTTGACACGTTGAAGACCTTGTGGCGGATGCGAAGAAACAAACAATCAAAGAAGTTTGATAAGGAAGGTTTGCGCCCAGTCTTCTATCCTTTTTGGAAAGACCTTCCCTTCACTGACATCTTCACCTGCATCACACCCAATATCCTCCACCAACTCCATAAAGGAATCTTCCATGACCACCTTGTGCAGTGGTGTTTGGGTATAATTGACGAGAAGGAAATGGATGCCTGCTTCCAGGCTGTGGGTCAATACCCAGGCCTTCACCACTTCAAGAAAGGTATTTTGGCGGTCTCACAGTGGACAGGAATGGAGCACAAGGAGATAGAGACAGTTTTTGTAGGTCTCCTGTCTGGTGTGGCCTCAGACAATGTTCTTGTGATGGCTCGCTCACTGCTTGACTTCATATACTACATGCGGTTCCAACAACACATGGACAAGACTCTCACAGCAATGCAAGAGAGCCTGAACCTGTTCCATGCGCGTAAAGACATCCTCATCGAGCTTGGCATCTGCGATCATTTCAATGTACCCAAGATCCACTTGCTTGTGCACTATGTAACCTCTATCCGAGCGCTCAGCAGTGCTGACGGATACAATACTGAATACCCTGAATGCCTTCACATTGATTATGCTAAGGATGCCTACCAAGCCAGCAACAAATGTGATTACATCGAACAAATGGCCCTGTGGCTTCAATGCCGAGAGGCATTCCATCACAAGACCGCTTACCATGCCTGGAAACAACTCAAGCAGTCTGCAAGCATGGACACTATCCATGGAAGCTCAGGCAGAGCGATTGACGGCTCAGAAACAGGTTCTGAGGTGGGTGACTGTCTGGATGAGGGTGGTGGTGACGATACGGATCATCTGGCTATGCAACAGCCATCAGGTATGTGGTATTTCCTGCACCTGTGTAGTTATTGAAGGCCATGGTTGTGCTAGCGAAAGCCCACTACAAAGTGGCCAAATACCCTTCCCAGTGCGTATCCATACAGCAGTTACAAAATGACTACAAAGCGCCCAAGTTCCTTGAGGCGCTCAAGCATTTTCTCAACACCCGCGTGACTCGAGATCAAGTCATACTTCCTATGGAATCAGATCAATTCGATGTATTCAATCAACTATACTTGGCAAGTGGACCTAGCGTAGTTACTGGACACGGCAGAAGCTGGCAAAAGATTCATGCCAAGCTGAAGGGTGCCACTCGTGGATGCAAGGCCAAGTCCCCCACAAGATTTGATACAGTGTTTGTGTGGGACAAAGGCCACCAGTCGGGTGATTTTTTTGGGCCTGATGGTGAGTACCTGGCCTCATCGATGCGATGAGTGTGCACTGATGAGCATTTCAGCGATCCATATCACTCAAGTCCACGTCATCTTCAAGCTTCCAGAGCACCTTGGTCTTTACCCGCATCCACTAGCCTACGTTGAATGGTTCACCTCTCCACGTTGTTGCAATCCCCTGTCTGGCCAGTTCATCGTCACCCGTTTGACACACAATCATTGGCGCAATGTGTCAGTGATCAGCGCTGATCGCTTCGCCCATCCTTGCCATCTTCAAGCCCAGTGCAGAAGGAATATTAGTTTGGATTGGACATCTGGTAACGTGCTGGAGATGGCGACCATGTTTCATGTGAACTCATACATTGACTTAGACACATTTGTTGCACTAACTGATTAGTATTTCTGTGGCTACATATATTATCTGGTGCTTGGTGCTTGTCAAGTAGGAAATGTAAGGACAACAATATAGGCTATTTGGACTCTGGAGGATATAGAGTGGTCAGTATGGGGCTACAATGACTATGGCGGTGTGCATCTAAGTGAGGGAAGAGGTCAGAACAACCAACAGCCAACACCCAATGACAACAAAAGCGAGTGGTGGTCTTCCTCTGTATATGATCTCCACAGGGGGATGTGCTGCAAGCCTTCAGGTAAGGTGCAG
>Ga0307518_10002686_pt1 | contig 12909 bp, 10 predicted proteins | sample 25_EM_MG_FD_203889 | JGI IMG/M metagenome (GOLD analysis project Ga0307518, IMG submission 203889) | Populus trichocarpa ectomycorrhiza microbial communities from riparian zone in the Pacific Northwest, United States - 25_EM | ecosystem: Host-associated > Plants > Roots > Unclassified | place...
GGACCTCGACAATGAGCTTATTTGCATGGCTATGGTGCGATCTCTAGGCGATGACTACTCTCATTTTGCCTCCTCTTTGCTCTTGTTTCAGTCTTTGGAGAAGGAGAGACTCAAGGAGGCATTCCTGGCCGAGGAATTACAGCGCAAGCGTCGTCCTGAGTCCACTACTGGTTCTGAAGCCGTCCTGTTTGCCTCTGGCACCTCCTGCAAGTGTCCACCTTCTGTATCCTGCTCTTTCTGCGAATACTCGAACCACTGCGTCCACAAGTGCCTGAATTTGGTTAAGGCTAAGTCTAACTACTTGTCCCAGAAGGGTAAACGCTCCAAGAAGGGTAATGATGCTGCCAACAAGGCTTCTGATGCGTCCACTTCGTCTCAGCCACCTGCAGACTCACCCTCTGGCTCCCAGTCCGCTTCCCAGGCCATGGAGTTCGCTGGAAATGCAAGTCTTCATTCCCTTGATCCCTCCTCCCCTCTATACCCTCTCCAACTCGATGCTGACGTCCATTGGAATGCAGACACTGGGGCCACTGCTCATATGACCCCCCATCGTCACTGGATCCGCAATTACACGTCTAAACGTGTTCCTGTGAAGCTGGCAGACAACCAGGTCGTGTATTCAGCTGGGGTGGGGTCTGTAGTCATTGAACCGGTTATTGCAGGGAGGAAGCAGCGTCCTGTGGAGTTTAGCAACGTCTTGCATGTTCCTGATGTGAGGAATAACCTGCTCTCTGTGCTATACTTGTGTCGAAATAAAGGCTTTCTTGTCAGCATTGATTCGATGAAAATGGCCTTTAGACGTCGCCCTGGGCCTATACTCTTTGTAGCCAACATAGGGAACAGCAACACCGCTTTTCTTGAAGGTGAAACAGCCCCAATAGTCGAATTTGCGTCTGCAGCAACCACCATCCCTCTGGACCTCGACCTGTGGCATAGAAGGTTAGCTCACCACCATCTGGCTGATGTGAAGTCTCTTTTGCATCACAACCTCGTCACTGGTATGGCCATAGACTCAAAAGCAGCTCCTGATCCTGTTAAGATAAACCACAAAGGAGCACTCTTGTGCCCAGTGTCAGAGACTAAATTAAGAGGAGAGCTACAGATTACAGACCTTGTGCCCAGTGTCAGAGACTGAAGAGAAGAGACTCTGGGCACGAAAATTTCAACTATACAAACAAAGCAAACAAGGAGAAACAAAGGAAAACATAAGCCACAAATCATGTGATGAACCATGAAAGGAAGGAGCTGAAGTAATCACTAAATAATGCGTCCATAAGCACAACAAGAGTGCACAAACACTCAATACCAACAGATCCTATCTGTGAACCCTGCCTGGCTGGTAAGATGCATGCCAACCCCTTCCCTAGCACTTCATGGCGCACCTCCAGACCTCTGGAACTCGTCCACAGCGATGTCCACGATGTAGGCCACGTCTCCATGTCCGGGTATCGATACTGGATCACTTTCATCGACGACTACTCGAGATTTCGCTTTGTTATCCCTCTGAAGGCCAAGTCCCAAGCTTTTGAAGCCTTTAAGACGTTCAAGGCCTTTGCTGAGAACCAGAGCGAGCGAAAGATCAAGATCCTGCGCGATGACAAGGGAGGGGAGTATATGAGCAATGCCTTCATCGATTTCACCACCCAATGCGGCATTCTTCGCCAGCATACTGTCAGGAATCGACCCCAGCAGAATGGAGTTGCAGAGCGTGCCAATAGGGTCCTATCCGAGCGAATTACTGCGATGTTGGACGAATCTGGCCTTGCCAAAGGTTTCTGGGGCGACTGTCTTGCCTCTCTGGTCCATGTTTGGAATAGGTGTCCCACTGAGGCTGTCAAGGATGCTACTCCCTATGAACTGTGGCATGGGTGCAAGCCTGATGTGTCCCACCTTCGAGTTTGGGGCTGCACTGCCTATGTGCATGTGCAGAAGGACAAGAGGCGACCTCTGGAGTCTCATATGGAAAAGTGCGTCTTTCTAGGCTATCCTGAGGGTTACAAAGGCTGGAAGTTCTATAATCCCACCTCCAAGTGCACTCTAATCTCTGAAAGGGCTGATTTCGATGAAAGGTACTTTGCAATGTTCAAAAGGTCGCCCTTACCCTCCCAGCCTCCCCCTACTGCTCCTCCTGTTGTCCAACCTTCGCCCCCTGTTGAATACTACAACCCTGGTGCGACCCTGGACTCTGAGAGCGATTGCAATGAGGTACTGGATCATGGGGGGGAGCCTATACCTTTACCTGCTAATCCAGAACCTCCTGCTGTTCCAGATGAAGCCCCTGCGCCTCCTGTGCGCACTCCATCCCCAGAACCACGTCCCAGACCATCTAGTCCCGTTGGAATCGGTGCCAGACTCCCTATGCGCAACAGACAGAAGCCTAGAGAGTGGTGGAAGCTCTCCCCTGCGCAACTCGATGAACCTGAGGAGATGGAGGACAGTGATGATGAACTGGCTATGTCTGCATCTCTCCCTGATGAGCCACTCACATTTGCAGAGGCGCTTACTCGTCCTGATGCTGAGAAGTGGAGACAGGCCGCTTTGGAGGAGCTGGCAGCGCACCAGAGCAATGGTACTTGGACCCTTGTTCCTAGACCTGCTGGGAGTAAGGTCATCGGTTCTAAGTGGGTATTTAAGGTGAAGCGCAACGCAGATGGCTCTGTGGATCGCTACAAGGCTCGATTGGTGGCCAAGGGCTACAACCAGCGTCCTGGATTCGATTATCTCGAAGTCTTCGCTCCTACTGTTCGCCTTTCCTCCATCCGGGTGATCCTCGCGCTTGCTGCACTCCAGGACCTCCATCTGCACTCCCTCGACATCTCTCATGCCTACCTCAATGGGGAAATGGACTGTGAGGTCTATATGGCACAACCAGAAGGATTTGTGGAGGGAGATCCAAAAGCCAAGGTGTGTTTGCTCCAGAAGGCTATCTATGGCAGTAAACAGGGCGGAAACCGCTGGAACAAGAAGATGCGCTCTGTACTCGAGTCCCTTGACTTCAAGCAGACCTACTCCGATGCCAGCATCTATATCTACTCCAAGGATGGTGTAACTATCATTCTCCCTGTCTTTGTCGATGATATGACTCTAGCCTCGCAATCTGAACCTGCCATCCAGTCTTTCATTGCCCAACTGAGTCAGCACTTCAAAATCCGTGATCTGGGGCCTACTACTCAGCTTCTAGGCATCAAAATCGACAGGGATCATCCCAAGCGCTCTATCTCACTCTCCCAAAGGCAGTATTGCCTTGATGTCCTTGATAGGTTTGGTATGGCTGACTGTAAGCCCATCTCTACTCCCATGGAACCTGGCCTTCGTCTCTCTCGCACTCAGAGCCCCCAGAATCCTCAGGAAGCTGCAACTATGCGTCAGACTCCTTATCTCTCTGCTGTTGGTGCTCTGATGTACCTTGCTACCACTACTCGTCCAGATATCACCTACACTGTCGGAGTATTGGCCAGATTCAACTCCAATCCTGGCTGGACTCACTGGCTCGCTGTCAAACACCTCCTGCGCTATATCAAGGGTACCCTTGACTATTCTATCACCTATCCCCCTGATCCCTCGCAACCTGAGACCTTTCTCACCTTCTCTGATGCAGATCATGGTGGATGCAAGGATACTGGTCGCTCTACTGGTGGATATGTGGTCAAGATAGGTACTGGTGCGGTTTCCTGGTCTTCTAAGCTCCAAAATGTCGTTGCTCTCTCTACTACTGAAGCTGAGTATATGGCAGCTGTCCAGGCAGGCAAGGAGATCAAATGGATGCGCAATCTGATGCATGAGCTTGGTATTCCCCTTCCTGGCGCCTCCTCTCTGCTCATTGACAACCAATCTGCGATTTCTGTGGCCAAGAACCCAGAACACCATGGCAGGATGAAGCAGCTGGACCTTTGCTACTACTGGCTTCGAGATGCGGTCCAGGAACAGGCTATCACACCTTCCTTCGTCCCTACTACTCAACAGGCTGCTGATCTGCTCACCAAACCGTTGACTACACCCAAGGTGAGGGAGTTTTGTCAGATGCTGGGACTTGGTGGATCTGGGGGGAGTTGATGATTTGCAGAGATGCACAATCAGGGGGGAGTGTTGGTATTGAGTGTTTGTGCACTCTTGTTGTGCTTATGGACGCCTTATTTAGTGATTACTTCAGCTCCTTCCTTTCATGGTTCATCACATGATTTGTGGCTTATGTTTTCCTTTGTTTCTCCTTGTTTGCTTTGTTTGTATAGTTGAAATTTTCGTGCCCAGAGTCTTTTCTCTTCAGTCTCTGACACTGGGCATAAGGTCTGTAATCTGTAGCTCTCCTCACAATTTCAGTCTCTGACACTGGGCACAAGAGTGTTCTTTTGTGGTTTATCTTAACAGTCTGGCACCGATTCAGACGGGACTGGATGGTCTGGGACGTGGTTCTGGGGATGGAGTACGCACAGGAGGCGCAGGAGCTTCATCTGGAACAGCAGGAGGTTCTGGATTAGCAGGTAAAGGTATAGGCTCCCCCCCATGATCCAGTACCTCATAGCAATCACTCTCAGAGTCCGGAGTCGCATGATGAAAAAGACTGGTTGCAACCACATTATGTAAGCAGTACATATATGGTATAAAAACCCCTATATTACAGGCTAATTTTGACCTGCAGTGGGTCTTAAGGGGTGTAAAAGTGATCTTTTTGGATGAAATATGGCACAAATAAATATATAATGACTACAGTCTATAAATAGTATTTAGATGCTATCTGACACACCTTTGATGTGAAAAACATCAATAAAATGCAAAGAAACCGGTTTTTTTAGTGGTTTGGACTGGTTTTTTAGCGGTTTTGGACTGGTCTTTTTGAAAACCTGTTGCAACTGCTTTGGACTGGTCTTTAAGCAGTCCATGAACCATTCCCAGGCTTCCAAAAGTGATCCAGTCTGGTCCTCTTCCAAAAAAGGCAAAAAAAACCAGACTGGACCAGACTTTTAAACTCTATATGCCACATTGTTAATTGTGCCAGAGTGTTGACTGTCACATGGTGACAATGCTTTCAGGGGCTGACCCCTGTGATATGGGAAAGTCCTAGTCATAAGCCTAACTTCCACCAGCCCATGTAGCATGGCCAATTGTCATCACCCACTGACCATATAACACGGCCTACATAGGTGCATGGGCTCTACCATTTTGTCAATTGCTTATGCTTTAACTCCAATCACATACAAGGAGGCCCAAATAAATGCAAATGCTGCAAGGAATAAGGCTAAAATGGCAAAGACATGGAAATACTTGTCTGAGAATTTTGGATTGGATGCCATGGCTATCATGGTGCTGTAATGTTTAAGTTATCCAAAACAGAGGATTGAGGGAGATGATACTGACAGTATTATTACTGGGGACATCACAAAGCATGCTTTCCATCCATTTTTGAGTGACAAGAAATCAGTAAGATGGGATAGTAGTTGTCTGATGCCAGTGAGCCCTTGGCCATCTTGCGGAACTTGGCCAATGCCACCACCACCGCCACTAGTGTTTGAAGGTCCAGTCCTAGAACTGCAAAAAGACCAAGGACTGGATCAGACCAGACTGATTTAGGACTGGACTGCAGTCCTGGTCCTGATCCTAACTTTTATGGGGTGATCAAGGGCCGGTCTTTAGCCCCTATTTATTAGGGGTAATGAGCTACTTAACCTAGCCATGATTAGGGTACTTAACCTAGCTATAACACCACTTAACCTAGTCATAATAGTACTTAACCTAGTCACCACTATGCTACTTAACCTAATCATGACTACATTACTAACACCAGTACACTACACACAAATGATATATAATGTTTTTCAAAAAAATTGTGCCAGCTCTGAAAATGTATTTTGGCCATAGCTCTGTCAAATCTTAATGAATTGCTTATGTAAGACCACTTCTGGATTGCTCTCATTGGTGGCTATGACCTTTAGTAAGACCCCAAAGCATGAAAACAACATTTACAAATACCCCCTATTATTGTTAAGTACCATACTTATGATCAGGTGAAATATCAATATGATACTAATGACTAGGTTAAGTAGCATAGCCATGAATAGGTTAAGTAGAGTAGTCATGATGATGTTAAGTACTGTACTAATGGTCTTGGGTGGTCCTGCTGTTAAAAGTAATGTGACTAGACAGGGAATTGAACCCTAGACCTCCTAGGTCTATACCAGGTGCTCTAACCACTGAGCTATATGGTCAAGGGTACATGGCCTACTTGGGGGGGTTTGACCCAAGTACTAGCTTGAGAACTAGTGAGGTGAGGTGCTGAGATTACACCACTCAACACCTGCTTGGTCCTAGGACTGATCAGGACTGCTCAGGACTGCTCAGGACTGCTCAGGACTGCTCAGGACCAGTCCTAATCAGTGACCACCACCACTTGCACCCGCAGCCGGACTGGCACCTGCAGTTGGACTGGCACCCATGACTGGACTGGCATGTGCACATGCACCTGCACCTGGACCACCTGCACCTGTGCCCACCCACAGTGGAGGCAGGCAGGTATGGAATGTATAGGTATGGCCCACTGCCATTCATGTCATCGTAGAAAGCTATCATGAGGTGCAGTGGAGGTTGGAAGATAGGTAGTGTTTGTTCAGGACCATGGAAGGTTGATGGTTCAGTGGGCGAATTGAGTGCATGCTCATTCATGCCTGCGAAAGAGTTGCCAGAATCTATTGTTTAAAGGGTGTAAGGTGTGTGTTTGTGTTTTCTTGGGACCATGGAAGGTTGATGGTTTGATAAGCAGATTGAACATAGGTAGGGAATGGCATGGGTTTGGGTAACCCATGGAGGTTGTAGGTTTGTCTAAGGTTCTCACCCGTCGGCAAGCCTGATGGTCGGAATACCTCTCCTCTTTTAACCTGATCATTCGTTTCCGACCTGGTAAACTTGGTGCAAAGCCCGATGCCTTGACTAGACGCTGGGACATCTACCCCAAAGAGGGGGATAGGGGCTTCACCCAGGTCAATCCACAGAACCTCCAACTGATGTTCACGGCTGAACAGCTCACCGATTCCCTTCACGCAACATACCTACATGCTCCAGTACTCAGAGCTAGTGCCCTTATGGACATCGAGCATCTTCACACCGATATCCTAGCCAACTTATCATCTGATCTGATCGCTAAAGCCCACCTCTTGGACACATTGAATCCCCGATGGTCGACCGATGAGACTGGTTACCTACGTCTCGACGGTCGCATGTACGTCCCTGAGGCCAATGACCTATGTCTTTGTGTCCTCAGATATAAGAATGACCATCCCCTATCGGGACACTTCGGTCAGAACCACACTCTAGAGCTCATTCGTCGCGAATACACATGGTGTCAAGCGCCTACGATCTCCACCTTGCTTCTGGGTGCTACTCCAACGAAAAAGGGGACAAGTCCTACAGGGGAGGAGTTCAGCACCTGAAGAAGAGGAAGGAAGACGTAGGGGGTGAGGGCGTCAGCTTCAGCTTATGTGCTGTGCCCTTGGACAGGCTCAGCCCTCGTATTTCAGAGGAGCGGAGTTACAACAGAGGAGGAGTAGGAGTAGGAGTTGAGTCGGAGGAGGAACTTAGAGTCAGGCAGAAGCAAGATGAGGACAGGGCTTTGTTGATATTCGTACTAAGGTACGAGGAGATACACAGAGACTTATATACTAACTGAAAGGACAGGATCCTTGTGATAAACACAAGACATGTGAAACACGGAGTAGGAGAAACACATGAGAGGAAGAAGCACATGAAAAGGGTAAACACATGGAAGGAATAAGTAGCAACAGGGTGACAAGTAAGTGACAAGAAGGAAACAGGGTATGTACCTGAAGGTATGACAGAAGCGGGCCGGACTGACCAGAGGAACAGAGTAGGAGTTCGGAGGAGAAATGTCAGAGTTAATAGGAGATACGTCGGAGCTAATAGGAGATACATCGGAGCTAATAGGAGATATGTTGGAGCTAATAGGAGATACGTCGGAGTTGGTAGGAGATGTGTCAATGTGTCAGAGCAAATAGGAGATACGTTGGAGCTAATAGGAGATATGTCAGAGTTGGTAGGAGATGTGTCGGAGCAAATAGGAGATACGTCGGAGTTGGTAGGAGAGATGTCGGAGCAAAGAGGAGATGTATCGGAGTTGGCATGGATGTGACACATGGCCAGGCATTCATACCTACGTAAAGGACTACATCAAGTCCTGCACGGCCTGTGCCCGAGCTAAGACACCACGTCACCGGCCCTATGGGATGCTCAAGCAATTACTGGTCCCCGACCAACCATGGAATTCCATCTTGATGGATTTCATCGAGCAACTCCCATCCTCATCCGGCTTCACAGCCAGACTGGTAGTCATTGACTGACTATCAAAGCAAGCCATATTCATCCCAACTCACGATACAATAACTTCCCCCGAGCTCGCACAGCTCTTCCTACTCCACGTCTTCGCTAAGCATGGCGTCCCCGCGCATGTAACGTCTGACTGAGGCTCAGAGTTCATCTCACACTTCTTCCGATCACTCAGTAAGGCCTTAGATATGAAGTTACACTTCACTTTGGGCTATCACCCAGAAGGTGACGGACAGACCGAGCAAGCTAACCAAACACTCGAACAATACCTCAGGATGTACTGCAATTACCAGCAGGACAACTGGTCGGATTTACTACCTCTTGCTGAGTTCACCTACAACAACGCCCCTAGCGCTATGACTGGTGTCTCACCATTCTTTGCGAACAAAGGATACCACCTGAACCTCGCTGTGCACCCCAAGCACGATCTCTCATCGGCTCGGGCAAGGGAATATGCGGTTGACTTACAATCACTGCATGAGTACCTACGTGAAGAAATGGCTGCTGCCCAAAAAAGGTACCAAGGCCCTGCTGACGCCAGAAGATCACCCGCACCTGATTTCAAAGTTGGTGATCAAGTCTTTGTCAAAGCCAAGTACTTTAGGTCTACCTGACCTTCAAAGAAACTCTCCGAGAAGAATCTTGGTCCCTACCCCGTCATCGCCCAAGTCGGCACTCTATCATTCACAATCCGTCTCCCTGACTCTATGCGTGCTGTCCACCCCATCTTCCACGTCTCACAGCTCGAACCAGCAACACCAAACACAATACCGAATCAGTCACAACCTCCACCCCCTCCCATTGAAGTCGATGGTGAACCCGAGTTCGAGATCACTGAGATCCTCGATTCAAAGTTGGACCAACGTCAACGCCAATGCCCACTCCTCTACCTCATTAGATGGGCTGGTTACGAGGGTACCAATGAAGAAACATCTTGGTTGATCGCGACCGAGCTCGGACATGCATCAGAACTCGTGGCTGACTATCACCAGGCCTACCCAACTAAGCCAGGCCCCTTAGAAAGCCTCTCACACTAAGTCTGTCAGATCACCAAACCAAGTCTATTGATAGTATATGAAACAAAGTCAAAAGAAAAAAGAAACTAAATACAACTACAATCAATGATCGTTCTGTCCAACTATTTACTCAGACTCACCTTCTCTGTCCTCATTCCCCGACTCCTCGTCCTCCCCATCCTCTCCGTCAGATTCATCCGGCTTCTCCTCTTCATCTTCGGTCACCTCTGGTCTCACTCTGCCCTTTCCTTTGTGGTCGCTTGCATCCACCATCCTTTTCATCCCCAGGCGAATCCATCAACCTTGTTCCTGAGCCTTGCCAACTCCTTGGTATTGCAATTGATGGCCACAATCACTTCCCCAAGTCACCGGTCCAAGACCTGAGTGACTGGGTCAGGAATATTTGACAGCCCAGCCACCGAAAACCCTCCCATCGCCACTTTGATTTTCTCCGTACTCGCGGCATTGGTGATCGCTTTCTTCATCCACTTCCGCTTCTCTCCTCCTCTTGGCAATGTCTCCACCTCCACTGTCTTCTTCTCGCTCTGCTTCCTCTTCTCTCTGCTCGCCGACCTTTGCATTGCTGCTGTCGACCCACTGAAGGTGCATTTGATCTTGGATCGTTGACACCAACTGCAAGTTGGTGTATGTGCACCATCGGCCAACTCGCACTCATCGCTGTTGCTGCTTTGTCTGCATTGGTCACAAGGGGGCCTGAACCCCATTATGCCCATGTTGGAATGGGCAGTGACCTGACGAGGCTAATCAAGCAGTAAGTCAGCAAAAGACAAAAGAAAAGAATTACTCGGCCACGCACCTTGGGCTTTGCCCCCAGACGCACCCGCATCTCCTCACCCGCCGCCAGCGATGCAGCCTTCTCCCTCGCTCTCACTTCCACCTCAGCCTTGTGCCTCACCTTGAAATCCACTTGCGCCTTTGCCTCAGTGACTCGCTCCGCCACCTCCTTGGCTTTCCATTTCTCTTCAGCGACCCTTCTCGCCTCCTACTCAGCCTTCTTCTTTGTGGCCTCTTCTGCCAATCTCCTCGCCTCCTGTTCGGCCGCCTGTTTCATCAATTGCTCCCGTTGCCGACACGACTGTTCGTCGAACTTGGCAATTTGGACTTGGATCGAATTGGTCGGTGTTGCCAGAGGACATGGTTAAAAATCAAAGATGTTATATGAGAAGAAAGTGTTGAAGGGTTGACCATCACCGAAGGCCAGTCTTAATATGCCCTAACCGATTTTCAAACCCAGACAATGGTCACGCACAATCAGTGTGGAAAATGCATTGCAGCCTCGTGGGCTTGGCCCTAAGAGGGGGATACTGTCACGACTGTGACATCTGATCATCCTGTACCCTACTGTCTGATCACATCCACGCGTTCACCGTCTGTTTATAGTATGTACTCCCCTTTTCCATTTCTCTCTATCTGTCTTGTAGCGCCACTGATCGGTGAAGCACGCTGTCCGATCTGTCTCTCTGTTCAATTACTTAATATGTTTCCTTTCTCGTTTCTGGTTACTATATGTTCCCGTCCCATTCCATTACTAATACAATACTCATTGGTAATCCGGTTATCGCACTTACCATACTTACTCAGCGCGCAGCGCGACTGTGCTCATCATTTGTCAGTAATCCCAACTTCCCGTACATTGCCCCATCCGTTCTACTTAGTATAAATACCTAGATACTCGGTCTGTTGTAGTTTCAGTTCAAATATCGAATAAGATACTTCTCATCTGTTCTCCCTTTGCACCCTCTGTCTCAGCCCTTGTACAAGTACTTGGTCACTGACCGTTTACCCTCGGACTCTCCATATAACCCTCGGTCGGCCTTCCTATTACTTGGGAAGCGCAACTACACTACGTAGCATCTCGGTCTTACCGCTAGGCCAACCCCTGACCCCCTGACCCCTTGTAGAGATCAGATCAGTGAAGAACTGGTCTTGACAGTGTATTGGATTGTGATGGGTAAGTAGTTTACTAGGTTCTCATTCCATTGTAAGTTGTTGACATGTAACTAGTACTCCACCCAAGGCATAAGCTCTCATACTTCAAGACCGCACACTGGCTCAATAGGTGGATTGAAACAGCTGAAACTCTCGTCAAGATGAGTTTGCCCGCTCATATATAAAGCCTGACACTGCTGACGACAATATGGACATTGAGGCAACCAAGTCAGATCCCAACATCAATAAAAAGGTGAGTGGTTGTTAATTGAAGTTGCCATATCTGCTAATCTGATATCACTAGGTTGGGAATGTATTTGATGATCTTCCAGCACTTGCTCCTCCCAACCCTACAGACCTCAGGTCTGAGACCAACCACTACCTCAGTGCTGACATTGAACATGTTGCTAATCCACTTGTGTGGTGGCATGAATGGCATGGTGTTCAAGCCAAAACTTGCTGGAAGCGCACAAAGTGCTGCTGAGCTGCTCAAATAAGGTCCAGACTAGAGTCCAGTGTGAGTAACTAATGATATAGACAGTTGTGGAGAGGTATACAGCACCTAGAGTCCAGTGTGAGTAACTGAAGAGGAGAAACACTGGACTCTACAGGGTATGTGCGCTTCTGGGTAAATAAATGTAAACAACAAGTCAAGGAAACAAATCAAGGGCGCATCTAGCACTACAATGCAGCTATGAAGCTAAAACAAGTTGGTAGTAAGTAGGGTAGACCATCATAGTAAGTAATAGAGTCATAAGAAGAGGTGGAAATCACCAAAACTAACACATGGTGCATACCCGCAGCTATCACATATGGCACTTAACTATTTAACCATACCAGGTGAAGTTTATATGACTGTTACCATGTTTCTAATTGATATATTTCACAGTGACATCCATTGATGTCAAGCAGCTATTCAGCCATGGTCATCTCCTCCTTTCACATGTTTGGTCGTGACTCTCAGCACAATCCACTCATGCACTCCTTTGCCTCAGCACATGGAGCACGCTGTCACGCACCAAACAGGTTTGGTACAGTGAACATGGAAGATAACGTCAATATCGAACGATCCTGATGTGAAGGATGAGCATGAGGGAGCCTCATCGTAGCCATCTATCGCACAAGAAGACTATCCTGATGCAAGAGATGACTGCCAACATCTAGCAGTCATCACTTGCACAAGAACTGCCAAGAAGCAGAAGAAACTGAAGGAATAACATCCATTATGGTATGAGAAAGGAATGCACACTTCTGCAGTCCAACTCCCATACCAGAACAAGCAAAAAAGCTGAAGAATTGATGGAGAAATGAAGGAAAGAAGAGAAGAAACAACATTAGCACTCAAATGTCATTTTTATGCACCCAGTGCGGGCATTCCGATATTTTGAATAGCTCCACCGTTTCCAAAGCTATCAGGCATGTGACTATACCGTCAGAGACCCTAGAGCGTGGTCTATCTGCCTGTCAAGTTCTGACATGGATCCGTTCATTTCCCATGGAGATATTCCCCCCGCAATCCAGACGTTCGTCTCATCAGTCACTATGGAGTCCGTATTTTCTCTGGATCATTTCTCTGCTATTGCTGCAGATCTCCACTATGTCCTGCTCTTAGGAC
>Ga0307518_10002688_pt1 | contig 12909 bp, 6 predicted proteins | sample 25_EM_MG_FD_203889 | JGI IMG/M metagenome (GOLD analysis project Ga0307518, IMG submission 203889) | Populus trichocarpa ectomycorrhiza microbial communities from riparian zone in the Pacific Northwest, United States - 25_EM | ecosystem: Host-associated > Plants > Roots > Unclassified | place...
TGACAAAATTTTATATTGGTCCTTGATTTATGAAAATTACAGTTTAGTCCCTAAACTTTGAAAAATTATAGTTTGACCCCTGAAATATATTTTGAAATTTTGGGCAGTATTCCTATGAGTTTAAGGATGATGAATCTCAGTTTGATAATTGATTTGAATAATTTTTAGTTTAGTCCCTTCATTTTGGATATTTACAATTTAGTCCCTGAACTTTGAAAAAAAAATACAATTTGGTTCCTGGAAATTAAATTGAGATTCTTGACACAATTGAGAATGGATTATGGGTGAAATTTCTGTATATTTATATATTTCTGACATTTATAGTTTGGTCATCCAATTCTGGTAAAATTATATTTTGGTCCCTGATTTCTAAAAATTATCATTTTAGTCCCTAAATTTAGGAGACTAAACCCATTTTTCTTTTATGCATTGAAGTATTTTATTTGTATTGTTTTAATTTTTTTTTTAGTATATTATGTACATTCGTTGTAAGTACTTCTAACGATCCTCAATAAGATTTCGGGTCTTTCATCTGATATTTTTTTTACTTTTATATTTTATGGGTGAGTGAGTTAATCTTTAATATGCATGTAATATAAATAAATATGTATGTTGATTATATGATGAGTATAACAAGTTAATTTCTTAAATATTTATATTTGTTGCTTTATTTTTCTAGTACTCATATATTCTTGAAGTTGCACTTGTATTTTGTTTAAGTAAAATCTATTCGATATGATATACATTACTTTGATAATTATGTGAATATCTATTATGCCTTGATAAAGGACTTGTTAGTAACTTCATGCTAACATATAGTAGTTAATCTTCGTGCACATAGTATTTTGTACACCTAGCTCGTTAGAGAGGCACCAGCCTGTGACGACTGATCCTCTCATGGTAGTCACCTTCAGGTGTCATCTGATCTCTGACATTTATTCCACTACTTTATAATAATATGCCTAGTATACACATGTATATCAAGATAAATCGACTTGCAAACTATTAATATTTAAAATATATATTAATTGTTATTCTCTCACTGAGTTGGTTGAATTCATCTCTCATTTTTAATTTTATTTTAAATTCTTAATTTCTGTTAGCAGGTAGACTTTGTTGAGTGTTCATGATTCTTCAGTTTTGGACCGTATGTCTAGCTTGTACGAGGCTTTCCTTTTAGTTTTGATTCGATGTTTTAGGCGCTCCAATACTATCCTGTTTTAATTAAGTTTGAATTTTAACAATGTAATGATTATTATGGATTATTGTTTTTGTTTTAATTACTTATGAGAAGTTTTGAACTATTATTTGATTTCAATAGTTTTGAATAATAAAATATTTTGAAAGATTATGAAATATTGCGTATTTTTAAATAATTTGTTCTTTTGACATGTCTGTTTTAAGGGTTAGCGTATATATTAGAGTGTCCTTATATATAACACCGCTCTTGTGTTATCGATCATGTATTCGGGTTTCAGGTCATTAAAAAATGCTAACTTCATTTACAGTCATCACATGCAATGCATTATAAAATGAAATATAGAGTTGTATGTAAAGCTGCTGGAGATTATACAATACTCGAATACAAACTTGTTTTTGCTGATTATTGCTTGTAATGCTAATTTAAAGCAGAACCAATAGCACAGATTTAATACAAGCTCAATAGTGACTTGGCTAAAGACTCATATAGCTAGAGACAATAATATGGCTTGCTGACATGATTAAGCAAGAAATACATAAAAACATGAACACAAGTTTAGCAGAAGAAAAACACGATGTATCTGTTTGATTCTAAGAGTAACTTTACGTGGAGGGGTCCTTTCCGAATCCCATCAAAGAATGAGCTGCAAGCATTGATCCTCGGCGAAGTGTTTCCATTAAGTGGCCAACCAGAGGAAACCTGTTTGTTTCTCTGTTTCCAATTGGCTTCTTGTACCACCTGTACAAAGTAACACTGAATTTAACATGAGCATAAGTCGCAATTATGGATAATTCTGCATAGGTATCTGTAGAGCATACCAATCTTCATGGCGAACTACCTTCCCATCCTCGATGTATAGCTTAATGAGTGATATCAAATCTATATTTCTTCCAAGGAACTTATAGTGCTGTTTGCTGTCAATTAATATCTGAAGCAAATGTATCATGTAAAGCAAATTGAATAGAAAGCTGATTTGATCTGCTTCACCCTGTGGAATCATAAAATCAGCAGAAGAAGACAATGCAAAGGCATTCATTCCCACAACATTTCTCTGGTTAAAACAAGCAACAAACTAATGATTCTGATCAATAAACTAGGGGTGATTTATTGGAAAATTGCATGGAGGTTTAGCAACAAATTCTCCATTTGAAGATGACCAAATAGGGATCAATGGAAAAGGAAAAATCTGCTCACTGCATAAAATGATCAATGTTCACTTCCTACAGAAGGCAGATAATTTTGAGGAGCTCCGTCAAACTACATCTGAACTCGTTATTACCACCGAACTCTGCTTATCGATCCGGTTTCATGACTGCAAACAGTTCTCTGTGATGCAGTGTTTAAAGTTCTAAGAATCAAAAAGTCTATGTTTCACTTCACTAGTAAAACAACAAGATTTGCATACCCATGAGCACACATGAGCGGATCTTCAAAAGAAGCATTGGGAGCTAGCATAGATTTCAAAGTCTCGAGGCGTGGCACGAGACCCATATCTGAAACAATCAATGAAAGAACTTTGATGAACATTTTGAAATGATTGATAAAGAGTCTTGAACAATAACATAATTTTACATCGTATGAACTTCCATCGTCATGGAAAACAGTAATTTCCCTTCCATTCTACTCCCATTTAACCACCACTAATGTATAGAACGCATATACATTTCTTGCCATTGAAACAAAACACAGCCTAATTTCCATTCCTACCTTCAATGGAGCCAGATTGCATAAGATTGTAAGTAAACATACACTATAACCTTTACAGTTGCTCAATTACTATGGAAATAAACTTCAGAACAATATCTTTACTGATCAAAATGGTAATCGAAAAAACTTCGATAATTTTTTCTACATTTGGTGCACAACCATGGTCTCTAACAAAACATAACTTTATCTAACCAAAATAGCATTCTAACACAGAATTAAAAGCAAAAAAAAGAAAAGAAAACTCACAAGTTGAGAATGTGAGGGATTATATCTTCAGAAAGAGGTTTTCTTGGCTTGTACTCACATGCTCCCTTTCTACAACATTCCCTCGTCTCATCTTCCTCATCTTCAAAACCCACAAATATTTTTTAAAGCGAATGATCAGTAATCATCAAGAAACATTCGTCACCAAAACCAAATCAAACTAGAAAAAAGATTCAGCAAGAAAATTTTACATTTACGTACCCTTTTGCGAGATATTATTATCCATCCTAATTTTCTAGGAAACCAAACAAGAATCGGTTATAGAAAGAGTGGGAAAGTGAGGACAGACTTTTCTTTCAATAAGAACCAGAGAACACCAAACAACCATCAAGTAACGGACTAACGGTATTTCAAGAATATCGGTAGTGGCTAAGTTTGTTTTCCACGTGGCAAAACCTGGTCCATCTGTCCTTTTCTATTTTGGCGGCCGGTTGAACTATTCTTGGAAGGAGGGTATTTGGACCTGGTGGAATAGATGCTCTATTGATATGGCTGGGATTACTCCTCGAGACATTAAAATCTTAAGATCATGGGTTAAAATCATCCACCAACTTATAAAAGTGGGGGAAACCATACTAAATCATATGGAAAACTTTTATGCCACATAGACAGGAGACCGAGATATTATATCCAATTCCACAAAAAAAAAATTTAATAATAATTAATTATCTTTTGTATTAAAAGAATTATTTTGTTTTCTCCTGTTTCCCTTCTTTTATGCGTCTCTCTTGTAGATATCCAATAATTACAGCTTGTATAATATAAAATTTCTCAAATCATACTATGTTTCAACCCAATACGATTTTTTATTTTTATTTTTTTTGTATAGTGAAAAACAAAAAACATGTAATTTGCGGCAGCATTTAATGATCTTGCTGGAGAAAAAAGATAATGCACTAGCAGCAATGGTGATTCTGTATACAATCCATCACCACAATAAATTCTACATAATTGGGAAATGGGAAAAAGCCGCTCTATTTCATCAATACAATGGCCATCTTAGCCAATAGCACAAGCTAGGGCAAAAATAGACCTTATTTCTCTTAAAATCAAATAGAAAGAATACATTTATTCACAGCCTTTACAAATGGTAAATTGATACACAAGACCCCATCATAACACCATATGATCTGCACAAAAGGCAGTAGTGCCACTGTAACAACGTGTGAAGGACAAGTGCATTGCGTGTCTTACCGGAGCATGAGGTCACTAATCCAAGTGAGTGTCAAGCTTTACCGCCTGGGTTCATTCAAGGTCTTCCCCTCAAAAAATTCCCCCAGCATTCTTTCCAGATCCTCAGCTGTGTACCTAATGAACTTCTGAGGATTCTTCCCACTCTCAACCAGAGGCCTGCAACAAAATGGTGGAAATGATATAAATTAGAGATCCACGATACAATGGAAAGTGGGGGTTTCGCACAATCTTTGGTGTAGTGGCAGCACCAGCACCGAGATATTATAACATTCAGAATTGAAAAGGGGGTAGTTTGGAGCCAGAAACTGAAATGAGCTTCCAAACAGAAGGGAAAAGAAAGACACAAAAAATAACATTTCCTGGCCCCTCATCACCCACAAATGAGCGTGACCAAGAGAAAATCTGAACATTAAAAAGACCAAACCAAACAACCAATTCAGATTGGTTCTGTTCAGTTTTCAGGTACCCAAATTCAAGTTGACACCCTAATATACATATATCAATATTTTCAGACCAAGTTAACTTGTGCATGTACTTCGTTCTTCTCTTGCATTTAAGAAGCATATTATAAAAGAAGGATATGTTTCTTCAAATCTACAAGAATATCAAGAAGCATATGTATCTGTGTTGCAAACATAACAGGACAGAACATACCCAAAGCGTTTTATAAAGGATCTGTAGGCAGGCAACAAGACTTCAGCGACAGCAAGTCTTAGTGACTCTCGCAACTCAGTGTCAGGAACAGTCCACTGAGATTGTTTTTGGTGAAGCTCCTCAAATTGGATATTGAAAGTCTTGAATCTGATCACATAACACACTTCTCCACCCAGGTCAGAAAAGCTTGTGAATATGGAAATGAAAAGAATATAAGGTTGTTTCAAGAAGAAAGTAAATTGATATTGACCTGTCTTTGATCAACCCTCTTGAGGCTCCACTGCCACTTCCTCCCTCACCAGATACAGCAGAACCTCCTCCCACAGATGAGGAGGTTAGGCCTTGCGTGGAGAGACATTGAAGTATCTGAAAATCCATGGTTTAGTAACACCAAACCCCAGTTACTTTACTCTATAGGTCTTTTCATTGTATGAATAGAACTTAATAAATAAAAGGCAAGCTCTCTCAACAAATCTATTTTTCTTTCTCGTAAGAAAATATACACACATCTTTGTTCCATCTTTGACAAAAGTTCCCTTGTTGTAAACTTTTCTTTCATATGCCTTGGTTATTATGATGTTATGCCAACTGCCTGTACCTATATCTTCTCGTTATATTTCTTTTATGTTGAAATCATCTTGACTAGCAAACACATTTTTTCTTGTAGATCTAGTCAACAAGGCTTCTGGCACCCTGAGGGCATTTTTTGTCTTTAACTACCTCAATTGTCTAAACTATCAAGACTATACGATATCAACAAAAACTAATTGAGAGTTCGGCCGTTGTCAGGCAGTTCATTTAATTGGCAAACAGAACAATACCTTTGACCAAGCATTCCTTTTGTATTGATTTGCATGCTGCTGCACAACCCTTCTATGCCTTTGAACCCAATCATCCCCTAATAAGTCCTTGGCTTCTGATCTGAAAACAAAAAATTATGCACTGAAACTTGCCTACAAGCAGAGCTAGTAAACTTTAAAGAGCTCTCAGAATACATAATGCATGACAAACCTGCGCACAGATCTGACCATGTAGTGAATATTGTTCATGAGAAATAAGTGAGTCAGAGCTGGATCTCTGTACTGCTTAGATTTCCCATCCAGATTGGTTTGAAGAGCCTGCATTATCCGCATTGTTATAGTTGCTAACTGTGAACTTGTTTCGCCACTGCTTTCAAATTCTTGGAAGAGTTGCTTCAAGGTTGATTGATAGCTGCAGAGGTTTAATACACAGTTTTCAGGGTAATAATGTGAACATATCTGATGTTAAATCCAGCAGCATGGGGACAATTTATTAAAAAAGAAACAATAAAGAAAAAAGGTTAGAAGTGTTTTAGAGAATAAAATATGTTTGCTCAACGTCAATAGCTGAGCAAAGAATATTTTGTTTGATCACTGGAAACAAAAAAAACAACATGGAGGCCTAGTCAGTCATATTATTGTGACTGCATCATATAGCTTCAAGTTAAAAAACGATACAGCACTAAAAGTGAACAGGCGGAACCAGCTAAATGAAGAAACTAAAAGATCAAAAGAATGGTCAGCAGAACTTACTCAAAGAGAAATTTCACGTAGTTAATCACATAACTTGTCAATGGATGAACAGTCCCATCCAGAACAGCAGTTTTTGTGGCATCTTTTTCAACTGCTTCTTCAAAATCACCAAAGGTTTCTTGAGCTGTCTGGGCAAGCCTTTTTGTCAAACCAAATGTGGATTCCCTGATTTCATTGCAAGCTTTACCACCAAAAACTGCCTCAATCTGCAAAAGAATTTGTAGTCGATAAAAATCATGTCGTATATTTACAATACCGCATGTTTCTCAAAATATTCATTGCCCTGATTGCAACTCATGCATTAACACCTATTCTGGCATCTAAGGCAAATGTGGATTGTATCATATATCTTAAAATTTTTGCATCCACAAAATTATCATGAATCAGTAGCATATATAGATCAAATTGGGGTCAGATGCAGATGTGTGTTTAGGTGTTTGATTCAATTATACTAAAAACCTACCCCATGGAAAGCCTGGGAAAATAAGGATCTAAACTTTAGTAACAGTGAAAATAAACTTTCATTTTCCTTCGGCAAAGTAAGAGCAGAGTAAGAATAGGAGTCAAACTTGGTCCACAGAAAGGAGGGGAGTAGAGAAAGAAAGAACTAATATACGATTGAAGATTGATGCAATTTCTGCTAGACATAATGGTTTCTTGTTTCATTCATGCAAAATAGAACAAAGTTACAGGAAGTAAACATATCACATTCTTGGAACATATGTAGCATAAACCATACCTCTGAATGTAGTTCTCGCATTATCTCATACATGTCCAGAAGTACAAATAACTTCTCAGGTGACCTTTTGCTTCTGGCAATTGCATCCCCGAAACTAAGAAGCATGGAGACACTACTAGCAGTACATTCAGCAAAACATTGATCAAGGAGAGTATCAAACCCTTCAAATATTTGATCGCAGACTCTTCTTTCTCCAACAAACAGGACCTTGACCTGCTCAAAACATATTTAGATACTAGAAAGTACAACATACAAACAATCATGCAAGTCCACAAAGTGCTTACAGCAATGCGCATGAAATGAATCCAATTCCCAATCTTGGCCTCCAAGACCTCCCATTGCATCTTTTGAACATCCTCTTTGCTCAGCTTTTCAACGCCCAACTTGCGAAGGCTTTCATCCATGACTGAAGATCGGGTATCCCTGAAAGAAAACAAAAGAGTGGTCAATTTGATACAGTGTCTTCCTATTTAAACTATCAAGTCAAATCATGTTGCTAAATGCATTAAATGCTAGCTGATATTGACAAGGCTGGCTTTGGTATCATGCAGTGCCACAGAATCATAGAAAGATTGTAATTTTCTATAAGCTTGCATCTCTTCAGCTAGGTGAAATTAGAAGCTCTTCTAGTTAGATTTCAAGCAGACTACTCTTTAAAGTGGTAAGAAAACACTAATGTCATATTAAAGCTTTGTAAAATTGACTTAGCTGGAGCAAGCAACTAATGGATGGATACATATCTCATGGAGGTCAGAGCAGCTCAGAGTGCAAATAATATTCCATGTCACATAACTCATCGAAAGACAAAGCTCTTTACCTGTAAATTCTAAGTAATTGTTGTTGGTTCCCAGCTTGAACCATTTGTTGGGCTAAATCATGCAACAAAGGTAAAATCCTTGGAGGTATGAGAGTAAGATGTTTGAAGCCACCAGTTTCCGAAGCACCATTTTGGTGCTCATGATGATGATTCCTGCCACTAGAAAGGTTTCCAGGTGATTCTGAGGATGGTCGCAATGATTCAGGGAGGCACTCAAAGAGACGATCAGGTTCCACGGGCTTGCTGGAATTTAGAAAAAATAAATGAATAACCTGGTGAGATGAACAAACCTAAGTTGCATGACCAGATAAAGCGCATCCATAGGTCATTACCTACCACATCCTATCCTGAATTGCTAGAGATATTAAAATCAATTATGCACTATATATAAATGTCTTAAACAAAATAAACAGATGATGATTGTTCATAAGACGTTAAACAGAATTCATCTTGAATGTTGTTTAATGAAATGAATGCGATCCTTCAGAAATAATTAAATTATGTGGACACAAAAAAGAGTGACAATAGATTGCACAGCAAATACCCCCAGAACTTATTCTATCTGACATCAGATATCCCCAAATGTTAATCTATACAGGCCTATCATAAGCCAGTAAAACTTAAAAAGTCATTGAGAACATGCAAGCTTGTTGGCTGTGAGATGAGCAAGCTGGAGCAAGCAATGTCTCATGGAACCAGCTTTCTTTCCAACATCATAAGGAGTACATTACCACAGACAACTACCAGTTGACACATAGAGGAATATTAAATATCATCAGTGTAAAATAGAAGCACCAGTTGGTAAAAAAGGCAGAAGAATTAGCAATACACCAGTTAAAGTACCAAGCATGCAATGTGAAAAGCATCAATTTGACAAAACATACCTGTACGATGCCAACAACTGCTTAAACTCGTCCTCTAACTTTGAAATAGCCTTAGCAAGTAAGCTATTTGCATTATTGAGAACTGCATCACTACTCTTGAAGCCTTTGTTGCCACTAAAGAAATGAATGTTGCTTCTTAACTGATCAATTGCTTCTAGGTAACTCTCTAGGTCCTCATGTGGTCCCTTAAGTATTTTAGCCTCTGCCTACATATTGAAGTGATAATGATATCAACAATCACAAGCAGGAAATGTGCATCCAAAGAGTGAAAGATTTCTAAACATCAAACACTATACATCATCAAGGAAAAAGTAGATCTTGAGAAAATGGAAATTAAAAAGGACATAAAATCAGTTAAGGCATCAAGTTTGAGCCTTAAGAAATTAAAAAAGTAAAGACAGCAACAACAAAAAAAAACACCTACGAGCATGACAATGGGAAATGTTAGAACAGCGCCAAAATCTATTTTGCCAACTAAAAAAGTCCTAGAATCCTAATTTTTGAGACACAACACCTTAGTCTAGCAATTGAACAGAAACGCACAGAAACTCTTTGATCAAGCTAATCTTGACGGTGAGTAAGGTATAGGCATAAGCAAGCATAATGAAACATGGAAACAGGAAAAGGAAATACATTAGCAATTCAAGAGTAGTGATTTAAAAATAAAGCAGGGAAGCAAAAATTGTGGTAATTGATGAAACCAACCTGCCGAGAAGCATCAAACTGTGTCAATATAACCTCTGCAGCCTTTAATGTCTTGTCAATATTCTCATGAGCTTTCCTGATCGCATGTGTTCTAATCTACGAAAATCCAGATTAAGCAAAGCTAAATTCAATAAAAACAATCAGTATAATTTAATGGTCTCTAAAAACCAGTCAATCCATCCATCTAGGGTCCTTCAACAGTGATCATTTTAATACTCAAGATCCAAATCCCTTCAACTAAAAAGCAAATCATAAATCAATACCAAACAAGAATAACAAGTCAGTTCAATTACAAGTCAAATTAAACACTAGCACCAGGATCCAATCAAGCAAGCACAAATCAAACTAAATACTAGCAACCAGGATCCAATCAAGAATCTTATAACTTTCTCATCATCACCCAACTAATCATTTATCTCATCCGGGTTCTTCAACCAACGATCAAAAACACCCCAAATTCTAATCTTTCAGCTTTCCTCGATTTTCTCATAAACCAAAAAACAAACAATAAATCAACATCAGACAACAAGTACAGGCCAATGCAATTGCAAAATAAACTAAGCACTAACATCTAGGATCAATTATCTCGTCTGGGTTCTTCAGTTTATCATCAAAAGACCCCAAAGTCCCAATCTTTTCCCTCACTTTCTCAAGAACCAAATAAAAACCCATCCAGAAAATCACAAAAAAAGTAGAATCCCCTATCTACTCACCTGAGTTGGACGCATAGCAGTCTCGAGAACTGAAAGACGACTATCAAAAGATCCCAGAATTGAAACAACACTATCAGTAATAGTTTGGCTTTTCTGAAGTGCTTCTTTCATCTTTGCTGCTCTTTCACCAAGTGAATCCATGCCTGACACTGCCACAACCATCTTTTCTTCTTTTTTTAGAAGAAAATACAGAAGCCCCAGAAAGAAAATTATAGAAAGAACCCAAAAAGATGAGTTCTTGCTGAGACTTGAATTAGTGGAGAAGATATGGGACCCGCGCTGACCGATCAGGGCAGTGCCAGTTTTTTTCTGAAGAATTTTCTTCTCTTTTGTTTTTGGTAGGTCTTTGACTTTGACGGGTTGTACACTTTGGTCTTCCGATAACTTTGATCTTCTTTATTCAGTAACTAACTGTGTCATACTAATGGTTATTTTTTTATCATCTTAAAAAAAATAGATGTAAAAAAAAAAACATCACCCATAAAAAATAATAACAATATCGTTATTTATATATATATTTTAGTTGTATTTATTTTTTAAATTGATATAAAAAATAATTAATAAGTTCTCGGAAAAAAATATTTTTATAGGATATTTATAGTTAAAATTAAAATGATGACAAAAATAAATGGTGTGCTAATTTGGTTAAAAAGAGATAATTGGTGTGAAGCTTAGTTTGGAATTAGATGGAAACACGGTAATTTTATTATAACTGTATTATATTTTTTAATTTTTTGGATTCAAATACTAAAATTTTAATCTAGAGTAATCTTATTTATACATTGCCAATGTAGTATATAATATAATGAATATGATGAGTCCCAAAATCTAAGACATTTAAGAATAAGGTTGATGTGTTGGATAATTGTTTAATCTCTTAGTTAAAGTAATCTAATCCATTCTCTATATTTAAGATATTTGGTGAGTTAATATAAAAAACTCAAACGGTTGGTAAGTGGTAGCAGGTATAGTTATCAAACCCGACCTGAGAATTGACCCAACAAAGGAGCCGAGCCCCGGGTTACACAGGTTGACCCGGGTCAACCCGATAAAATTTAAAAAAATATATTTAAATTTTTAATATTTCGTATGAAAAAATTAAGAAACAATCCATGTGAATATAGGATATACATGTTTTAAATAATGAAGTTTAAAAAATTATTTTAAAAGGTTTTTTATCCCACATTGAAAAAACATAACTTTTTTATTGTGAATATAGAGTATATATATTAAAGGGTTTCAAATCTCATATTAAAAAAATAAAATATTCTTCTAGTATTTATACAGTAAACTTTGAAAATGATTAATAATCAACTAAAAATATATATAAAAAAGAGGGGTCTCTAGTAAGGAGAAAAAACACATTTGAAAAAAAAAAAGAGTCTTTGTCAGATTGACCGGTTTTTGCTCATGCCGATCTTTCATCTTACCCGGATCGGTCCAGTCATCAGGTCGACCTGGTCCCTGGTCAACCTGTCGGGCAAGGCCGGGTTTAATAACTATGGTAACAGGTGATGTCTAGCAAGCAAGGTGACCAGTAACTGTCGTAGTAAGAGATGATGATTGGTAAGTCAGGTGATCGGTTTTCGTGGTAGTAGTAGGTGGTGCCTGATATACCAGGTGATCAGTAGTTGTGGTAATAGTAGGTAATGATTGGTAAGCCAAGTGAGTAGTACATGAAAAAAGTCTCATTTGAAGGACATAAGAACTCTCCGGTGATAAAATCAGTAATTTTATAAAGAGAGAGTGCAATGATATTTTAGAGAGATAGACTCTGAAATATGCATATTAAAAATATTGAGAATGAAGAGATCAAGAACCTTTGACTTGAATGATTTATAATGTATTTATAAACCATGAATCTTATTATTTTGTGGAGAGGAGTCGAAATGTAATTTCACCCTTGTAGTATTTTTAACTTATATGCTACTCAAAATAATACGTATTGGATCAGTATAAAATACTAGGAGACCCGCGTGGAGTCTAGTAAAAATTCATTGGCGAGTGTTGGGCTCGGACAAGGTATCTTAGACTATTAGAGGTGAGAGTGGGCCCAGGAGCACTACCAGTACCCAAACACGCTAGGCTTAGGCATGACAACTCGAGTCCACGAGGGCGCTGGGGTGCATACCCGGTGCTAGGCGTACATGTACTGGACAGATGCCTAGGGCACTGCATGGCATCCATGCACCCATGCAGGGAGTATGGGCTCGGGCTACTTGCTCGAGCCCATGTTCCTGGTGCATGGGCTCGGGCTCTTACTCGAACCCATGTTTTTTAGGTGTTTTTTAAGCTTTTTCCTCTTTTAGAGAATTTGTTTAGTGTATTTTGGGATATTTTTTAGGTCTATTTTATTTGAATTCATCAATAGTCCCCAAGTCCTTGTGATATTACTTCGTAAAGATTTGTAAAAGTACTTGGTTACCATTACAAGTTCATTGAATTTCCTTCATATAAGAAGAGATGTTGAAATCCCGG
>Ga0307518_10002689_pt1 | contig 12908 bp, 12 predicted proteins | sample 25_EM_MG_FD_203889 | JGI IMG/M metagenome (GOLD analysis project Ga0307518, IMG submission 203889) | Populus trichocarpa ectomycorrhiza microbial communities from riparian zone in the Pacific Northwest, United States - 25_EM | ecosystem: Host-associated > Plants > Roots > Unclassified | place...
TTGGGCTCGCAACCTCCATGGCAGCCGAACAACGCTGCATCAGGACTTGTGAGCGGTTTTCCAATGGTTTCGGCCAAATACTGAAGGTACGACTCGATGACGGTGGGGATTACAGTGATCCAGTTGTTGTACAGCCGGCAAGTAGCCACACTTGGCGTCGAGTTGTGATGGATATCTTCGTCGACGGAGTTATCCTCATGTTGAATGGGATCGGTGTCGCCTGATGCATCCTCGATAATTTCATCTGAGAGAGCGTCGTTAGTAACAGAGGATGGGGGCACAGGCAGCTTGCGATTTAAAAGATCGTCCAGACGTTGAAGGAGGCGTTGCCGTTTGACATTTTGACCTGGAATGATAACGTCAGTTTGAGTTTTTCTTTTGTGCCTCCGTCTCTTCGGACTTGAGAAATGTTGGCCCATGCCCGAACTTGTGCTGGGCAATGCACCACGAGTCCCAGGACGGGAGTTCATACTTGGGAGAATACGGAGAAAAAGACGTACCACGCAATATATTTGCATGATTAAAAGGTCCAACTTGACAAGAGTGGAGGCTCTCTGAGAGGATCCTGGACGCGATATCGAGAGGGACAGGAAGAAAGAGAACGGGGAGATGATGGTAGGGCGAGCGTGAGGAGAGCGTGAGGCGAGGGCAAGGCAACCGTATGGGCCAAATATATTCGCCCCTAATATGGTATTGGTTCTTAAAGTCTATATTTAGTGCAGGTCGGAAGATGCCGGTGCGGATGGTGGGTCTATTAGATACATTGTGTCCATCACAAAATATATATCTAATAGGTCTCTATTGCTTCCGAAAAGTGGTGCCTAAGGTGCTAAAACCTCAGGTTGGGAAAAGGGAGGCGAACATCTCGCAAGAGGGGACAGCATCACTGTGGACTGTCACATGGAATAATCGTGTTGCTTGTGTGATTGGTTCACGTTTCAACGAGTCGTCTTTGGTTGGTCTTTGGTATGTTCAGGATGTCTACATCCGGGGTAGAAAAATTCGTGTGTACGTGGTCACTGAGTGTGGTTGTTCTTGCCAGTCTGGCATTGGCATTGTTCGTGTGTTTTGGTCAACTTAATGACTCGTAATAATCGTTCTAGGGGGGGCCAGTGGTGTTCTGTGTGCTTTTTATCGTTCGTGCACTACTATCATGTGACCACTTGTGCATAATGGACATCCCATGCATAATGATAGGTAGCGCTCCACCTCCCCAATTTCTTGACACTGGAATAAGTAAACTAGACTACATACATCATAGTTTCATTGACTGGATACTTGTTTGAAAAGGAACAGTGTTGTGTAGCGTTCCCGGCACCAAAAGTTGTCTGACTATCACCCAAAAATGACCTAGATACATAGATCTAAAGAGATCCTTCCATCCATTCTCCATAGAAATTTCAGGCGACCTACAACACACTATCCTCCATGATTTGCACATTTTACTTATGATACAAAGGCCGGAAATTTACTTGTTATTCAAGAATCTTTGGGAAGGAGTGACAACGATACTAAAAGAGGAAGTCACTCTCTAGATGTCAGTTTAGTCTCCGCCCATCTATCCTTTAATCTTGCCCGTCATGCCTTGCGTGACATGCTGTGACAAAATTGTGCATTACATGTCGATTTCGCACTTTTTTCGTTCACACGCTGCTGCTGAACGACACACTGCGAATTCATGCACCGGAGTTGTACAGAGTTGTAGATAGGACCTTTGGGTACCTCTGGCTGAAAGCCAGGGTCTTCAAGTTGTTGTGTTGTGGAGTTATTCAATGAATAGTCAAAATTATGCATTAGGCATGCAATGATAGTACCTTGCCCAGCTGTTGTAGCGTGGGAAAACCGACCATGGTCGTGGTTGCGGTTCAAGGGCCCCCCTATACCACATTTGAGGTGTCTCAAAACTTAGTATGACCACAGATAAAGCACCATAATTTTCGAGCTTCACCATTGCATAACTACAGCTACAATCCTAAAGAAATTTCATTCAGACTTTCTTTACTACTTTAATATCCTTGTGGTCTACTCTGATCTATTGAAATTTGTGTTGTTGTGTAAAACGAGTATTTTTAATTTTGGTGTCTCAAAACCCGCTGGATGACTGTATGCCCATACCTCTAGCATCACAGGGACTGCATTTTTCTGATAATGCTATATATGCACTTCGCAATAAGTACCCTGTATTATATATGACTATCTGACAAGTATAGTCATACGTGGCTTTATAAGGCTTTAAGTTTTGTAATTTATAGGTAATGGCAACCTAATACATTATGATAGGCATGGTAATACACAAACTATCAGTTCTGTAAGCCCATTCGGGCTATGCCAGATAACACTTTGACTACAATTCTCATGAGCTTAAACAAGGACATGATTTATCAGACTGGCTGAACCCTGTATTGTTCATAAGTTGGATAATGTCATATATGGCTGTATAAGGCTTTAAGCTTCACACAAAATTTATAGGTAATGGCAAGTTAGCACATTATGATAGGCATGGTAATATGCATGCTATTAGTTCTGTAAGTCCATTCATTTCATGTCAGATAACACTTTGACCACACCTCTCATGAGCTGAAACAAGGACATGATTTATCAGATTGGTTGAATTGCATATTGATCATAAGTTGGATAATGTCATCTATGGTTGTATAAGGCTTTAAGTTTCACATAAAGTTTATAGGCAATGAAAGCTTAGGACATAATAATAGATGTGACAAGTTACTCTACACCAGATAGTCTTGAACTTACACCTTCATAAATCCAGACATAAGTATGATTTCTCAGGTCGATGGACATTGATCTGTCTCAGAATGTCTGATAGCCAATGTCCATCTTAGTAGTGGTGACCCTATTGATGCAGACCAAAGCCAATGATAGACCTTTCTCACTTAATGGCAACATAGTCTAGATTGATAAATTAACAAATAATGATGCCCTTTGTGCACCACTCTTACCTTTGGATTAATGCATAATATCTGCCTTCATTGAATCTGATACAATATTCAGTCATGATAACTATTAGTGTACATAAATCTAATACTTTATGGGCTGAGGAATGTACAGTATGGAGTATTCTATGCCTCACAAACATATTCTAGCCAGATAATGTACATTGATTGCACATATGTCATTGTGCTCATTGTCTTCATAAAATTCACTAAATTGTGACATAATAAATATACCATGTTCTGCTGATGTAGACACAAGATGAACATAATGGGCACTTTTTGGCATGAATTTGCACATCTCACATATCCATATAACATTCATTTTGTGGCACAATGTGAGACAATAGATGATGCCTAGCCAGATATCAAAAGTTTGCACAATCCTATATTTGATTTGCAGGTGACTTGAATTCCGAGTCATAGAGTACACTATTCAACTACAAGTACATGCACCAACATCACATAAGAAAGCCCCACTCCGCTCACAAACCTTTCTTACGGACTGATTTAGCCACGGACAATCTTTGGATATCCGGGGGACAATATTGCGCGGCTCTTTCTCGCGTGAAGACTGCTCTGTGTTGAAGAGATTAGGTGCGGTAGCTAGGATCGCGATGACTCACTGGTTCCACCAGATAAGTAGGTCTTGAATAAATTTTTTCTCTTTCGGGGTTTCGGCGCTCTCGAAAAAATCAATGATGTTGTGATAAAAGGCATCGTAGTCGAATTCCCCATCAACAGTCTGCCAGCTTCCACAGCTCGACAAGGCAAAACGAAGCTTGAATACTAGGATCAGTACCTACATACCATTCCTAACAGAAGATAGGAAGTATACCTGAACAGCGATATAGGCAATTGCCCGCGGTGAGACGGACTTCATTCCAATCAATGCAGCCACGTGAGCTCGCGTGCGACGGTTGGAAAATTCCCGATTCTTTTTATGTTTACTTTGAATCTCCTTGGATGTTGAACTGGGAGACGTGAAGATGGACTTGAAGGCCTTTGTGTGCATAAGTTAAAATACCACAATGATAGAGATGATCAACGAACCGTAACCAATAGGGAGCCCTTAAACAGACCATTGTTGGGATTGTTCGCATCATATATTCCACCTTCGTACAAGAATGACGGCCAGGAGTGCGCTGTGACGAGGAAATCTGGATGATAATCACAAATTCCCTCGTGTTGGCTATCAAAAATTCAGCCCATCAAACATACTTAAATGATTGGAGATTACTTATGAAGGATCTTCCCAATCATAGTCAACCGGGCAGAGGAAGCATCCAGTAAGTTCGTGATCAAACCCTCGTCCGTCTTTTATACCAGGGTCAAGAGCCTCCGTGAGTTCAGTGCTGTTTGCAGAACGTGGCCTAATCCAGTCTAGCACTTTCGTCTTGAGGTGGCTCGTGTCATCGGCACGAGCCTGATCAGCACCTCTATCCAGCTATGGGGAATTGTCATACAGACAGTATAACACATTCCAAAGAACTTACATCGTCGTAAATAGTTGCAAGTTGATGAACGTCTGATTGGGATTCGAATATCTTCCGCAGGAAGGGGTGGTAGCGCAACAGTTCGTTGTAGGCACTAAACAAGCAGTCCTGTCTTAAACGAGTTGTCAGAACAAGACCCTCCATCGTCGGACGACTTACTCCTCAGAGTTAGTTGCATTTTCATGGTCGTCGACACAGATACGTCGGTCAGATTCATTCACAAGGTCCTCAACTTGAGCGGTGAGTGACACAACCCTCCGAATGCCACGCCCAGCCCGTACAAAACGGTTCCTGTAACAAAAGTAAGTCATTAGATCATTGGAATCTATTCCAAAGCTCACGGTGCTTGCTTCGGAGGATGACGAAGATTGACGACCTCCTCCTGGAGTGCAGAAATTCGTCGCCTCATGGCAGCATCAGTTGTGTTCTGGTCGTGTTCGGGATGGTCTGTTAACGGAGTAGCCATGGCAGTTGTTGTACGCGTCTTGCTGAGGACTCGAGTGAAATATATACCTGCATGTGACCGGAATCCAGGACCGGTGAGTCCTTGTGAAAAGCCAGAGTGGCAGTTCCAAAGCTCAGCCGGATGGATCATTCCTCGCATACGCAGTTGCGACGGCATTCAAGAGGGAAAACCTTAAAAGACAGTGAGCGGTAAGATCGCTTTGAAGATAGAATTAGAGTTGCAATGATATGGCCATGGATTGATGCTGATCGAAGGCGCGGCGACAGTGTCTTGAACTTAGGTAATCTGCATTCTCGGAGTGGGTCCAAAGGTGCTATGTCGATCGTCAAAATATATCAGGACGGTCAGGTGACATCTAGTGACATACACCCTTGAGTAACTTGACACCCCTGAAGTATTCAGTTGTCGATCCAACCTTTGGGACCATATGTAAAGCTGACCTTGCCCTTCGGCGAAAATTTCCGGAATCTAAAGATCTGGATATCTTCGTCAAAATATGTTTGCATTTGGATATGATCCGCAGGCATATCATGTCCTGCGTAACAGAAGGATGAAGTCCAGAGACTCACCAACTCATACAAAAGCATTTCACGAGTATTATTAGCGTAAGCAGTAACTATTGCACTCGAATGAATGATACTGATCTTGCAGAAAGTTGATGGCAAAAGGATCAGTCCCAACAATTCTCGTCGACATAGATTTTATCACATACCCGTTTGTCCAATACCCAACTCTGGAAGTGTTCCTTGATCGCCTCGACATCGATGAACCCTTGTGGCATTGGCGAGAAATCTTCTTCTTGCCTCTACAAAGGCTAGGAGTTAGAACTCTTGATGATATGACGATCATATCACCTGAGGCTATATTTGTGTTCTATAAGCTAAACCCCATTGCGATCATGGACTTGTACGTCCATGTAGTGGACACCATCTATGCATTGCACCGCAGCCACGGCATCAGCGGTGCGTGAAGGATCATCCTATCCGAGGTAAGATACCTAGTCAACCTAGTCGTATTGTACTGACAACGCAGCTCTACAACAGGAAGTGAATATTTAGGAAATGAGAATAACATGTACCGTACTTACAGTCTTGGAAAAGGTTCACTCTTACGTACAAGCACCCCGATGGTGAAGTGTTTCATTCAGATGTCGGGACCACTGTGACATCCACACTGTGGGTATGCAACGTTGGAAGCGTGACACGAGGACAAGCAGGTGATCAGGGTGCCGTACATTGTGTGTCAGCCTACATTCCCAGTCCATACGGCGAGGGCAAAGATCGAACCTACTGTGGAGCAAGGACTGTATTGAGTGAAACTTAAATGTATGGTGATCAGCTAACCACAACATTCCGGATGTCGGTTAGAGTTACAAAGAAAGTTGAACCGGCCACATGTACACTGATCATCCAACTTCGCAAGACCCGTTTGGAATTTACGGGCCGCCGTCCATTCGATCTGCTGGATTTCAGAGCCCTGAGATGTTCAGATAATAAGTCAAAGAAGAACAGAAAGTACCCAGAACGAGTCATGAAAAAGAATCTTCCATATGAGCTTAAACGAGAAATATTTCGCCTCGCCTCGGGCAGAAATGATGATATCCTCAGGTTCTTGCATGTCTGTAGCCACGTCCATGACTGGTGAGTACTTCATCATCATAAGAAATATTATGCCGATATAATGCCAATTACCAGGACAGAACCCATTCTTTACGAAAAAGTAATACTCGGGAGTGAGAGTGAAGCTCGACGCTTCATGATATGTCTTCGCCGGCGAGAATCCCCGCATTCCTTCGCACGTACTGCTGTCAAGAGGCTTTGCATGTTTGGCGACATGATGCCAACAATAGCGCTCGAAATCTTGGAGCATTGCACAGGTATTACTGCCCTTGCGATCTGGATTCAAAGTGCTTTTGCAGGTTCAGCGCGGATGCAAGAATATGTCGACTCACTCTCATTGTTGACGGAGTTATCACTTAACATGTCGTCAATGTTCTTCTCGACCGCCCCTTCATTTGCCACACTGGATGTAGCGCACAGGATCACCCATCTTGAAATCCTAGACGGATGGGTTCTCTGGACTAGTACAGTTGGTATTGAAGAAATGACTCGACTCACTCACCTTGCGCTCGACCTTCACCTCTGGTACTCTTGTGTCGAACACATTCAAAGGATCCTCCATCGCTGTTCCGCTCTCAAAGTTGTACTCCTGCAGACATATAGTAGTCGAAGTGAAGTTAACACTTGGCTGGAGAGCCGCAGCATCCACGACATTCGGATTGTCTGGACTGATAATTCAACATGGATTAACTGGGACATTCTTGGTCTTGACGAGGAATCTTGCAACCTCTGGGATTATGGGGGTGAGATAGTTGCATGGCAGCGTCAAAATGACGGTACGTACCGAGAACATATACAAGATGAAGAATACTAATGAGCAAATTTAGCCAGTCCATATGATTATCCAGCTTGAGTGGCTCCGATGATCATTAGCATACCGTTGCCCTCCGATTTCGATGTAAATTTATGTGGTACGAAAGTTAGCTGAAGCCTGAACACACTGTAATCCATACAGTACATAGAAAGAGCTGTAAAAGTGTTAACTGATGGTAATAGCTGAACGCAATCAATTTTCACCTGAAACTTGAAAAAATCCAAAATAGTCACAGCATAGGAACCAAAATCATGAGTTTGACACAAAGAGTCAGCAGGAATGTAAGGCAGAGCGGGTCGAAGAGTCGTTCACAAGTGGCTACTTACTGGGAATAGTAGTTGTATGAGTGCTGTCATCATCGGACGACACTGATGGTGGAAGTAGTGGCTGTTGTTGCCACGTCGCCATCGCTGGAGTTTGAAGTGACCGTCGATGTTGGGATGGTGTTGATCAATGCTAGGGCTGGGGGTGATGGTCAACGCTGGCCACGCGGGTGCGTGCTGTCATCGACGCTGAGGGTGGTGGATCGTCGTCATCGCTTGGGGCTGTCGTGGTCGTTTGTTAGTGGTGTGGTCTGATACACAATGGTGGTAGGTACCTGATAACCATTGATGGCGTCGGCGTGCCATGGCGTGTTGTTGTGACCGTTGTTGAGGGTAGAATGGGACAGAGAAATCATCTTGCTTGTCAAGGTTTCTCTCACTGTAATTCACCGTCGCACTTTCAATGTCACGTGACAACTACCTTCTCCCATTAATAGTAATACGAGGTCTTGTTGACCTGAGCTTTATCAGTTCATTTCATTTCATTTGCATACAACGCCACCACTCCTACACCAATATCGCCAACAACTCTGATCACCACCGCCCTGACCAGCGTCATCTACCAAGCAGCATCGACCACACCACCACAGTGCGATCGCCCCTGCAGGTATGTTGCCTTTCTTTCGCTTCATTTACTAACTATCATCACTACAACAGGTCCTCTGGGTGCACACCCACGCCTGTATACACCCACGCTCGCACAACGTGATTCCATCCAGCTAGGGAACGACGCGGGTGCACCCACGGGTGTCACAACGCATACCCGCACCCGCACCTGAGGCCATACCCGCTCCCATCAGACAGGTGGGGGGATTATGCATGGTTATGCATGTGACACCCTAACCCGTACGCAGCACAGGTTACACTCGTGGTCCAACATGTTTTGCAACAATGTAGGTAAGTTTTTCGTTTGCTTTTTTATGCTTTACTACCTATGACAGACTTCACCCGCATCCGCATGCACTCCCGCACACGGTACATGCCACCAGCGTTGCCTTAATGGTGAGCTTTTTGTTTTTGTTCAGACCGCATCTGCATGAACTCATTCATAGATAGGCTCATGACCACCCACACAGCACGACATAATGACAACGACGGCAGCCAACATGATGAAGACGATGACTACGATTACAAGGAGGTAACCACGGCGCAACGACGATGACGACACAACGTGCATAGCCGATACCATGGCGCAACGGTGACGACGAAGATATCAACGGCACGCCCACAGCACAACGGCGATGACTTGCATCAATGACGCAGCCACCACCACCTTCCCCTTCGTCGACGATGTGACCACCACCACTTAGATGACAACGGCGATGATCTGCGTCAATGACGCAGCCTCCACCACCTGGATGACAACGATGACGACGGCGTGCCACCTGCGTCGACGATCCACCACTTATACTTGGACAATGACCACGACGACGACCCTGCCAACCACGACGACGACCTGCGTCGACGCAGACACCACCCTTCCACCTGCGTCGACGACGTTACCACAACCCGATCACCACCATTCGGACGACGTCGACGACCTGCATCGACGACGCGACCATCACCACCCTTCCCTCTGCGTTGACGACGCATCCACCACCACCTTGTCACCTGCGTCGGTGACACAGCCACCACCACCCCTCCCTCCGCGTCGACAACGCGACCACCACTTGGACGACAATGACAACGATAACGATGACAAAGACAACTACAATGACGATGACGTCTCTGTGCCAGCACGGTGGAGACGACCACAACCACAACCATGACAAGGATGACGACGACTCGCGGCGTTGATGCTGCGGTCGTGCCACAGGTTTCATTTTCATTTCGTTTGCTAATGTCCTTTTCATGTACACCTAGGCCCACACAGCGCGATTACCCCCGCTGCTTGGTATGTTTTCTTTTTTTTCCGGTTTGTTTACTGACTATTATTACAAGCCTCTGTATGCACACCCGCCCCGCATGCACCTGCACGCACCCGCACTGTGTGGCCCTATCTCCCTGCAGGTATGCTTTCTTTTTCTTCTTTTCGTTAATTAATTTTTATTACATGTCCTCTGCACATTCACCCGCACTTGCAACCACACCACATCTATAGGCGCAACTACACACAACCGCATGCCCAAACAGACAGACGCAAGACGCGACCACACTCACCACAGACGAAGCAGATGACGCAGGTCGGACCAAGACAACGATGCTACGTCACGCGTCAACCATCCCATCTACTGCACCTGCCTCGTCTGCAGCAGACTGACGCAGGCACAGTAGATACCTTGTATCTTTGTTGATCAGTGAAGTTCCTGGTGATGCACTGCGAAACCACGTGACATACAAAGCCTCTGAGATACACTATCATACATAATTGTTTTTACCTTTGTGCGTAATAGTAATAGTACAGTCACTCAATCCAATCTTCTGATTTCCATCTTTCAGAACCTCGAGTATAGCTAAGAGTGCATCTGTCTGTTTGCTAAGGGAAACTTTCAACTTGCTTTGTAAATTATTGATGGCTTCTTCAAGTTTATCAGACTTTGTCTTGATTTCGAATGGTTCAAGTAGTCGAGGGCGTTTGTTGACACGTCGCAAAGTTGGATCCAAGTTTGTTCGCAGGGTGTTGGTAATGCCGTCACCAAACCGCCGAGGGGTCTTATAGGTGTTCAGTGTTTTGCTTGAGTAGACAATAAATTATCCGACCTACGTACCTGAGGCTGACAATTGGTTTCCTCTGGATGCTCCCTTTTCAAACCAATGTCCTTTTTTCCATCTGTACCCTCTGTCTCTGCACCGCGACACTGTGAATCAGCATGGTTCTGCACACCATGAGGGTTAGTACACTACATTTTTCAAGGAAATGAGATTGCACTATACCGTTGAACGCGAACTTGACCGACGTGGTGGGGACGGGCTCGGAAGCTGAGTACCGTAGATGTTTCCATTGACGTCCAAGTAAGGCAACAGCGCCTTGTATTGCTCTGGGGAATTGAGGCGCAAGTTACGCAGGTATGAGTCATCCGACGACGCTGAGTCAGCACTCTTTGGGCTGTCGACACCATACAGTGCCTTCAAAATTTCGGATTGGACATCATTGTCTGATGAAGGGCACGAGTCATTGAAACCATGGGAGCGGGGCATTGTGATTGCTATCTACGAGGTGAGATTTTCTTTCAACTTAAATACCAGTTATGCTCGACGGATCTTCGCAAAGGACACACTTCCCCGTCTTTCCTGTTTTCTCCATCTCCCCGTCTTCCCTGATCGATCAGCAATGATAGACTTCATATCGCGTCCATTAAGGTTACTTCACTGTGACAGGCGAGTTTCCAGCATCACCTTAAAACGTATTCAATTGAATCAGTGCCATTGCAGGTACACGGCGTACTGAGCCGCACCTTGTCTTTTTTGTACTAGCTTTTCCCCCTAGCTTTCCCTTTGCACCGGGTCGTCACCGATTTGAAGGCGATGGCAGCGCATGCTGTTCTGGTGGTGCAAGGGCGGTGCCAGACTCTATGGATCCGACAGCCGACAAGACGCAGTATTTGCATCTGCCCCACATAGGGGCGTGGCTTACAGCACGGCTCTTGTGATCAAGACTGTCTCATCGGGATTTTCCAACGAATCCTCTATCTTTCTGGCTCATTTACTGGGCAGTCGCTGTCTCTTCATCCAAGTGATGAAATTACCGTTCCCTTGCGTAGTCGCTCTGTTTGCAATCATCGTGTTCCGGATGAGTGGGATATTCAAATGCGGGGAACCTTGTAGCCGTTCATTCCCGGTGTCTCGAGGCCTGTCGCACCATCGCCGAAGTTGCCAGATTTACATTTGCAGAAAGACGGAGCTTCTCGATGCTCAGGTTGAACTAAATCGATCTAATAACTTTTTTCAGGAACGACCCGCGAAGAGAGCTAGAGTCTCATCGATAGATGCCAATGACTCGGTGCGTCCTTTAGACTTGTCAGGCTTTGTTTGATCCTCATTCTGCCATATGATATAGCTAATGTCCTTCGAGGCGAGAGCCGGAGTTTCATCGATGGATGCCAATGACTCGGTGCGTCATTTAAACTTGTCAGGCATTGTTCGATTCTCACTCTGCCATATGATATAGCTAATGTCCATCGAGGCAAACGTCATCCCTACCTCAACGCATGTTTCGTCACAGAACTCTGTTGTCTTAGCACAGGCTACACCAGATACCATGCCAATCCAACCTGTAGAATCTGCATCTCCGCCTATCGGCATTTCTCTTGCCATGCCAGTCTCCATACCGGTCGAGTCCACCGAACGTGCACCCATTGTTGGCACTGATGATTTTCGGCCTTCAGTGGTCGATACACAAAGTCGAACTCGAACACGCCGTTTGCCTCGCCGTTATCGCGACGAACTCCCAGAATCAATGTCAGCTGCAGTTCCCACCCCCACTGTAGATCAGCCTTCTCTCCCCTGCCGAGTAATTCTGCATGTTTTTGACTCATTCCGAACTGCATTTAATACCTTTGGCATTGCTCATGATTATCGTCACCGCCCCTCATATGATCCTGACTCGTTCCTTTCAATCAACAACTTATCTGATGCGCCAAGGGCCACTAGCCATGAATCTGGCTCAGTTGGATCCGAAAGCTGTGAGGACCGTTACGGGCCTTCTGGAGATCGCGCACCTCCGTGGCCTTGGGCGAACATGTCAATCTGGCGATTGATGTCATGGAAGCTGACAGGAAGTAACCAGAAATCGAATGCAGAGTTAACTCAGCTTGTCAAGGAAGTCATACAGGCTCCTGATTTCAATGCAGCTGATCTAGCCAAATTCCATGCATCAACAGAGTCGAGGCGACTGGACGACGAAGGCACCGGAGTCGCGGATGAAGCTGGCGCTTTTAGTCGTGATGGCTGGAAGGAAGCGATACCGGAGATTTCAATCCCTATCCGAGAAAAACCGAAAGAAGATTGTGGACGTTCATTTCCAATCCCTGGTCTCATGTACCGGTCTTTGGTGTCAGTCATCCAGACTGCCTTCTCCGAGCCCATATCCCAGTGGTTTCATTTCACTCCTTTTAAACGTATCTGGAAATCTGCTTCTGGAAGCGAGCAACGTGTATTTGATGAATTATATTCGTCCGATGCATGGAATAAAGCACACGACGAAATTCAAAAGCAGAAGAGGACGGACAACTGTCCACTGGAAAGAGTAGTGGCGGGTTTAATGTTCTGGTCTGATTCAACACATCTAGCCCAGTTCGGA
>Ga0307518_10002691_pt1 | contig 12905 bp, 9 predicted proteins | sample 25_EM_MG_FD_203889 | JGI IMG/M metagenome (GOLD analysis project Ga0307518, IMG submission 203889) | Populus trichocarpa ectomycorrhiza microbial communities from riparian zone in the Pacific Northwest, United States - 25_EM | ecosystem: Host-associated > Plants > Roots > Unclassified | place...
TATAAAAGATAAAAAATATCTAAATACCCATATCCGAGACCACTAATTTTTTGACTTTTTGGGGGTATTTTAATTATTTTACTATTCATCAAACATTGAATAAACACAAATATCTCCAAAAAAAATCAGTAATAATTAATGCACCTTTTGAAAATACCAAAACAACCTTGGTCGAAAGGCATACAATTTTTTTTGAGAATTATAAAATAGTCATTATAGTAATTAACAATAAAATATGAGAGGGGTTATGGTGAAACCTCCCTTTATTTTATTTGTTTGTTAATGTTTTTATTAAGATTGTCATCGGAGAGTTTAACGTGACATGTAATTATAGATGTAAAATTAATGAAATGACAAATTATTTATTGATTACTAACATGAAGGTTCTTTACCATTCACAAAAAGCATTTGATATGCATTTATAAACATCGAATCCAATACGGATATGGACATGAGATATCTAAATAATTATAAAGTATTCGTCCTCGATAGCATCTTTGAAATTTAGGGACTAATTTATCAAAAAAAAAATTAAAAGAAAAAAAATCAAGATCAAGAAGAGAACTAAAAGAGCTACACTGTAGAGGGTTGAACTCTGCACGGTCTCGGCTTCATTGTGGATTACAATATTGATTTTTTTTTCCTTTTGATTATTATTATTCCCCCATTGCATCCAATCATGTGCTGTTTTTTATGTTTTGTGAGCGGATAATCTCTTATCCTTGGGGTTTTTTTAGATTTTAAAGTTTTTACAAGGTTTAAAATGTTGATCATAGACGAATTTAATGAGTTTGGTTTGAATTTGTAGTATAAAGAGATAATTAAAAGAAAAATGATAAAATTAAAAGTAAAAAAAAAGCGATGGCCAATCTCAGACTGGCACAGAAAATTATGTGTTATCCATGTATTTCCCTTCAACTTCTATTGTGGTCCTATAAGTTTTTGAACTTTTAATTTTAATCCAAAACTTTATTTATTTACTTTTCAGTATATTTGTTTGAGAGGAGAGAAAATGTCATTGATAAACAAAGAAGAAAAGAGAGAGCTATAAATTGACTATTTTCAAGCAATAAAAAAAAATGATCGATGTCTCAATGGATTCCATTTAATAAGAGGAGTAATGTGTTTTTTATATTTTATATTATTGGAATAGAAAGATTGAGACTCATAAAGTTTTTATAATTAGGTTAAATTAATATTCTTTAACTAATTAAATGTTGATTTAAGATTAAAATAAGTTTATTAAGGTCTCTAAAATGTTTTTGGGTGGAAAAAGTTTGAAAAATAATTTTTTGGGTCCTGTAAGCCGGACCTTGACTTTCTGACCACTTTTTAATTGTTGCAATCTCAGCTAGAAAATAACATATTTTTTGCTTTATTTTTTTTTCAAAATAAATAAATAAAAGGATGGATGATATATCTTTTACCATTGAACATAAAAAAAAGAGCTAGACGTGCGGATCTAACCTTCCAGCCAATGCATTCTAGATTTTCTTTCTTTTAAGTTAGGTGTGCTCTTTTATGTGGTTTTTTTATCAATATTTTTTTCCATTTTGATTTAAAAGCATTATAAATAAAATACTTGACATTATATTTAGATTAGTAGTTGTTTTTTCCATAATTTTTAAATAATATTTTACTTTTTTACGAGAATGTTAGCAATTTAATTTTCAATAATACATGACATGCAAACAAATAATATCTGCTCATGGATATTTAATTTTAACAAAATGTTTTGTTTTTTTTAATCTTTTGATACATTTTAACATGATTTTATCACATTAATTTTTACCTTCAATCACAAAATATTAAAACATTGTTTTAATTTTTTTATATTGAAATTTGTTTTTGAGACCATGATGAATTTTCATTTAAAAGATAATGTTTATGATTAAAAAACATGTTATTGTTAAAATAATAAATTTTAAATTAGAGAAATCCCTTTTTTCTTATTTTAAATAATTGAAACTCTTGTCATTTTTTTATTAAAAAAATAGACTACTAATAAAAAGTTATGTCATTATTTTTAAGAATATCAAGTTTTTTTTATGGTGATATTATTGATAGATTTATGAATAATTATGTATCAATTTAATATGAAGAATTTTTAAAATAATTTGCTTATTAATATCAAATAAAAATAAAATATATATTTTTAAAAATCTTTTATTGTAAAACTTTTATGTATTTTTCTTAAATTTATTATTCCCATACCTTTTCATTTAGTTGCAGATAAATAATTGATTCATGATTTTTTTAATTGATACATGCTTTTATGATTATAATAATTTTTTATTTTAAAACATGTTTTTATGAAAAAATATGTAAATAAGAAAATTAGTTGTTTTTAAATATATATTTTTTCTTTTTTAGTTCATATTATCGTATTTTTCTTGATATATATTTTTTTATTAAATGAACTATGTTGCAATTAAAAAAATTATTTTGTTGTCAAAACAAAACAAAATTACATGAATTAGAAAAAGGCAATTTTAAGAAAGATAACACATTTTTTCTCAATAATTTATGATTAAATAAAACATAATTTTAAGAAATAAACTTATTAAACAAACTTAGTTTCCCGAATGATTTAGATCATGAATTGGTTTGACGTACAAAACGATGAAGTTTTATGTTTTGTTTCTACAAAATAAACTCATCTTTTTTTTTTTTAAAAAAAAACAAATTTAAAGTATTAACTGGATCAACTTGGTCACACTGAAAATTCACGCAAGCCATAGCCTCGGTTGATGAGTCACCATGAGTAGGTGGATGACTCGGACCAGATTAGCACTGTCAAATAATTCCCGGCGCAGTACTAACACAACTGCCCAGTAGAAAAAAAAGCGGACACTCACAAAGAACCTGAAAGAAAGAATCATAAAAACTCTCTCTCTCTCTCTTCCCCCCTCACTAAATTCTGTCACTCGCTCTTGTGCTCACTCACTCTGTTGTTCTCCACCCACTCTCAGTATCCGGTCCAATCATCGGCTAAAAAAAAATCGGGTCCGGTCCGTCAATCGAACTAAATAAACTGCAACTCTGTTCAGGTTTGGCTAGGGTTTGTTTTCTCAATCGTTTGATTTTTTTACAAATTTAGATTAAATCACTAATTTATTTTCAGCTCAATTTGCAATTAATTTGCAGGTTTTTTTTGTTTATGTCTCCTACAAAACCTAGTTGTGCTCGTATACTAATATTAGTGGTAGCTACTATGAACCTACAAAACATTGAATTAGCGTAACTGAAGAATGCCGGGGATTCCTTTAGTCACTCGTGAAACCTCCTCGTATGTGCTTTTTAAATAATTAATTTCTCATTTTTTTGGATTTGAATAAATTTTTTGTCGAGTGAATATTTTTATTTTTTATTGTTATTGGAAGATATAGCAGAAGCACGATAGATCAGATGTGCCGTGAAGATGGACGTGGTGGTGGTGGTGGTTTGCATTTAACTGAAGAAGAAGAAATTGCTGCTGAAGAAAGTCTTTCGATGTATTGCAAGCCTGTTGAGCTTTATAATATTCTTCAGCGTCGCGCCATTGGAAATGTAATTATATTTACGTTTTACTTGATAGTTTTTTTCTTTTATGTCGTTATTTGTTTTGCGTTTCTGATTGAATATACTTTCTTTTTGTCTATGAGGTAGCCGTCGTATTTGCAAAGATGCTTGCGGTATAAAATACAGGTGAAGAATAAAAGAAGGTAATGATGTTCCTTTCCACTGTTCTTTAAGTTTGGAGTAATTTGCATAAGTGAAATATTTTTGTTGAAGCTTTTGTATGTGTTTGTGTTTAGCTATATGAATTGTAATAAGTTGTTTAGGGATTTAATGATACGGTCCATGTTATAGTTGTGTAAGGATGCTGGCTTATTTTTGTTGATTAAATTTTGAGGATGTAAATGATTTTGAGGTGCTTACCAGGTTTCTTTTGATTAAACTTGTAGAATACAAATGACAATTTCGATGCCTGTTACTCTAAATGGAGCTGTACAGTCACATAGTCTATTTCCCCTGTACATTTTGTTGGCAAGGCTTGTATCCAAAATTGGGGTTTTAGAGGTAAGAATGCATCTATTTCCTTATCCTAGCTAGATTGATGTATATCAGTGCTATTAGAGGTAGTATTATGTGGTGGTTATCTATTTCTAATGTTCCACCTTTGCTTTTGTACCCTGCTATAAAGTATTCTGCAGTATATCACTTTAGTCGACCGTGTGTTTTGACCAACTTTGCTGGAGTCGAGGGCAGTACTCAAGCGCAAACAAATTTCGTTCTCCCTGAGATGAATAAGCTAGCATCAGAGGTCAAATCTGGCTCACTGTATGTCTTGCTTGTCAGCTTTGGTATGCATTCATATGTTTGGTTGGTACTTGAGAACTTATCTGCCATATAAGAATATTTGGTCTCACTGTCATTGTTATTTTTGGCAGCTGGGGCCCAAAGTTCTATGCGTGGAATTGATTTAACCAACGGTCATTTGGGTATGGAATTGTTTCCATGTGAGATATGCTTTGGTTCCTTAACTACTTCTTATATGATGTCACGTGGAAAGTGTTTCAAATGCATGCTATACTATTTTCTTGTAATTGGTCTGTTTGTAATTTTTTGTTGCCAAGAAATTACTATAGATGTTTTTAAGGTTCAAAATTTTTTCTTTCTATTCTACATGGAGAAAAAAAAGTAATAAACCAGACAATGTAATGACAAAATGCCATGTCAAACAACTCATTATCACAATCTGGGCCTTGCTGATGGGGCTTTAATTGCCCTTTTCTTTTTTCTAATAGTTGTCTTTTTGCATCGTGAAATCCAGTTTTTCAATTTGAAATATTGCTTGTACATGGCAGAAAATGTTGGAGGATGCTGTCTATTGGGGAAGATACCATTAGACTCGCTGTGTAATTTTTGGGAGAAGTCACCAAATTTGGGTTTGGGACAACGAGTGGAGGTGACATCTCCTGTTGACATGAATGCTTGCTTCTTGAAGGTAAAGCACTTTAAATCCTGGTTAGCTAATTATTTTTTCATATTTTTCTTAAACCCATGATTTTTTAATAAGGAGACTCCATCCTAACTGACTCCACACTATTACCCATTAGAGAGGCTGGACCTGATTCATCTTAGTTTACAAACGCTATCACAATATAGGTCTAATCATTGCCTATAACACAATGTCATGGGTTAAGCCTGATTTTTTTGTTTGATTTCATTATTCAAAGAACAAAATTAGCCATGGTCTTATCACCACCACATCACTCTGACAGGCCAAGTGGTGTTGCTCCTTTATCCTCTGCCGAATGGCCTGTGTAAAGAAGCTACTAACTGCTGTTGTTCTTGCATGCTTTCACGAAGTTTGACATAGACCTGTAGACTTTCCACTTTCCATGCTGTTCTCAGCTGTAGAAATGCTTTACATTTTCTGCTGTATGATTAAATAGTGATGGCTGGAAGCTGACATTAGCATCTTCTTGGGCAGCCTCATGACCGGGAACATTACTTGACCTGAATAATTTAAGCGTGTGATTTATTTGTTTTGTGCAGTCTGATTGTCAAGGACTCATCAGATTCCATTTGTATTTGGAGATTTAAGAGCGTTTTTTTTGTGTTTCTCTTCTTGCAGTTGACTTGTTTGACCGAGGACAACTGTGTTTTAATTCAAATTCCATTTAATTCTGAAACTGTGGTTTGTTCTGTTCTCAAAAGTCTTTTAGTTGGATAAATTCAAAATCATTTATTATATCTACTGCTAGATGTTTCTTTTCTGACAGAAGAATGTATTTTGGTTGTTTGTATTTACCAAAGAATACATCACAGCTGCAAGTCAACGTTTCTGCAGAAGAGGTTGGGGCTAAGGAAAAATCTTCTTATCATTCATACACCTGTGGTGACATTTCTTCTTCGTCGTTGTCTCATATCATTCGGTAATCTCTCTTATACATCCTAGCATCAAACACTTTTCAATTGATATTGTTTTTCTTTATTGCACTGGTCCTGATTTGAGAATTCTTTGTTTTCCTATATGAGTATGATAAAACATTTTCACTTCTTGTATTATGTAGGTTGAGGGCAGGAAATGTGATTTTCAACTATAGGTATTACAATAATAAGTTGCAGAAAACTGAAGGTAAAATTAATTTTCTTTTCTTTGTTTTGTTTTAATGCATTTTAATGTCTTATGGGTTCACATTTTGGCTTAGATGGAAGAACTTATAACAGCTTCAATCTTGAAGAGAACAGATTTTTCCTTTTGAACTCTTCAATTCCTTGATAGTAGATATTTGTTCAATTGTTATTGATGGGTCTCTGCACTTTTAATTTTTTTCTTGGGCTTCTGGATCTGTAAGCTCCTTTTCCTCTTCTTCTATAACGTGTTGGATGTCTAACTCGCAGTAACTGAAGACTTTTCCTGCCCATTCTGCTTGGTAAAATGTGCAAGCTTCAAGGTTGGAGGTTTTCCTGATATCCTTTTGTTCCTTGTGATGAAAACAAAACCATTACTGTCTTTCTTTCAGGCTGAGTTCTTATGTTGAGTTCCATATAATTTTTTTTTTGCTCCTTAGGGTCTGAGATATCACTTGCCCTCATCACATGATCTCTTCAACTTTGAATTTTGGGTTGGTAAACTACAGGAATCTTGGGTGAATTCAGTTCTTTACGTTTGAATTCGGTTCTTTACATATTTTGTACTATAATGACTATTCCTGTGTATGTCTTGCAGATAACGGAAGAATTTCAAGCTGTAAATATATTTGTGAAAACTGATATTTGGAGATCTGAGGTTAGAATAATTCCTCCTATAATAAATTCTTCTTGGCATTTTATTGTTACTTCCAATTTGCAATAACAACAGTTCATATTTGAACTTTTATTTGTCCTATATATGTTATTTTTTCAAGTTACAAAGTCAACAAGCATTTACCATATCCAGTTGGTCTTTATGCTCCTATTATGAATTTTTCATGTGAAATAAAGCAAAACAAAGAAAGGGTAATATTGCTTGTTTTAAACAGAAAACTTGAAAGTGAACATATACATAAATATATTGCTTCCTTATCAAGAGCTTTAGAGCATCGTTTAGTTTAGTGTCTCATAAACATATAAATACTGGAAATTTTATGATTTGCTGGAAGGAGATTCTCGTGATGCTTAATAGAATGCCATGTAAAATGAAACACTAAAATAAAAAGAGAATACAAACATACACATTACGTTGTTTACATTACCTTGAGAGCTTTCAGGGATTTGTCTGCTTTAGAGCATAAATATTGGAAATTATATGATTTGCTGGATGATAGGCGAGTTTCTGAGTTTATCATTATTAAGGCTGATAGGAAAATTTCTGTCATTGTTGACTTTATTCCATATACATATAAGTCAAGTAAAAACTATGGGAAAAATTAAGTGGTCTATGTGAACTGCTAAATATGCAATTTGGGGAAAATGCTTGGCATCCATGTGAGGTACAAAGCATGGTATATATCCTATTTGTTTTTTTTGGATTTCATATGCCAATTTCTTTTTATTCAGATTGTTGCAGATGGTATTGATCCAAAACAACAAACCTTCTTCTTTTGGTAAGTCTTAGATTTGTCTTGCTTGAAGTAACAAATTGATTCATCTTCTGTCAATTTTGTTGATATATTACAATACCATGGACTGAAATGGGTCTGTCCATATTTACCCATAGCTCAAAGAAACCAAAGCGCAAAAGACCCAAGAAACTTGTTCAAAAGGCAAAGAATGTACTTGACAAGACTCTGAGCAGGCAACAGGGAGCTGGTGAGCTGCTTGACAAGATTGGCGGTATGTGCTTTCTACTTATGTACATGAATTGTGCTGATGAATGGCATCCTTGTAACGAAATCTATGGAAATATTTAGACAATGGCTTAATGCATAATCTGCTAGATTTTTTATTTTTTGTTGTCATGATTAGGAATCTTGATGAACAATAAATAAATAAAAATGACAGCTCCCTGCACTTAGCCTGGCAGAAAAAAAAATTGTTTTTCTGCTCTTCACAACTTCAAAATTTGTCACCTCTTTCTTCCATAATAGGTACTGGATAGAGGACACATTTCAAAGCATTATTCTTTTGGGCCAAAAACATATTTTGGGAAAGCATGGGGCGGGTGTAATAAAACAGAGCCATTTGATTCATTGTAGGACTTCATTATCTATCTTTGTTCCTGCTGCAAGGTTTTGCTGTGGGAAGGAAATGAAGGAGCAAGTGGCATTTTTTGTACACTTGCCAGAGTTTGGAGTGGATGTAGCTAATGGGAACCTAGTAACTGGTTGGTCTATTGTAATGAAACTATGAGATATTTTCGATAGATTTATCAAATGCTATGCTGTGTAATCATAGTGCCAAATTTTACAATTCTGTTATTTGTAGCTGTGTCTTATGCTTGCATGCTTTACTTTCTTATTGTATGTTTGTTAGTTGACAACCTTATTTATTTGAGTGCTGATGTCTCAGGTGGGAAGGATTTGCAAACCGCTAGCATGTGCAGCAGAGAGTATGGAGAACACAATCGTTCTGGTGCTGATGTTGTGGGGGTTTCAGGTTCTGCAGCACATGCATATCCTGATGCTGAATGTGCTCAATTGGTACCTGGGAATAATCTTGCACCTCCTGCCATGCTACAATTTGCAAAGACAAGAAAATTATCAATTGAACGGTCTGACATGAGAAAGTAGGTCTCAGTTCATCTTTATTCTTGTAGCATATCTTCTTTCTTAATTCTAAAGTCAATTGAAAATTGCACGAGTAGTAGAATCTCCATTTGTTAGGTCTGGTCAACAAGGATGAAGTGCTGCATGGTCAGTTTATCTGTTGCACTTGTTTAGGCTGTAATATGTGACTCAAATTAAAATGTTATTGAGTGAATGTATCCTTGAAGTAGCCAACTAACTTGTCGGAGTATTGTTGTTGATTGTAATTGTTCTATAGGTTGCAGCTTATTGTTTTGTAATACACAGTGTGAATTACTTTTCTAATGTATTTAATCTGAGGTAGTCACTTTATTCATTGTTTATTGCTTGAAGCTTATAATTTGTCAAATTGATAAATATTTTTTGAAGCTTAAATATGGGTTTAATCTAACTATTATCTTTCTTCAGCCGTACGCTCCTTCACAAACGACAATTTTTTCACTCACATAGAGCTCAGGTGAGTAATGACCGTCTTTCAATGAACAATTCTATTTTGTCATTTGCTTTACTCTTAATCTATGCCTGTTGTTGAATGAATTGAATGTTAGGCTTTCTTCTGAAGTATGTGACTGGCATTTATTATTGATGGACAAATGTCATGTATTCCAAACTTTAGTGAGAGTGTGCATACTGGATATACCTGTGTTAGTGTTTTAATGCATGTGACACCTTTGAAGATTCTAGCCATGCACCTGTCTTAGGAGAGTTTATTTAAAATGTCTACTTCTAACAGTTAAGACATGCTCATACATTTTTTTTATTGTCATGTTAGTATAAATCATCAAAATCAAGTGGTTTATCTTGATGCAGATTATTAAAAATAGAGGTGAATTCCTTAGGGAATCATAAAAAACTGACTCTTTTTATTTAGTTTTCCGAAAATGTCAAGCATGTTGCCGTATGCTTTGCTGAATATCAATGTCATACATGTTTGAATCTGTCTCAAGTGTGTGTACTGTTCTCTTCGCTACTCACAGATTAGTTTTTTTCCATGTTCTCATTGACTAATGGAATTTGACTAGTTTTTGTAATTTAATTCCAACTCTACAATATAAAAAGTAAAAGAAAATCTATGAATTACTTAGATTCTATGGACAAATTTTTGAAATTGATGTTCATTTTGTTTTCTTAAGCCAATGGCAGTTGAGCAAGTTATGTCAGATCGGGATAGTGAGGATGAAGTTGACGATGATGTTGCAGATTTTGAAGACCGAAGGGTATGTTTAATGATTAAGTTGCCTAATACTAGTTTGGTACTCTTATGATGCAATTTTGAAACATGTGTGTGCATATGGTATACATGTTACCCTTTTCCATTGGATTGATTTTCTGAGCTGAAGTTAGTCCCTCTTGAATTTATGAAGTGATAAGATTTAGGATGCATTAAGTTTAAGCACTTATTAATTTATCATCATTTAAAAATATTATTTTCAAAATATGTATTACTTTTTTCTTCTCTAAAATAACAATTAGTTATCGACATTACTACTTGAGATCACAAACACAGTCAACCTCATGAGTCCAATCATCCTGGACTCCCATCAATTGACTCATCAATTTATCATATCTAAATAATCAAATATAGACTAATTACTAAAGAAATTAAGACATGTATTAATCAAAACAGAGAATCTGACATATAGTGGAAAACATGATTTTTACTCGTCACTACAACTCTACTTCCAATTTCAAAATAAAACTCATATTTCCATACAAAAAGTGACATCTGTCTAGCACAATTCAAAAGTAGCCTACATTTCCATCTACATACCAAAAGCCGCAGTTTATATTTACATAAGAGAACTACCTAACATATACTAAACAAAACTGATGAATAGCAAGTCCTACCGGTATGTGAAGTACTTGCAATGATTAGCCAACAATGTAAAAATACAATTAACAGTTGACGTGAATAAACAAAGATTCTTCTAAAGATTCTTTCATGTCAATATTATTAATTTTCTTATGCAAGAAGATATTGTGTCTATTTATTCAATGAGTGATAATACAATCATTAAACTCATTAGTCAGTTGGTTCCTCATCTATGGTCCACATCACTTTGACCATCCTCACTGGATGGTCAATTATTCCCACTTATTCATCAATTATTCCATCAACAAATGTTATCCTTTCTAGTAATCCCTTTTTGATTACCACAAATTTCTAGATTAGTTGCCTGTAATTCCGGCACTCCATTTGAGTGCCACACACATTACATCTTCCGGTTTTTCATATGAAAGCCAATATCCATCTGACATCTATTCAGATATCATTTATTCCAGCATTCTCGATTGAATGCCACAACATTCATTATGGCTTTTTATATAAAAGCCAATATGCATCCGATATCTCATTCATATATCATTTATTCCAGCATTCTTGATTGAATGCCACATATCATTCATTCCTGCTTTTTATATGAAAAGTCGGAATGAATGATATGTGGCATTCAATCGAGAATGCTGGAATAAATGATATCTGAACAATTGATCATTTGTAATTATCACAATTATGGTAAAGCTAGTTAAATAATGAAATGATAAGATTAATTATTATGGTACATTAGGTAAATATACTTAATATTTCATATTAAATCATAATGAAATTTACAAACTGAATAATATTTTTTTTCTTTTCTCAAGTTAATAAGACCTATTGAATATAATTGCTTTGCACCATTTGCTAGTAGCACAATTATGGAGTAATTAGTTATGAAATGATGAAATAAATTCTTTACTCCAAAATAAGTAAAGATACTTGATGGTCTGTAACTTGAAGGCACTTAATTATAATGCCTACATGTAACCATAGAAAAGGCTGTCATGAATAATCTATTATGCTGCAGATGCTTGATGATTTTGTAGACGTGACTAAAGATGAGAAGCAAATGATGCACTTGTGGAACTCATTTGTGAGGAAGCAGCGGTAATCTTCTCTTTACACACTGCCTTGAATTGGTATTTTGTTTCTCATGTAGATCTTTTGTATCCGTTTGTTGTTATTGAACAAGATTATGTTTGGGAGGCAAGTTATGGATGGGAGAGTTTGGGGAGGGGGCATTTGGAAGTATGGTGAATTGGGCATTATGCCTATTCAACACCGCTCTCTTCGTTTCGACTGTTTTGGATCTAACTAACATTGTTTTGCATTTGTTTTCACATAGATATAAAATTGTGCAAATTGTCTTGTTTTGAACTTGCTTTTCATTCTGGCAGGGTTCTTGCAGATGGACATATCCCGTGGGCATGCGAGGCATTCACGAGATTGCATGGACACAACCTTGTCCTAGCCCCAGCTCTGATTTGGTAAGTCGTCTACCAATTTTAATTTGAAATGTCTTCATATTCTACTCTGGTTGTTTCTTTTCTTCCTATACTACTTCCCCTCTTATACGTACACAAGCAGATTATGTTCTATCAGTAATTAAAGCACTTAAAGAAATTCTCTGGCTCGCCCACTTTCAGAGCCAGCAATTTTGCATATCACTTATTCTAATGGGCTTGGCAGGTGTTGGAGATTATTTATGATCAAACTGTGGAATCACGGACTGCTTGATGCACGGACGATGAACATGTGTAATATGATTCTTGAACAATTCCAAAAGCAGGATTTGGATCCTATGAAAAGCTAGAGATTGCATGGACAAGGAGGAATAAAATTTGCCTTTCCATTTATTATTTTGTTCTTGCATTTAATTGTGGGGCTCAATTGCCAACCTTTCCTTTCGTCTCTGTTCATCATACTATGTTCCTGTTGATCTACTAAATTCATACACACAGAACCACCAATATCCACACGATGAAGTTTTGTTTTATATTAAATATTTAAGATCGTGCTGATTGCTAGAGAGTAGCTGTTCTACAATTTTCTTTTTAATCTCTACGTTGTTATGTTGTGCAGTATTTTTTTTCTTTTCTAGATTGCATGAAGATAAAGATTGCGCTCTTATAAATAGGAGATGGCAAGAGAAAGAATTCTTGTAAATTGTTTGAAAGCGTTTTTTCTGGACTTTTTACCTAAAACTCAATTGAAAATAATGTTTGATTTATTTTTGTGAAAAGTCCGCATATCTCCCCCAACCATCATCCTATTCTCTATCAGGTCCCCAAACAAACAAACTCTCAACTGGGTCCCCACCTATTGGACATTACTATTTGCCTTAAGATTCTTGCCTTTAAAATCATAAA
>Ga0307518_10002692_pt1 | contig 12903 bp, 10 predicted proteins | sample 25_EM_MG_FD_203889 | JGI IMG/M metagenome (GOLD analysis project Ga0307518, IMG submission 203889) | Populus trichocarpa ectomycorrhiza microbial communities from riparian zone in the Pacific Northwest, United States - 25_EM | ecosystem: Host-associated > Plants > Roots > Unclassified | place...
TAAGAACATAGAGAATTAACAAGATTTAGCATTGACCAACTTTGATAGTCTCCAGCAATTTTCTTACTTTGACATAGGCCTAATTTGAACCTCCTACAACCAAGAAATAAACTATCAGTTGCTTTAAGGGATGGCTAAGCACCAAATTTTTGTTTTACCCTCTATATAGTTTTCTTTTTTTTTCTCAGATAAGTTTCCTGTTGGAACACTCATGTCTAACATCGTCTTCAACATTCTGTTTCTTCACAGAAAACATAAGAAACCTTTATACTTCTCTCTTTTCATATCTTCTCAGCCAATTTCACAGGTGATGGTAATATTATGATATGAATTCTGAAAGAAATACATAACAAGAGCAACATACAAATTCTAAGTAGATGAGACTTGAGAGAATGATTTGCAACAACACTAACCGACTTACTAAACAAAGAAGAGAGGAAATAGTAGTAACAAAAAAAATCACACAAACTTCTAGAATCTGACTGCAGAGATTTCTTCGCTGATATAATGACTAAAGCAATACTGAAGTTAATAACAATCTTGCTGATATGAAGCATTTTCGCAGAAGTTCATATTTTTCCATAAATAAATAATGGGAAGCATGTTACAATAGCGAAATGAGTTGCACATTTATGAAGTATTAGATATTAGAATCTTATTACCTGAAAGTGTGAACTGTTCAAACACCGAGCAAGTTGCTGAAACAAGGGCACTATACAGCGCTGGAATTCCGATGGCTGGGTTGCTTCTAAAACCTCCTCCAGCTCATTTAGGAACATGACTTCCTTTGAACTATTAGTGACAGGCCAGTACTTCAACAATCCCTGTATTACAGTATCAGCAAGCTTGCAGTCTTTCTCCACAAACTGTGTAATGCAGTAAGATAATTGTTGGTGATACATCGCTAAGCATCTTGGCTTGTGCAGAGGAATCATAGCACGAACAAGAAACATTTTATGTTCTTCTTTCAATGGCAGAGCAAACCCATTAATGATACTGCCCAGAATTTCTAAAAGCTCAGCAATACCATTGTACTTCTCAGTCTCAAAAATAAACTGATAGAAAATGTTATTGATAGATTTCCTGATGAATGGACGATGCACCATGAATTTTCCATAGATGCGGTGAAGAATTGTTTTCAAGTATTCCCTTTCTCTGGGATCTTCAGAGTCAAATAAGTCCAGCAACTTACGAACAAAGGGTTGATCGATATATCTTTTTGCCAATTTTGCATCTGTCTCGGTAGAAGATACAAACCTTAAGAAAAGTTCATACACAATTTGCAAGTGCGGCCATGCTGAATCCATTGAAGGCTCATCCTCCTCCAAATCAACACCATCTATAACTTTGTTCTCACGTGGTTGAGGGGTGAATGTCCGAAACAAGTTTGCAGACACCATTTTCATAACCTCTTGCATAGCAGTTTCAGAGAATTTACCACTAATGGAAGTTACATAATCCACCAACTCCAGTAATGTCTGTCGCTTTGTCTCCTTTTCCTTGAGGTTCTTCGTAGGATCAGTAAAGTCAAATAAGAAACAACACATGTTCAACTTTTTAATAAACAAACTCTGCTTCTCAGAGTTCGGAACATCCTTGAATCCAGGCAGTCCTTCATACTGAGAAAACCCTAGAGTTCCATTCAACTTCGAATTCACTCCATGATGAATTGCTACATCTGGGACAGAACTATTCACTGCTATGGATGAGATGCTTGAATTGGCGGACTTGCCACCACTACTTCTTGAGCCACTAGAAGCATTTGAATTGGCTGCATGATTACCACTGTGGTCACGATTTGCAGTTGACTTAGATGACTTTCGCGGAAGCTTACTAAGTATTTGTTTGAGCATAATTTATAAATACAAGACAAAATGCCTCCCCAGCCTAACAGAACAACAACAATGTTTCCCGAAATATTCAAAATCCAAAATATATCAGAATTCATCAACCGAAACCAAAATCTGCAATCCCTAGTATCAAATAAACCCACTTCAAGATAAGCTATAGAATAAAACCATTGTGTTGTACCCAACCAAAGGCCACTCTATCTCCAATCTATACTTCCAAAAAGTCAAGGAAAGAACAGAGATGAAAACCCCTCCCTATTCACAAAATCAACAGCAAACACACAAAATCATTTAATTCCCCAATCTCAATCAACCAATACAAAAACCCTTATTAGTAACACTTTTTTACCTCTCCAAAGATCTGAAAACCCCTCCTCTCTCTTCGCCAAAAGCCCAGTACCGAAAATCAAAACTTTTTTACAACTATTACAAAAACCCAAAAGTGCAAAATAACTCTAAAAACAGGAGGAGGAGCAACTTTCTAAATTGAATTCAAGAAAGTAGAAGGAGAAAAAAAGAACCCTTTTCTTCTCTGTACGTATTCCTTTCTCCACTAGAAAAAGAGAAAACTATATAGCATACTCAACACTTTCCGTCATCAAATTATATACTTCAAAACCTGAATTAAATGCAAAAAAAAAAAAAATCAGTGTTCTGCTCTTGAACAAAATTCCAGTAAAAAGAGAGTTGCAAGGAAGAGAAAAGGAGAAACCCAAATCTAGAAACCAAATAAAGATGCAGATAGTATGAACCTTACAGAGACGGGAGAACACAAAATTTTGCTGCTTGATGTTCTCGATGTTGTTTGTTGACTGGGAAAATTTCTTTCACTTTTTTTTCTCGCTTATGAGATGGGATGGGCTGCGTATTTTAATTTATTCTCTTAATACTCTGTTATTTTTTATTATTATACAATGTATATTTCTACTTTGTGATACAGTCAAAATACGAACACACGCGGTCGCTGCAATTTCAAAACCGAAGGCCCGTTTTTCTCCATAAACGTCACTGTGTCATGTCGTTTTAGGCGCATTTGCGAACGCGAGAGCCGCTGGCATGCAACCCGTGTTTTCAAACGGCTGCGATTAACCTGTGTTCTAAGTTCTAACATCGCAGCCGCCCCTATATTTTCAAATATGCATTTAGTTAATTATAAAAAATATATATATAGGGCTTTTTCATAAAAATTAATATATATATATATATATATATATATATATATATATATATAAAAACTTACTATCACTGTGCTATAGAAATATTAGGTTGGTGTTTGGGATGGGAGTTATTTTTTAAAATATTTTTTATTTTAAAATATATTAAGATAATGTTTTTTTAATTTTTAAAATTTATTTTTAATATCAGCACAATAAAAATACAAAAAAACACTATTAAAATTAATTTAAAATTAAAAAAATAAAAAAAATTTAAAATCTTCAGTTGAAATACTGTCCTGAACGTACACTAATACTAGCTATCATTCACTAGGAAAAATCTTCTTTCAAGTCTCCTGTAACAAAGTGTTTTCTTATGTAGAATTGCCTGGTATTTTTGGTTAACGTGTAGATAAATATGTAAGTAAATTCATGTGTCTAGGTTTGAATTTGGGCATTTATTTGTTCTGGTAAATTTCCATCACAGGAATTGTTTTTTTTTTTTTTTTTTTTGGGAACGGCACAAGAAGCTTGTTTGTGTCTGTAACAAAGAGATTATGCTATCAATGATGAGCCTTGCCATGCCTGAACATTATAAGATTGGGAGTGGTCTTATCACATGCAATGTGTGAAGGTAATACAGAGATGAATGGAAGTAGTCTATTAGAATTTAATTAAAAGTCGATAACCTTCTGAACAAGGGTCACATGAAAGCATGGCTTCCAGCTTAAACAGGTGTCAGGAAGGAAAAAAAAAAAAAAAAAGAGGCCATTGTTGTATGAAGTTTTTGATGAAAGTCTCAAGTGATTTAAAGAATGAGATGTGGTTGATGGGATAAAAGTCATAAAAAAAAAAAAACACGCTTTTGCTGCTGCTGCTGCTGCTGCTAATTTATCAGTCAGCATGATGCCTTTTGCTGCTGCTAATTTATCAGTCAGCATGATGCAGGATGACCGGCCAGGTCTGAATTGTTGTTCGCTTTTATGGTTTTTAAGGAGCTTGTGAGAAATTAACGAGTTGATGAATTAATTATGATTCTGCTTCTTGTTCTACAGCTCATTCTACCTACTTCAATTGCGTGTTCCTTCCCTGGCTAATATATTTAGAAAACACAACGTTGAAGGTCCATTTGACAGCCTTTTCTAGTGGGAATGGTCATTAAACATATCCTAAGAAAATACTACTAGCAGTGTGTTTGTTTATTTTAATTATTCCGTTCAAAAACCCTAAAACTTGTGACCACCAAACCAAGCAACCTACTACAAGCCTTTAAATTATTCTGACTTGCCATTACAAAGGCATCATTACTGCTTATCGGGCAGGCAAGCGCGGAGGACTTGTTTTTTCTCAAAAATTAATGATGAACAGCTGAGCTGGAGTCCAGGTACTACAGCACAATTGATTACTAGTAGCGATAAAAATTTATATACACGAATAAAAAGTGGTGGCATAGATTTATGAGAATCTCGAATGCAAATCTAAACCTGATTTATGAGAATTTGGCGTCATGGGCTATATTTGGTCTTGCTGTCAATAAAAGCATCAATAGATGGTTCTCTTCCAAGAAAATCTGACAAAATCTCAATGGGCTCCTTTGCTCCTCCCATGGCCAATACCTGGTAAAAAAATAAACAACAGAAAGGTTAAAAAATAATTTCCATCAAAGATTATATAGTATTTTTTCACAGACAAGTCCTTGGAGACCCGCATCCTTCCATAAGCAGCGTCTTCCAGGGAACAAAGCAAGACATTAATGGCAAACCTTCTACAATAATGAGTGTCAACATGTCAAATAAATGAACAGAATCGCAAGATTACCTTGTTCCTAAACTGCATGCCAACATGGTGGTTTACGAGATCATCACAAAACTTTGAAGCAAATACGTCAGTTGCGAACACCTAAATGGCATTCAAGGAATCAGTATTGAATTTTGTCCGGGGGCACCATTGCTGGGGAAATGAATCCTCCATGACATAGAGCAATTAAAAATGCAATAATTTAAGAAAATACTAATGTATTGTATATGGCACTCTATGGTCATGCAGTAGACAACTTAGATAGCAGATTTATTTAAACCTCGCTCCAAATACGGCTGTAGCAAGCAGCTTCAAAACCAATAGCACTGCGCGGGAAACATGAAGCTGGATTGGTTCCTTCCAACAATGGCAGGCCTAACATGACCTGGAGAAACAAAGGTAAATAAATTATTATTATAAACATAACTTTACAGGGGTGGTGTGGATAAGATTCCCCATCCTCTGCACTAATTCATTTGTTGCTCTATATGCTAATGGAATAGTGGGGTAGTTCTTACCTTAGGATGAAGATGCTTGAATAACTCGACAATGTCAACATTGTCAGTTGAATGTATAATTTGATCAAAAAGACCTGACAACATAATCCCGGAAACCTTTAAGCTATGCTCAAGATACAGAGAATGATCTTCATAAAATTATCCAGGAATAGGCATCTTTTATGTTTATATGCATAAGTGCAAGAGTGGGTTTGAAGAAAGAGAAGAAATAAAGTAGAAGAACATCAAACACTCAATATCCCGTTAAAAATAGAATATAACTAGATTAAATGTGTTTAGACTCGTAGACTCTTTCTTGTCCTATTCAAATCTTATTCCTGAATAGGAAAATCCTAATAAAAGATAAAAGACTTCTATCCTGAGAAAATATGCCTAAGACTCTAAACACACTAGATTTGACTCAAGTTACCAAAATACCAGTATGCTTTTTTCCTAGTATTTTACAAACTGATTCTTCCCCTACTTACAAATTCAACTGTCACTCAAAATGAACCCCCCAACCAGACACTGCCTCAAACATAAAGTAACATTGATTCAACTTAAAAAACTGCAGTACTACACTGAACAATATCCTTTTATCACAAGATCACGCACAACAAAATCCCACCATATGAAATTATATAAAGAATATCTACCAATATCCTTTTTCTTGTAGCTGTGTCGGAAATGCCCAACACAAAAAACAATTGATATGAAAGGAGAGAAAAAAACTTCAGATCGCTAATATGATATAAACAACTTTAAGGATTCTTACATTTCAAGGATGTCTCCAGTAATTTATACAACCATGTTCACAAAACAAAAGATATTGCGAGACTTACAATAAAGAATTTCCTGCTTCAATTTAAGCACAGAGAAGGAATTTCGCCATCTTTTAAGTGATTTGCATATTTCATCATTGATGGGCTTTGTGATATCCTACAAATCATAAATATCATAAACATAATCACTAGCAGTGTCAGCAGATCTAAAGGGATGACTTAAAATTCCATTCAGTAAGAGTTAATAAATGACCACCAGGTATAGTCATATGAAGAACCAACCAAAATAGATGATAGGAAGAAATGTCTTTCGCATGCTGCACAATTATGAGACCATATACACGAGCACACTTATTTAAAAAGAGGGAAGGAGGAAGGGAGAATATGGTTGCCATCCCCTATCCTCCCTTTCCTTCTCCTTTGTGAGTGTTGAAGAGCGCAAGACCATGTTATCGGTCAAGAATTTACTGAAAAGGACAAGCATGTCACCTGATGGAAACCAGAAATCAACTTCAGCGAGAAGCTCTCGTAGCACCTAAGCATTCCACAAGCATTAAAAGGTAAGTCAGTGCCCTGACAGAATAAGAAGGTTCAATGTCATAAAGTTGCTTACCAGTTTTCTAGCACCAACGCGGGGATCTCCACAAAATCAGGATCAACTCGCAACCCAGAGAATCTGGCGAAGGATGCACGATTGCAAATATGTTGGACCTAGAACCTCATTATCAATAAAAGCCAAGTTACTCATCCTTGGCATCAAACCACCTCAACATGTCAAGCTACTGAAAGAGATTTTGAAATGAAACAAATGGCATTAACAGAACGCAACGTACCACGTGGCCAAACTCATGGAAAAGACTAACCACTTCAGGGAATCTTAATAAACCAGAGTGCCCGCCATTGCCTTTTTGTAATTGGGAGATAAGTAATGCCACTGGTATCTAGTTACAGAAAATCACAGTCAAATCAGTATAACAGCTATTTTCAAGGACAAACATGTGCTTATGGGACTTTTAGTTTATTGGATTGTAAACTCGAATGAATCCAAGCAAACAAACAAAGACAAGGAGTCATAGCAACTCAAAGAAGAAAAGCCATCAACTCCTTTAGCTAATTTATTTTTCAAATAAAAAAAAAAATTTGTCATTGAACCAATGGCTGACTAATGATTACTCTAGTTCAACCAAACACATCTAAGAAGGATAAAAGACTCATTCAAACTGATGAGAACAGGCATAACCATCTGAAATAGCCATAGGATATCCACATGACCACAAAAGAATGAAAGAATTTGTTTAACAATAAGATTCTTGAAAGGAGCTGTCAGAATTGAGTGGAAATTGTCAGGGATTAGAGACATGAACACTTGTTTACAAAACTCACCTGTCGTTCACCACTGTATGATAATGCACCATTTTGAAGAGCAACTACACATGTATGACCATATTTTCCTTCCCTGTCATAAAACAATACCATTTATTTCAGAAAAGAAACCTACGAGTCAAAACTAGATTTAGAAACCCAAGTAAGAAGCAAACCTCATGTATATATCAAGGTAGAAATAACCCAGAAGTTCACCTGAACTTAAGTCAAAAACAGAAAAGACACTAACATCACCATGCCAAACCTCAGCATCTGCAACTTCCTGAAATCTTAATCCTGCATGAAGCAAGATGGGGCACTGATCATAATATACTTGACATCACTCTTCAATGGACTTCATTAAACGAAAGGCAAGCAAGAAAATAGGAAGACTCTAAATTCTAGTATTGCAAATAAGATAATTACCAAAAAGGTCTTGGGTTATTTTGAGGATTCCAGACAGAACAACATCCACAGGAAAGTATTGCTTAAGAGCTCCAAAGTCCAGATCAAACTGTGCTTCTTCAACCCTCTTCACATAGTACAGTAGATCTTCCATTCCAAATGGAAGCTCTCCTTCTTCTTTCTTCTGATGCATTGCCACAAGAAGAACAGTAAGAGTATGGGGACATTAGAAAAAACTGGCATGGGTGAAAGATGTCAAAACAAGATCCAACCTTCAAGTCTTTCAACAAGGCAAGCTCCCTCGTTGCCAAGTCAGTTAAACTGGCAGAGATATCCTCTAAGAACTCAAATACCTGAAGAAAATAGGGATACTGGCTATAAATGAATTTAAGCATAAAAGCATCATTCAATAGAACATATAATAAGATGTGCTGGCTAAACAGTCAATGTCCTAACATAATAGGTTTTATACAACCAAGTCTCAAACAGAACTAACAAGCAATTCAATCAAAGTCCTCAACTCAGCAAATCTATTCAGACCAAGATTCACAAAACAGCAAGGAAGACAGCTCGCGAGTAGTTGGACACTGACTTGGCTGATTTGCAAGCATAAACAGGACTATAGGAGGAATGACTTAAATGTAAAACAGTTTAAGACTCTTCTTATTTAGGTAACTACTATTCTTGCTATCCCATATTTACAATCCATGTTTGAGTTTTTGTTGGTTTTGTTTCCAAATTTGAGCAGTCTAGAACATAAGTGATATTCGATTGCTCATTGTACCATTTTATATTTCTTTTTCATATGTTCCATGCCAAGAAAAATGTAATTGCATTCTAAAATAAAACGTGATTTTGGTTTTGTAAACATAAGAGGTGAAAGTTGGATATTTAATGCACTTGCATAAAAGATGCACAACTATAAATTTGGCTTCTTTATGAGATAGACGGAGTAGATAAAATGATGAATCTAACTCAAAAGAACGAGTTATGCGCCTGCCAGCATGTTTTATCTATGGTTTTCTTAAAAGAAACACAGATCGAGGGAGAGACCATTTCAACGTTACAGAGTTAAAATAGCAACGGCATATCCACTAGCCAACAAATATAAGGAAAATAAATAACATCAGCTAATGATATAATTTGATGTTTTGATTATTAAATGGTTGTGGTGTATATGGAATGAGCCTAGGCAAAAACTGAAAGCTAAATCAGCATAATAAACTTTTTTTTTAGCCTCATCTTGTATTTCTAGAATGAACATGACATGTAACGTTGCTTTATGGAAATGAAATCGCACAAACTCACGTTTTTAGCCTTATCCATAGTTCTGAATGAACATTATGTGTAATATTGCTTTAAGGAAATAACATCACACTAACCTTTGTGGATGTCTTTGCCATTCTTAGATCAACAGCATAGTCAGCATAGTTTGAAAAGCCAAATAACCGAGCATATTTATGGCGCAACTCAACCTACAATACGAGAGCATAAAAATGCATTTGAAATGATATTATAAAGCGATGCAAGTAAATGACAACTGCAGTTATAAGATTTGATATACAGATACATTCTAGACTTGGCAACTAGCAAACTGTTGTGCCAATCAAAACTATACCAAGAAGTTTTTTGTCCCAGGGAATCTAAAATTAAAATAAGAATCACCTCAACGCTTCAAATGTCTTAGTTGTGTCCAAATGACAAAGCAGCACATAATTGTGCGGTTGCAACTAAAACTATTGACACTGAATTTTAGGATTTTTACTGCCAAAATCTTAGCATCGTATACTAGATTAATAGTCAAGTAAAAGGTTCTCTTCTTGAAAAATAGAAGATTTTAGTGTAAAGACGAAAGAGCACAGCCTTGGACCATATCTTATAAAACAGACGCATTCTGGCAATTTCAAACAAAATTGTAATCCCAGAGAGAAATATATGCAATATTTACCAAACTTTCCAACACAGAAAGATTGACTTCTCCACACCTCTTCCCATATGCTGCAGCAACCATCCTCCTCGTTGTTCCTACCTTCACAGGCTCAAAATAGATAATGCAAGCATTCATATTAATATTCCAATATATATGCTCAAGTAAAACTGCATCAAAGATATGTAGTAAGTCCAAAAACCAAAATTAAAAAGTAGGAGCAATATGAAAACACTTTCTAGTCAAAAGTGGTAGAGCAGTAGATGATGCAGGTTTAGAACAGGCAAGCAAAAAGTTGGCACCAGCTGGTGACACAAGACACAAAATAATGAACCCTGTAAGATCATACCTGGCAAAACTCCAGCAGTGCTAAAACATTATGACTTCTCAATGTGATCTTATATTTGTCATTTCCAGCCTTGTCTAAGCTCTGAAAAACAAGTGGAGTAGTTCCAATATAACAAGACAAACATAAGGGACAATTCGTCTGACTTATAAGAAGACAATGCAGAACTTACACAACAATTCTCATTTGTTTCTATTTGCTTTTTCCTTGGGATATAATTTGCTCATATCAAGGTTTAACCAAGATCAAAAATTTACTTTCCCAAATCAAAAGCTTCGCGTATAAACTGTGGATCTGTTTGTGATGGAGGAAGTTTCAGCACTCTGAACATGGTGAGTCAATATCGTTTTTCAGGACTAGCAACCATCAAGATATATAATTGAAATTTTCACTTAATTCCATTTTCAGCCAGACACCTAGTTCAAGTTACTTCGTTTGTCAACCGAATTCCTCACATCAATTATCCAAAAAACTTATTAAATAATTGTGGTTCTGACACTCCATAGTTAAAAGAGATATAGAAATTCTTCTTTGAGAATTGAAGGAAAAGGAAATATTATTTCAAATTACTGTCTGTAGACTGCAGAGAATCCTCCATCGATAAGGTGAAATCAAGTGAGACAGTTAAAATTCAAGGAATGAAAAGCAAAAAACGCAGGAAACAAAACGAAAAGTAAGAGTACCTTAAGGTACTCTGGTGGTAATCCAACCAGCTCTGCCTCACTGAAAAGAAGACAACTGCTATCATCATTCAAATTGCGAACATATCGCAAGCTTAGCTCTTCAATTTGAGCTCTCAAACGCTGTACTTCCTCTTTCTTGGTAACAGTGAGATTCAAACCATTCTGCTCAAAGTCTCTGACCTGTCACTGATCAGGAAAAAAATCAAAACTTCCATTGAAAATTTATGCTGTTTAACAAGAATCTTGAGAAAGCATCAAACAAAAGATACATATATTCCTAAGAGCTATGCCAATCATTCAGTGAATGCAAGTACTAATTAACAGAGCACTGTAAATCAGGTTCCAAGCCTGGAAGAAACTAAAAACGTATAAATTTCCTTACCAGGCACTTAATGTAGTGTTTAGCTTCAGGATTCATCCACTCCCCCTTTGAGGCAAAGGCCTTTACCACGCGGTATACATCTTCACGTTTACTGATCAGCATGAAACAAGACAATGTTCATTTCTGTATGCAATCAAAACTATTGGATTTCAACACTTTAATTTAGCAATATCACATTGTTGCATTTACAACCGGAGTAAGCCAAAATATATGATTATGGGAGCTGCTCTAACACAAATGCTAAGAGCATCACTACTAAACTTGTTGACAGGCCGACTAAAAAAGACTTGCACCAACTAAAAGCAACTGATTTAAGATTTATCCTGAGAAGCACTACTTGCAACCTTACCGATCACCATTTCCTGCCACGGTGATCTTTCTGACTATTTTGAAGCAGCCATCATGAATCAAACCACCTGTAGAACACCATTAAAACGTTTTCTGTAGCTACTTTCCTTCTTTTTTTTCTAACAGGCTCCATGCATTTTAACAGCCTGAACTAGGTAAAACAGTAAAGAACATCCCATAAGAACCTTTCCATTGTTACCATGCATCCCAACCATCCAATCAAGATAATCTGACATTTCGGTTGTATGAATGAGGTCAAAAACTGAAAAACAAGAATCAAAACCTAGATTCTAAACTATAAACAATTTAATGATGGACACTTGACATTGTTTTTACCATATGTAACCCAAACACGCATCTATAGATTGACCATTGTCTTCAAATTCAACCCGTAGCGACATCATGCATGCAACTAAACCTTCCAATATTTGTTACTTCTCTATAACTCTGCCTCTCCTTCGCGAACACCGATAAAAGCAGCACCAAACTTTTCTAAAGTGCATAAAAATGAGAATAAATAAATCAAACCTGCACATCGAAACGTGAGCATCGATTCTGCGTTCTGCTTCCGCACTCGCTTTCCGCACATCTTCTAAAGTGGAAACCAACTTTGGAAACACGCAAGACTGGACCAGAGGAAATTGATGTGCCTCCAAATCAGCTAGGGGCGATATTACATTCGCATATGTAACCTGCAAGTTTTAACCGACCGAAGAGAAGCATGAACAAATCTACAAAATTAGGGCTTTAATTGCATGAAAAAGGAAAGAAAAATGAGAATACCTTGTCAAGAGGAACTGAAGCAACGGCGTCGTGAACCTCTTTCGACTTAGCAATGATTCGGTCAGCTAGTTTGAGAATCTCAGATGCCGAGAGATTAATGCGAGCATTGGACCCCGAAAGATCTAAATAACCACGAACAACAGCAAGTAATTAGATTCAAGCAATGCTGAAGCAGGCTAAGACGAGAGAGCGATAAATGTAAGAGCAGAACCTTTCTTGTTGGACTTTTTGCGGCGGGAATTGAGGGCGGAGATAGCCAGGCTAAGAGCAAGAGCAGCGAGAGCAGCAGCTCCAGTGAAGGCCAGTAGGTTTCGTTCTCTCTTGTGTTTACTCGTTTTGTCGCTCTGATTTTCTGTCATTTCCATCTCTCTCGAAGCCAGATTCAGATTTTCAATTGGGAGGGAAATTTTAGGTAGCTGAAGGGAAAATGACAATTGACCTTCCCTTGATTTTATTTCATTGGGAGGACCGGAGGAGGAGATGGTGACTAGGATGATGTTATCTTTGCCGGCCCGGGCCACCTTCATTGATTGCATGGTATCTTGGGCCTAAATGCGATCTGTAGTGGGTAATTCCACGAGATTTTG
>Ga0307518_10002693_pt1 | contig 12903 bp, 6 predicted proteins | sample 25_EM_MG_FD_203889 | JGI IMG/M metagenome (GOLD analysis project Ga0307518, IMG submission 203889) | Populus trichocarpa ectomycorrhiza microbial communities from riparian zone in the Pacific Northwest, United States - 25_EM | ecosystem: Host-associated > Plants > Roots > Unclassified | place...
TAGAAACGGGCTAGCTGTTTTGAGAAACAACTAGACTAATTTAAGAAATGATCAGACCGTTTTGGCTACTGTTTCGTGATAACCTAATTTTGTGTTTTGATTTTCTTGGTTTTTCTTTGAATCTTTTAGGTTGTTTAAGAAATATAAATGATTATTATGTGAAAAACAAAAACATAATACACGCGCCCGCACGCGCGCGCGCGCGCACACACACATATATATATGCATGAAATAAGCTTACATGATAATATTGCTTATATTAGAATGTTAAGAGCTGTAAACCTTAAGTTTAATATGTTATAATGTAAGAATATATGATTCATTAGTAAAAAGTACTCAAAGTTTTAAAGGAATATTGAGACATATATTCTTGATATATAAAGAGTGAAGTTGATGTAAGACATTGGGTGATGCTTGAGGCATCGGCTACGGGACCCTAGATAAACGGGACAGGACCAGTAAAGAGAACATGCAGGTGCTCGTCATCTCATCCTTTTTAATTTTCAGTATTAAATATAAGTCTTAATTATTTAAGTAGCATATTGATAATGAATTTTATATTGTGTGGCAAGACATTGGTAAAAGACTGATGAGACTTATTGTGATATATATCATGAAATTTGTGTTGTGGTATAGTAGGCAACCACATTAGTAATGCTATGATTGATATATGATAATGTTATGTTGAATGAGAGGTTGTATAGAAGCTAACTCTAAGGAGGGATTTAGTTGTAAACAAGTATTAAAGATAAAGTAGGTATATGTTATAAACATGGAAGCCAACTACATGAGTGGGGCTAGAATTGAGGTATTGGGGCTTGGTTTCAATTTTCTTTTACCGACCACATGTGTTGGGGTAGTTATTGAATAATAGTCAGCCGCATGAGCGGAGATTAAGAAAATGATAGGTATACATCTTCGGTATAGATATGGGTGGACAAGGACTACTTGTTGAGTATGTTATCGAACCTTTAAAGGATGATTAAAAAGGGTCTTGGAGTGGAGACATTTACGCTCAAGGCTACTCATTGGTGTTAGTGTAAGAAACGTCATTATAGACCTCGGCCTTATATAAAAGGTAGGCCAAAAGATTGAGGGTTATGTGATTTATGTTAAATCCTAGAGTTAAGTGGATAACCTATCATTTAAACACAATAATGAATATGTTAAGGTATTATAAATATTATCAATAGTTGGTAGAGGTAAGGTGTATGATAATTAAGGGTAATATTATGTTGAGAAGCTAAAAGGTTTAAAAGTAGCATGTGTATACATAAGAAAATGTCATTTTTTGTATGTTGAATAATTAGTATTGTTTTATGAAAAATAACTATCATTCTTATTGCTTAGCATGTTTTATTTCTGACATGCTCATCACATGCTCCATGAAACTAGATGACTTGACATAAAGTTTAGTTGTAGAAATTTATGAATATTTTCATCTAGTTGTAGGACTTCTATGCTTATGTTTATTATGATAATCTTGAAGGATTGTACTAAATAAATTATAGAAATATTGTGATTTAATATTATTTCCTTTATCATGAAGTTGTAATGATTATAATGACATTAACATCATACAATTAATTCAATAATTTGTGGTTTGATTTTTTATTTAAGTACGTGATATTGATCGTTAAAGTTTATTGATCTTACATTGTGTTATTCTATCTAAATTGATTGTCTTCTAATTCCATAGTCAGGTATAGCTAGGGATAAAGGTGGATATGTATTCACTAGGGTTAAATAAAAAACAATCAACGCTATTATAATGGTGTTCTACTAGTTTATAATGTATGATCACATACGGTTTATGCGGGGGTTTACAAGAAATATACCTCAAGGATAAAAATATTAGCAACAAGTGATCTGATAAGTAATGGTAATTTTGACAAAAAGACTAAGTTATGTACTAATTAATTCATTTCTTGAAGCTATGAGTACTAACTTATAATTTACGCTTTTACAACCACAACATCCACAATAAAAATTATAACTTTTTCAAATTGACAAAAAAACAAAAATGATTTTGAATTGATGCACAAAAAGTATGTCAATGATATTGTGGATTCACTTAGTGCCATTTTTGTGTTTTTTTTTTCAATGATGATGTTTTTTAAATTTTATTAACAAAACACTAAAAGAGTTTGGATTTTTTATATTCCTTTTATTACACGCCCATATCTAATGACATTATGGATTCGCATAGTATTTATTTATTTTTTTTGCTTCTTTTTTTTTAGTCATGAAGTTTTTGTTTTTTTTTTTTAATTTTATTGTTTTACATTGAATGAATTCAACATTGGACTTGATAGTTTGTTTCGATGAATTTGATATTAGGTTCTCAAGATGTTAAAAAAATCTTGACATTTGAAAAGCGCTTGATTTTGTAGAAAAATATTTAGAATTTTTGTTTTCTAAAAGATTCAAATTATGGAACTAGAATTGAAAATTATAAAAATGACAACCACCTTTGACATTTTTGTCCCTAAAGGGAAAAAAAAAAGAAGAAATCAAAGGTGAAAAATAAGAAGACAAGAGAGGAAAAAGATATTAAAAGAAAGAAACGATAATTGGGTCATTAGAGCCACACTAGAGGTAAAACATCAACACACGTCGCCGTAGAAGAAAGCCCTCACTGAGATGATTCCAACGATATCAATCACAACCTTCATCAGAGCTCAGAGGAAGTTGTACGTGGCCTCCTAATACGACAACCTTCCTCACACATTAGCATGTGTGTTACATGCGCCATAAATTTCTTTCTCTCTTCATTCAATTCAACCCTTGATTCTCTAATAATTCTTCAATTTAGTCACAAATTTCAGCCCATCCAGACCCATTGAAGGCCCAACCAATTGTTTTTCACTTCGAGTGCCAACCGTTTTTTTCACTCAAAAAGGATTTTTTTAGTTCAATTTTGTGTGTTTTTGGACTGATTCAGAGTTGTGTTAGGTTGAGAAATTGTTCTTATGAGATTCTAAGGGTGTTTTTGAGATGTTTTTATGTTAAAATAGATTGAAGAACATTTTTTTTTACCACAAGTTAGCTTTTCAACCCACCATCTGTAATTTTTTAGAAAAAAATAAAGGGGTTGATGATACCCAAGCTAACCACATGACCTCTTTTTACTCTTTTTTCTCCATTCAATTCAAATTAAGATTAATTACAATAAATTAGTTAACAATATGTTTGAGATGTTCGTCTGGTGGGTATTCATTAAAATAAATTAATTTAGATAACTTTTTGGAGTGTTATTTGATAAAATATCTTTTATTTTTTACATGTTTTTGAATAAGACTATATCTAGCTTTTTTATTAGCAAATACTTTTTTGTATACAACTCTTCATGGTATTTTTTTTCCTCTTAAATTTAATGCATATATGTTTATTTTTAACATTGTATAAATTAGAATAAAATGATTCCAAAAAACAAAGTTAATTAACCTAAATAGATCTATGGCTCTTTTAACAGGTTTGACATATTGTTATGTATTGATCTAAAACATTATTTCTTCAAAAAGCATTAAGAAAAAGTTCAAACAACACTTTTTTTTTTTTTTTTTTGTCAAAACAAATTTCGACCAAATCAATAAGCTTGTTTGCTTTAGAGGATGTTTGGAACTCTTGGAATTGAATTCAATTCCAATAGTTAAATCAATTATTGTGTTTAGAATTCTTTTAATGGTATTAATTTGAATTATGCATGGAATCAAAATCATAAAAATAAGCAAAAGCACATAAGAGAGAGACTTTTGATTTGCTACAATAATTTCAAATAAAAAATATTATTCCAAAAATACTCATCTTTGTTTTCTCAAAAAAAGAACTCTGTAACTTATCTTCACCGTCTCTTTCTTTTCCTCAACAAACTTGGCCCTTGCAATCAGCTCAGGCACAAACCCCTCCTCGCTTCATTTCCAGACATTAAATCAGAAGAAACGATGCATTTTGTGGCACAAATCTCCGTAGCTGATTGCAAGAAGTACGAGCAATGATTCAATGGCCATAAAAGTTTTGCCATAATTTCTATCAATGAAAGAAATTGGGACAAGGATGAATCAGTTTAGGAATTCTCCCACACAAGTATGATTTTAAACTAATGGGTCATTCAGAAAAGCTTGATGCCGTTGGCAAGGTCATGGTAATGGTAACATAAAACACGTTTTGAAGACAAAAGAGATAAACAATCACCTCTTAAGGAGTGAGAAAAGCACTTCAGCCAAAAAAAAAAGGGGTGGGGAAGGGGAAGCTCAGATTTTAATCCTACATGAGAAAAACTACTCAAAAGCTATATTGTTTGAGGCAATGCATAAACTTGGTTGGATTGCTAAATGCAGATGAAAGAAATCGTTTTCCATTTTTCTTAGAATAGCTCATATATTATATACGTAAATAAAAGAAATTGGTTTGAGCCCCAACAAGGATAAATTACACAGGCTCAGATACAAGAGACCAATCCCCTACATGACCTAAAATTGATCTGAGCCCCAACAAGATTTTAAGAGACCACTCATCCAGCCAAGAAATGATTACAAAACCCAATACCTGCGTCAAGCATAATGTTCAAATATTGTACTCGTTGAGACTTTGCAATGTCTAATTCAAATATTGCTCCATCCAAGGACAACTAGAAGAATTGCTGGAGCCAATGGCAATTCACTGCATCTTTCTCCAAGTCATCTTTCAGTTTGCCTATCTGTAGCAGAGCCTGCTTCAAGTCCATTGTGTCTAATGGCAAATCAGAGAAGTCCTTCAGAAACCGGTGAGCCCGAGCTGCACCTTTTGACATATCATCCATATTGCACTCTCTCTTTCGTTTGGATCCGACCTACAAATCATAAATGAATAAGTCAATATTCCAACCTAATAGAATGCTTTGTGATAGTATGGTATCATTTTACCAAGTTCAGTTCGCGTGAAAACTTTGCTATCAGAAACAGAAAAATGTTTCGAGAATGCTATACAGCATGAAAGTTTTGTGACTGCCAAAGAGTGACATGATGTTCCCCTCAAGACTGGCTCAAACACTGGAGATTACTAACGGGAAATCTATACTCCATAGTGCTATCTCAGTCAATCAACTTGAATTCGAAGTTGTTTTTCACACTACAGTAGTGGAGCATCAAGCCAAAGGTCTTGATACTCTAGCATGTAAACTCTGGATGGCTTGCTTAGTAAGAAGGAGAAGTCAAACCAGAGTGGCACATCCCTTCAAATGTTGACACTAACTGAAACGTCAAGGCTTGTATAACATTGGCCTACATACCACTGTATCAATCTAAGGCTTATCAACAGAAATGATCAGAAAGCTCATATAACTAGAAGGCTATACAGATGGCATAGAGCCAATGCTGAGCTAGAAGCTTTTGGATTCATTAAAGACAAACCTCTTCTCTAGCATCATCTGAAATGATTGCAGTAGGTGAGAAATCTTCCAATTCAGCTGCCTTTTCTCGGGCAAGGGTGACAACACTTTCAGGAAAGTTTGCAAATTCTGCAACATGAATACCAAAACTTTGATCACAAGCCCCTGGCTCAACCTGGAATTCAAGGTTGTAAGGTCATTAGTGTAAGCATTTTAAACTTATTTTTGCTAACCCAGTCACTCAAAAGCAGAAGAATCGCATCTAGTCAGAAACTAATCCTAAAATTGCTAGTCCAACAATGATATATGCCCCATTATTAAGAATAATGATTGAAGACTGTTGTTTCTGTGTCAAATAGAACTCATATCATAATAGAAAATACAAAACCCAAAAAAATTAAATAAAATAAAAATTGAAGTTCCTCATTTTCTTTCCTTTTTCTCCACTTGTTTTTTCATTATGTAAGCAAAGCTTGCTAAACGACAAAGAGAGTAATTGAAAGGAGCGAGGCAAAGGAAAACTCTAAAACCCTCTCCCTCAAAGGTCTTTTCTCCTTCACGTCATTTATAGTCCTATTACTCTTACACTAATCCAATCAGTTAATTACAAAGATCAAAGGTAAGGCAGAAACAACAGCTACAAAATTATGATATAAGCTAGTCTTTGAAAAAATAAAAAAACAAAAGGCATACAATCAAGCACCTGTAATTCTAAGTGCTTAGGCCATGCCTCAATGCATTTACCTTGTACAGCATGGTCAACTTGTGATTTGATGAGTCGATGTGTGCACTGACATGATAGTTTGCAACACCAACAATTTGCTTCGCATGTGGCTCCTGGTCAGGTTTTTGATGAGCTAATGCAGTCAGTTCGTGAAAGTGGGTTGCAAATAAAGTAGGTGCTTTTAACTCTCGAACCAGGTGTTCACATATGGCCCATGCCAAGCCTGGGAAACAGAACAAAACATGATAAACAAAATTATGTTTATCTATGAGGTTTAACCAAACCAACAATAAATTCCAATATGGATCAAACAATAAAGCTACTTCATCACTTCCAACCAAAGGTGAAAAGAGGCTCTAAGCAATGTTTAAAAGCAGAAAACTCCACAGTCAAAACTACAAATAAATGAAGAAAAGTAGTTTCCCCGAACTCATCAAGAAAAAGGAGAGCAGACACGGTTAATTTTCAGAAACTCTCAAACCCCAAAGAAGTCTAATTGGATGCTTGTAACTTCAATAGGAGAACAATTCTTTAAACCATACTGATTTAAGTAAGGAGAGCAGACATAGTTCATGCCTTTCAAATAACAGGAATGAAAAGGGAAAAAAAAGATAGAAAATTTCATAACATCCATTTAACAGTTTTAAAAAACTTTAACTGATACTTTTTAGGTTAGATGATTTTAGAGAGCTTCAACCACAACTTCAAATAAAAAACCCATAAAAACCAACTATCCCGAGGCTCTGGAAATTGTTGAAACCTACCAAATCCATCATAAGTTGATGTCCCGCGGCCTAACTCATCAATGATTATCAATGACCTATCTGTAGCTCCTTTAAGGATTGAAGCAGTTTCAAGCATTTCTTGCATAAAAGTAGAAACTCCACGCATCTAAAAGAAAGGAAACAGATGCATAAACTTCAATAGCAAGGAAACATGTAACATCCATCCTTTCATTGTAAGCAAGTAATATAATCTACTTTACAGAAACAAAACAGTCAAACAGTCGAGTAGTGAATGTGATACTCAAGACACAGCACCATACAGAAGTGAGATCTAATTGGAGCTAATTACAGGGGACACCAAGTAATCACTAAAATATGTTGTTCAGTTTCAAACTCTCTGGACACATTTTACAGGTAAAAAAAAAAAGCAAACAGCACAAAAACTAATCAGGTAAATTTTACAGGCATAAATCAAATTGGTCCATGCTTGTCACATGGTTAAACTACTTTAAGTGTACTAGCAAATATACTAGTAGAAGTTTCCTGATACTATCAGCATATGACAACAGAATGACTTTTTTTTGGAATTAAGTCGTTATCAACTACATCTATTATCTGACAGGCATTTTGTAGCATGTTTTGATTAGGTCCAAAGATTTTATATATCTTGAAGTCTAAGCTGCTAAAATAATCCAATATCTAATGGTATTACAAATACTTTACATGTTCAAATTAATGACTAATGCCAGAAAAAAAGATCTAAAGAGTAAGAGGGTTTAGCTCAAGTTTTTCAACTAGTCTAGGATGAATATAGATTTAGTTGGATGAGGGGATGAGAATCAAATTAGTGGCTCAATAAAAATATTGAACTAAGACAGTTTTATACCAAACATATTTCAAATTGAATTTTTTGCTGTCGATGCATTAATAGACTGCTATTTGAGATTGAAATCTTATTTTTTACATCCTCAGAAGCACAAAAGGAAAGCAGATCTATTTGCTCTGTACCTTAGCATTTGGATGTAAATGGTATCAACAATTCAGGTATTTATTTTTTTCTGCTCTTCCTGTGATGCACTCTAATTTATTTCTACAGGTAGTTAAAACTCAATGCAACACATACATCATGCTACAGCTGATGTTTCCAATTGTATCTCGTTATCAAACATTTCCCTATCAAAACACACAAACATATTACATTTTAAAATAGCAGAGCAGGGTAAAGCAGCTAGATTTAATCTTGTGCATTGATACAACATAACATAGGTTCACAGCTACATCCTGCAAAGGTGACCTTTCCTAAGGCATAATAGGATGAGTACATGAGCATTTCAACAGCAGACATGAAGCGTGTAGGAACTTTGAAATTGGTGATTATTGAGCATAGAACTTTACAATCCTGGAGTAAAAATCAAGATAATAAATATGCAGAAAAGAGCAAAAGGGGATTAGAAAGCAAAAGCAGATAACTTCCAAATTCGTTGCATCTATGACATTCATTTTCAAGAGTTTGAACTTTAAAAGGCTATTTCACTGACTCACTTGACAATCACCAGCACCCACACGTGCAAAAATGCAATCACGTACAGAAATGGTAGCCTTGTCACAGGGAATGAAAGAACCAACTTGGGCCATGAGAATATTCACACCTATCTGCAAATGAAACCAAAATATACAGATATAGCAATCCTGGAAAATTGTCGATTAACTTGATAGATTGAAGATCTTGTGAAACAAGAAATTGAGAGGGACTTCGGTGTCTCCCATTGATGAACATCAACTCAATTTGTGTTGAGTCAAATGCATTGACAGACTGAAATATCAATAAGATCTAAAAATTCTAGAGGTGAGAGTGAAATAATGAAAGACAAAATAAGTAACGAATAGAGGCATCAAACCAAATCATAAAAACATCCATACTTGCCGAATAAATGTGGATTTCCCACCCATATTAGGCCCTGTGATTATTTGGAACCAACTCTTTCCCCTGACCTGATTCATGGAAAGATAACAAAGAAACATTAATGGGGCACTTGGATATTGGAAGTCCAGAAGGAGCATGCTCTCCTTCATCAATTGAATACTCACAAGTTTACAATCATTTGGAATAAAATTCACCCAATCCTGAGCTTCCACACATGGATGTCTACTCCCTTCTAATATAATATCTCCCACATCCTATAACAGCAAAGAGGGTAAATATCATACCACAAAGCTTTTCCAAAACAAGAAGATAGATTAAAGGAAGGAAGTGAATGAAGCAAATAATTACAGATGGAGTGATGTCAGGCCTTGTGTATGGAGTAGGACAACTAGAAGCCAAATCAGCAAAACTAAGTAAGACATCCATTTCAGAAAGCAAGCCAGATAATTTCTCAAACACCTGCAGCATAGAACTTGCATTAATCAAGAATAAGAGCTCTGTCGAAGTCAGTACATGATAAAGGATGAATACCTCAGAGAAAGTTGCTGTAATTTGAACCACTCGACTGACAAGCTCCTTCTGATGACTCTTATAGTTCTCAACTATCTTTTGGTACTGGTCACCTAATTTTTTAAGTTTCGTGTTTGTGAATTTTACCCCATCCTTACGAGTTTCAAGGACAATAAACTGGGTGGTCAGCTTTTTCCGTATTTTTGGCTCTTCCTTCTTTGTAATTCGGAAGACATGACCGTATTGCGTTCCCTTATCTAACTTCAATCCCTTATCTAGAGGAAGGTCAAGATCGGAAGCAGTTTGTTTATGCAAATTGTGTATCTGGTGCTCCAATGACTCCTGTTCAGCTTTTAGTGCACCTAAGGCAGCTTCATAACCAGGTGAAATCATGTATTCCCCATTGTCAAGTTGATCTAGGTCAACAGCAGTTTCCACAAGAGCAATGAACTTATTCAAGTGGTTATCATCAGTCCACACCTCAAGGGACTCCAAATACTTTTCCTTGATAAGGGATGAAAATTGGCCATCATATCGTTCCAGAGCACCTTTAATGTATGGCAGTCTTATGATGGACTGCATCCCAAAAATGTATCAAGTTAAAAAGAAAAACAGAGGCACAATAACTGAGAGATTAAAATACAATTATTGTATAAAAATAGCGTAGAACACAGTGCATGTGATAATTAATTAGTTAAAAAAAGCAACATGAATAATTATTTAAAGGATAGTATGAACTTCGCAGCATGGACACTACTACATAGCATAGAAGAAAAGAGCAAAAAAAGCCGAGAAAGAAAGAAAACAAACAAAAAGTACAACTGCAGATGACACCAGCAAGTTCTTTTCTGAAGATTGATCAGCATTTCAGTTCCATAACAGGTTGCAACTCCACTCTACAAGTTCTATGTAACACTAGGCCACCTTCGATACTACTTCTCCATAGCATCAAGGGAAAGAGAGTGCTAAAAAAAGGAAGAATACAAACACTAGCGAGCTTTTCAGCTGAAAACAACCTACACTTTCCATACCAGGAGCTACTCTACTCTAAAAGTACCATATAATTCTCCTCAACCAAAGATGGAGAGTGAGAATAAGCAGAAATAGGCATGAAATATTAACCAGCTTGGTAGAAAATGGAGAAGAGTCGCCGTTTTAACTGATTGTCTAGTCAAATAATCAATAACCCGACCATCCTACATCAAGCACATGCATTAAGGAATGAGTACAGGAAACAGAAAATTGAATTTCACCTGATAAAGTTTCACAATATGGTGCAAGCCAGCTCTTCCTTTCTCAACAATGTGCATCAGTCGTTCAATATCTGAGATTCTTTTCAGATGCTGTCTTAGATCTTGGCGAAGCCCGGTATCGTCCACAAATGCCTGCACCAAATCTAGCCTGGAGTTGATTGCATCTACTTCCAATAAAGGCTGTTTTAGCCACATATGAAGCAATCTTTTTCCCATTCCAGCTGTACAAGTTCTATTCATGAGACCAAATAAACTAAAATTTTTGTTTGCATCAGTTTTGCTTTCAAGGACATTCAGTGCCCTCGTGGCAGCAGAATCAAGTCTCATGTAGCTGTCAAGATTGTACTTTCTAATTCTATAATTACCATAATTGCTCTCGTCTGCAAGTAATTCTGCATAGGACAATAATGCTCCCAAAGCACCAGGTGCAAATTCAAAACCAGAAACTAGATCTCGGACTGGTTCAAGGGGACCTTTGACAAGCCTACCAAGATCCTGCACCAAATCTCTTGTTTTGAATTCATTTTTCTTTCTCTCAGTTAACATCACACCGCATTTGGTCAAAACATCATGCAGAGTTCTACAGTCATTGGACTTGCCACTCTCCATGGGCAAAAGGCATTCCTTGCAACTGAGGGCAACTAAAGCTGACTCCACATTTGTAAAGTGGCTATCATCTAGAAATTCAGCCAGCCCAAGAACTCTTTTTGTTAAATCAACATAACTCAACCCAACAGTGCACCCTTTTTCACGGAAGTTTAACAAGAGTGCAACAACCACAGGAGAATCCTGCATGTCATTGTTTGCAAACAAAACATCTTCAAAACTGCCAAGATTTCCAGGAGTCCCACTTTTCACTAGTTTCCAATTGGATCCACTCCCTTCATAGAGCTCAAGAGTATGGTCTGTTCTCTCCAAAAGAAGATCCCGGGCAATTGTTTCAAACATGTTCTTACTAATGCTCACACTAGAAAGACCATTAGATCCACTCCCCAACTGGCGCAAAGCAGTCGTAGTGTGGTAGTATGTCTTTGCAATGAAGGTCGCATTTTCAGCATGAACTGTATAATAGTCCTGCATATCTAAACAAGATTAATAACAAAGTTGACAATTGTTAAGACAAACAAAGAAACCAAAATGAAATACTTATAAATTCTACTTATGAAGAACAATAGCTGGTAATTTGTGAGATCATAGTCATCACAATAACCAAAAAAAAAACATGCATGTTATAAGAAAAGGGGTAGCATTTACAGAAAACCTTATAATTCTGGCTTGCATTTTAATAATCTATACATGTGTGTATCTGAGCTAGTTTGAAATAGCATCCTTACTTAGGAAACAAACTTCTTCGGAGATGCCACCAGTGGTGGACATCAAGATCATTTCTAACACAGGCATATTGTTTTCCTTGTGAATGACTTGGTGTTGAAATATTGATGGCAAAACAAAATTGAATAGGTAATAGAATGCAAGAAACAACAAAGATAAATTTCCTATAAAAGCAGTATCGTCATTGGATTGTAAGAATACTGAATTCCTCAAAAGGAAACAGTGTTCATTGATCCCTTTAAAGTATTCCCTAAATCATACTACTAATTCCGTACTAAAACAGTAAAGTTTCACAATTAAAGATGAAAATCCAACACTTAATGCCAAATGGAGATGAACTCATTCCACATCAGATCAAGATAGAAATAATTCAGTTGTTCAATAAGAGGCCAAACATGAACTGACCCGCCTATCAAAGACCCGAACCGCCCTAGGGTCCTGCAACATCAAACGCAAAAACGAAACACGCCCAAATAAAATAAGTAATTCATAAATAAATTCAAAACACTAAAACAAAACTATAAATAAATAACCCAGAACTCAAAATTATTTTCTTTAAGAAATGCTTGATTTTCCAAGCAATTAAGAGATTAATTAGGACTTACATGGGGTAGGGTTTTGAAGAAAGAGAGAAACCCTTGAGCCTGCTTAGCATCTGATACAAAAATTTCAAGAAATCAAATCATTTCTCAGCCCCGCAAAAAAAAAAAACGAAAACATTGATTATTTTACCTAGCTTGAGCTCAGGGAGCTTGTTCTGTTCTTCAAAATTTTTATTTTCACCCATTTGATTATCAAAAAATTAGGGTTTCGTTGTTGGGGTTTCTAAAAGCTCAAGAAACTGAAGTGTCGCCTTATATAATCTGGTGTTGTAATGGCGGGAGAGGAAGGGGCAAACTGGCGGGCTTTTGTGGGCGCGTATAAATCACGCTCGGAATTGGCTCTAATTTTGTTTCGTCTTCCAAACATTAATTAACAAGAACCTTAAAAGCGTGGGAAAACACGGTTTCATAAACACACAACATTTAAGATTAGATTGAAACATTGTTTTTTTTTAATTGATTTTT
>Ga0307518_10002695_pt1 | contig 12900 bp, 11 predicted proteins | sample 25_EM_MG_FD_203889 | JGI IMG/M metagenome (GOLD analysis project Ga0307518, IMG submission 203889) | Populus trichocarpa ectomycorrhiza microbial communities from riparian zone in the Pacific Northwest, United States - 25_EM | ecosystem: Host-associated > Plants > Roots > Unclassified | place...
GCATACCTTGGTCTTAGCAGGTCATCAAATCTTTGGGGAATTTCAATCCAATGTTTTAAAAAATGTTCAAAATTGGCAGATGAAAGCAACTAGACAGCAGTAAGCCAATAACCTTCCAATGGCAGCAACCAGACAAGAAATGCCCGTGTGCATCTTTGTGTGTATGCACAAGCATTTTATACGTGATATATAGAGATATGTAAGATAACGTACAAAACCCATCCCAGATTATGCCTAGGGCTGTGTGTGCAAATTGCAGGTGCTGTGATGTGTAGAAATATGTTGGGTTATGTAAATTATGTTTGGGAGCACATAAAATAACAAGAACCGTGCCTTGATGCCAAACTAGTTTGGAAGCACATAAGAAACATAAAACTCATACCAGTGTGTCTAAGTTGAACCGGAAAACTTCACCAACCAGGACCATCTTTTTAGTTGTAGGGTGCTTTTCTGTGGTGCCTCCAGCAATAACAATGGAATTATTAACAATCGCCCAAGCAAATTCAATATGAGAATCAGGCTTCGGCATAGGAGGTAAAGGTTTCCACTTCATCTCATCATCCAGCATGTGGACCTCATCATATACTATCTGAAGCAACAAAAATGAGCCAAGACCATTAAATAAAAGCAGAGGGAAAGAGAGAAGGGGAAGTGAAGAAAAATTTCTCCAAGTTACAACATAACTGTGGTACTTTTTTCTGTGATAAATAGACCTTCTAAGTTATTTAAAAAATCTAAACATTAGGTCTCGGGGTTAGTTATTCAAATAAAGGAGATCAAGCGTAGTTGAAACACACTTGTAAAGCTTTATAATACAGGATAGTTATCAAATCAAAGATAAACAGTATCATGTTTTTATTTTCTGTTTCATACTATATTTGATTTCATGTAAAAATGACAGAATAATGATGTTTGACTCTTATTTTCTTCTTATCAAATGCAACCCAAAAAACTCAGAAAAGCTCTAGGGGGCCACTTAAAGCTTGGGTAGAAAATGTTGATGCAGTCTATAAAAGCTGTCAAATACGATTATCGATAAAAATAATATTAATCAGTTTACCTCATTCCTACGAGAGCATTTGAAAATAGGTGATCCAGGCTTGGCCATAAAATCACCTTCCTGACCACCAATAATGAGCAGTCGATCACTAACCATGACACAAGCGCTGCATAAACACACAAAATTATAACATGTAGAAGTTTCAATCATGAGCTATTTCCCCTATGGTCATTTCACTGTGACCATTTGGTTTGGCAACAACACTATCAATGATAAAATGTTTTATTTGTGAAACTGTAATAGCCTATTGAGAATTCATTTCAAATCAAACAAGATAGCTAAATGATGAAATAATAAGACTAGGATTGGCCACAAACCGATGAGGTCCTCCACGAGGAATGGGTATTTCAGGCCTCCATTCCTTTTCCAATGCTTTCCCATCCTTTACAGCAAGACTCCAATGCTCTAATGCTGGAGTGTGCCGATTTTCCTTGCTGCCACCCATCACATGGAGTCTACCTCTCCAAAGTTGAGTTGCTGGTGCATATCTGAGTATTATTACATTAAAGTTCAAATCTCTTTATCAAAGTGCAGAATAAAAAAATACAGAGCATGAACTAATTTTGGCTTCAAAGTTCAAATATTTAAACAGCACAATGCCAACACAGACACATAGCATTTCAATTCAGAATAAGAACCACAGAGATAAGGCAGATGACTATGCAAACAGCACAAGGCAATCAGTTTCTCAAAGCAAAATTAAAAAACAATCAAATACTGCTGTTGCAAAACCAGCTGATGTTCTTGCATCCTATTTTAAGTTCATTTTAAACTATTTTGACACAGGCACATACCTAGGAACTGGTAAAGGTGGCAAGTCCTGCCATTGCTTTGTCTTGGTATCTAGCACAAAATTACGAGCTGTAGGTCCTCTGCATTGTGGGCCATATTGTCCAGTGACAACATAAATGTATCTCCCATCTGTGACCATTCCCAAATGTGAATGAGCCATTTCTTTAGGCATATTAAATCTCCGTCCCCATGTATTATCCGTAAAATTGTAAATATCAACATGTGAATGCACCTGTTAATCCCAAGAGATTGGCACTTAAAAAAATTAGCGAAACACATACACATAAAGTCAAACCATAGAGAATAAAAATAGTACAAGAGCTAGAAAAGGTTTCTCACAAGATCAATCGTTCCATATCCAGCAAAAACGTATAGAAGATCCTTAATCTGTATCGCAGCCCCATCTAGACGAGGCACAGGTGCATTAGCCATTTTCTCCCATTTCAGTTCCGGTGCAGGCAAATCAGCAAATGTAGCCGATAAGGATCGATCATGGACACCATCTGCCTACACACATATATAAACAAACAAACAACTATTCGTAATTCTTTCCTAAACATCCGAAATTTCACTATAAACACAAAGTAAATGGAGATTACTTAAATGGGTTACATTATAAATCTAAATTGAACCAAAAAGCTTGTAGCTTTATCAGCTTCCACCTATACATAACAACAGCAATAAACAACAAAGCATTCAACTTTTTCCCACATTACTCTCATAAACACAAAACTAAGCTCCAAAACTGCAAAAAACTTAAATGGGCAGTGCTAAAAGTGTAAATAAAGCAAAAAAGATTGTACCTTTATTTTTGGGGGTTTAGTGTCAACATGATGCGGTTCTTGTTTTGGAATAATTACATGAGATTGAGAATTATCAGCAGGAACCCAATTGGATAAATAAGAAGAAGAAGCGAAATGTGGAGAAGAAGCCCACAGATAATCAGCAATCAGGCCAAACCCTAATAAAACCACACAAAGTATCACCAGTTTTGTTGATTTTTGCTTCCCTGATGACCTTACCATCGCCCTCTGTATATTTATATGTGCACATACATATAGCTCTAGTGGATAATAAGCTTAACGGAGAAGGTGAAGAGGGAAATTATGGGTGTAGAGATTGTATGGAGATCTTTCTCAAGACAGCAGAGATCTTGAGAGACAAGGACAGATTCGGATAGGTATCCGAATGTCGGTTCCTTTTTATATTTGGTTTTTTAAGTGAGAGTGCAAGGAAGGAAGAAAAGAAAATTAAAAAGGGAAAACTACAATTATGTCTTCTATCTTTTGTGATGGTTTCAATTAGGCTCCTCTCACACTTGTTACCCTCAACAATATATCAACATCATGCTAATGCTCTTGGTCTAATTGTTTGTAATGATGCTGAAATGGATAAGCACGAGGCCTTATTCCTTCCAAAAGCAATTTTAATAAAGGAGCTACGAAGAGAAGGGGCAGAGAAAATGCGGGAAGCCTCGTTCTTGGAAGCTGAGGTCCCTCAACATGGAAGTTGGTGATTCCTAAGGTAGATTTGACCAAGAGAAGATGAATTCAGAGTATGAACAATGCGAGGGATCTGGAGGAGAACCCTGACATGAGGTTCAATATACCACTCTATCATGAGAGAGACTATCAGCCTTCAGAGATAGCTTCTATGGCTACTTATGGGGAAGATGCCTTCTATTCCACTAGAAGAGTTGCTTGCTGATCTTGGTTTGAGTGACCAGGAAGACGAACATGACATGAGAAAAATCAGACATTGGAAATCATGTACATGTTCAACAATAATTTTTGAAATTTTATATATAAAAAATTACTGCATTTCTGTGGAGCAATCAAGACATCTATAGAATACAGTAAAAAAACCTCAGAAGCCTTCCCCGGTTGCAGGGAACAGGCCTGCCCTCAACTCTATCAAGCACTGGCATGGTTACACTCCCTTAACGTGCTTTTTATAGAAGTGCTTGTTGGTCTACATAGCCAAAAACAAGAGTGTTAAAAGAAGATCACAGGGAAACCTCAACTTAATTTGGTCCCAAATGTTTCAGACAGTTCTCGACTAGGTCCATCTGTCATTGTTCATCAACTTTTTTGGTCAAATTTTCTTCAAAATGATGCTGTTTCATTGCATGTGCAATTTATAAAGGAAAACACTAGCAAAAAATTGATGAAAGGACTCGGTTTAGAACCGTGGAAAACATGTTGAGCCTAATTGATAAAATTGGGACACAATTGAGAATGAGTACATAGATTGAGGAGCAAATTGAGGTTTCTCCAAGTTTATATTACTGCTTGAAGTACACATAGCTACAAGAAATGACTGATCCAGTCCAAGACTCAAGTTGCCGCTCAATCCAAGTTTTTTTTTTAAAAAAAAAATTAATCTAAAACCAAGGCAAAGTTGTTAAAATAAATCTAGGTTTTTTTCCCTAACCTAACTTGAGTTTAGCCCCAAATCAACAATTCATCTCAAAACAAAAATAAAAAACACTGAAAATAATCATTTCAATATATTTTCCTGCAAAAAAAAAAAAATACTTTTTAAAAAACATCTTGTATTATACATGCAAATTATCCAAGACTAGGATTTGTAAACATTAAACTGCTCGAAAAAAGTGTCATCAACAAGCTCCATTGATATGATTCACGACAAAGTAATCTCTGCTTTGAGACGACATACTGATATCTCACAACATTTTTCTTTCTATTTTACATAATCTCAATCCCCCCGAACATGTAAAATTCTCTGCAATATCATAGCCACCCCCCCATATCACAACCTTCAAGCCCTAGATTAAAAAATGAAAAATAAAATAAAATAAAAGATGGCACCAAACACTTAAACTATACACCAAGTGAATTTGAAGAAGAAGAAGAATACACTGCCTGCCTATCTCCATCACCAGTAATCATCAGTGCCAGCACCATATCACTTCCACCACTATCGATATAGATATTTATATAGGGAAAAAGAAAAAGGGAATAGCAAAGTGAGCCTACAGCACATGATATTACACAGGTATGACATCATTCTTTGAAGTGTCTTCGCATCTCAAAACAATACCCTCGAGGCTAGCCGGAAAGATACATTTGGTCCACTGGCACCCACTCGTGATAGGCTCAGGGGGAGGGACAATCATAAGTACATTTTCATTCCTTTGAACAACTCCCATAACACTAACTGTGCTTCCTTCTTTGATATACCTACACATAAAGCATTTGCAGTTATTCTAAGTTTGCGTGCAACTCATCAAAGGCGTTAGAGATAGCAACTAATATTATAGCAGACAATAATGCTAGAATATGTGATGTTCTGGGGACAAGAAAATTACCAATCCAAATCAAACAAACTTGTTCAACTTGCCAAGAAAAAACGTGGACCAGAAGGCAATTTTTATGGACCTATTATAAACAGGTTCAGCTAATCCAACTCAACCACCACAACACAATAAGACTGTACCCGGCTGACCACTCCGGAAAAAAAGAAGAAAAGGAAGGCCTGATTGTTGTTAACCAACGAAGTCACAAATACAGAAAGAAAAAACCTCATATTTCATTGTTTCTTGTTGTGATTTTATACCAATTGAGTTTTACACCATAATCGATAATCTTCTGTTTGCTGAATATTAAGACCTGAATGATACAGAATATAAATGTCTTGAATCACTTCTGGTCCAGGCATTTGCTTTTATTCACATGAAATAGCTATCATCTATGATCGAGGGTAAAACAATAACTACGATTTTTGGACTGTAAAGCCCTATTATGTACTGTTATAGATAAATGTTCAAGGGTATAATTTACCTTATAAGTTATAATAATCAGCTCCCCTCCCCTCTTCTAACCAAACAAAAGATCATTTAACTCCCACTCCCCTCCTTACAAATCCAAGCAAGTGAGAGTACTGCCTTCCTTTGCCTCTCAGATTGCATTTCTCTCTTCCCCTCCTAATTTCACAAGCAGTCTAAGAAGAAAACATATTCTTAAATGCGACTAGGTGTGTCCCAGAAGATCATTATTGCAAAGGTAAAGAGGAAAAACAAAAAACAGACAGTTTTGTACCGGCACATAAATTTGCATAGACCAAAACCTATGCTGAAAGCAACATTATCAACAAAAGAAAGCATTTACCCTTCTTTCATTCGCATAATACGATCATCGCTTGAAAGATTTCTTTCTCCCAACCATTTGATGAACTCTGGAGACAACTCTTCAGTACCCGGGTTGACATCAATGACAAGGGAGTCATCAACATAAGGAGTCACCCTCGCTCCATAGCCAGTTTTAACCAATGCTCTCAATCCAGATTGAAAATCAGAAATGTAGAAGTCAACAGCACGCCTCTGTCAAATAGGTTTTACAGAACTTCCATTAAGAAATGAAAAAAACTCAAAACCCAATAATTATTTATAATCAATGGGCACATCGTTCTGTTGACAATGACATGAATGGGCACCTTTCATCAACTTGGCATTTATAACAAGCAGTCCAAGGAACCAAGATAAAACAAACAAAACAACTGAACATGAATAGCAGAAAAGATGTTATTGACAACAATGAGAGGGTAGGACATTGCCCAGAAAATTGAAAACTATAGATAGTATTCATGGTAACTAGCTCCCCAAGTAGAGACAATATGTAGCAATCACCAATTCATCTATACACATGAGGCGAAGCGTTTAAGATATTTCCCAGGTCTTCATGAAATTTAAAATGACAGAAGTATCTCTTTCCAGTAAATACTGATTGTTGACAAAATTCTCCCAGAAACCTAATATATGCAAAATACTTGCAAACACTATAATCCATTGAAATTTATCTAATCATTCAATCACTCACTTCTAATGATCTGAGTCCCCAACTGAAACGACGATGAGTTGGGTTGGCTGCTTTTGAATCCCATCCTCTGTACTCATACAAACTTGTGGAGGTATATACACATCTAGGAATTCTTTGGAAGGATGACTCCAGGGGCACGTTACCGCAGGTGACCACCTTCAAAAATACAATATAGCAGTTTATATGAATTACTAGAGCTTAAACAAGTGAAATCAATGACTAAAACAGCATAAGCAGTGCCTTCAATGAATTGGACGACATGCATTGTAAAGAAATCACATCCCCATCAATTAAAAACAACAGATCCGTTTATAAGATGTATTAACCCTCATCTGCCCAATCCTCCCAGAACAATATCTTTCTTCCAATATGGATTCATGACAATTTATAAGATGTAGGTATACAAGATCTGGCATGCACCGTGGTACACAGATCCATAGCTTATAAACCAATGCAACGGTGGCTGAGCAGTTAATGATACACTGCTAGTGATTATACAATATGAGTGCACGCATGAGTGCGCCCACAAACACAGATGCTCGAAGTTCAGCTTTAAATAAAGCTAAAACAGAATTTGGTGAGTTATATTTTCGCTTCCAATTACTGCCCGCTGCCATTTTATTTATCTAATTTTGGTTCTGAATTTATTTTGAAGGAAGATTAGCTTTCGTTTTCAAATCCTATTCATAGAACTAACACAATCTCTTCATTACATTTTGAATACATTAGTGATAATTCATGTTATGCTGAAATCTGCATTGCAACTTACAAACAAGTACAGTGAGGAAAAAACCCTAGTTAAAATAAATTCACCAAGACAGTGACAAGCTTGACATACAGAAATAAATTTTAGAAAAGAAAATACATACCCCAGAGATCTTCACAAATTGCCCATTTTTGGCATTTCGTAGCTCAGCATCTGGGTAACGAGCAATGTAAGCCATGATAGCTTTTCTCCCAAAACAGGTATTCCATATGAACAATGAAGTAACAGCACCAAAAAGAACCACAACAACAATTAAGAGAATGGCATTATGGACTGCTGCAAGGATAAAACCACCAGCAATGAAACCCATTAAAAAAAGCAGAATCAATGACCACAAGATTAGCTTTGGGAAGGTCTTTCTGAAGGAAAAGTCATCATCTTGGCTAAGAACAGTCACGGCCTGGTTATGAAGAATAGCTGAGCCTGGAATTTTCATTGAACCCATAGATTCTAAGGGACCAGATACCTTCCGAGGTGCCCCAGATGAATTCAAAGGGCCTGAAGATATAGGACCAGATGTAATCAGACCAGTAGTAGGAAGAACAGGTGGAATGGGACCAGAGTTTTGGCGGCCAGAAGGTGTCACTCCACCTGACTGAGGGCCAGATAACTTCTTTACTGGCTCTCCATGTTTATTTAGGGGTCCAGAATTTGATTTTTTTAATGAAGCTGAACCAGTTCCTCCAGAAGACATGGCACCTGATGTAGTATAAGCAGCCCGAGCAGCTGCATTAGGCATAATTGGTCCTGAATGTGAAGCGGCACCTCCAAATGATCCAGTCCTTGAAGGAGCCCCGGTTATCGGTCCAGATTTCCTAGACTTTGAGCCATCCACAGGAATATCAAACATTTTCCCCAACTCTCCGGACTTTTTAATATCACCACCAGTATATGGCATGGCCACTGAGCTCATTGTTGGAGCCCTTTCCTTAGGCTGTTCTGGCCGGCCTGATACATAAAGGCCATTGCTGAGTTGATGAGATGGGAACCTAGAACCCATCTAGCTATTTCAGGATACCACAGGAGGTTCCGTGCAACAAATGCTACTATGTAGAGTGATCAACGGTCAAAGACCTCCTGAGAAGAACAAACATGTTAGCATTTAGATGAATTCTTTGGAAATAAACAAATATTGGAGCATTCTTCAGGGCTATTAATAACCAATGAAATAAAGATTTAACTGACAAAACCACTGTAGCATGATAAAGAGAACCAATTAAATGTCCAACAAATGAAGGCCAATTGGTTCACCTATCTCAAGTAAAGGTACTAAATATGACAGATCCAAAAGGACCAAAACACCATGAAAGTTGCCCAAATCAAATCACTAAAAAGTATCACGAGAGCCCATGAAAACTATCCAAATTTTCAGTAAACTCAGTAAATCGCAAACATGCTGCCATTTTCAAGCTCTTGAGGATCCGCCTTGAGCACTAAACTCAGTAAAAAAAAAGGAGATACCTCATCATAACCCCCCCCCCCCCCAAAAAAAAAAAAAAGAAAGAGAAAAAAATTCTGAAGACTGAGGTCCTAATATGCTTCCAAGTTCACCTCTCAAACAGCATTCTCGTATCTTAACATCATGGAAGATCTAAAGAAGCTCAAAATAATGAAAAAGGCACAATTGTTTTCTATATATATATATTATTTTCTTAGCAGAGATTTATGAATCAAAACACATAGAAAGTCTAATCGTAAACCTTTCTGACATTTTACGTATAGAACCAAAATCCATCATCCAAATCACGGAATTAAGTGTTACAAAATCAGTATTTTAAGCATACCCAAGATTAAAGATAAGATCAAGAATTCTGAAACAAGGAACCCAATGCATAACGTTTAACAGCTGAGGTCAAAGTCCTGTATTCTTCTGTTTGCAGCAGTTTTTCAACCAATGCAAGCACATAGCAAACTAAAATTCCTTGTACCCCAAAAGCGAGATACCTAACCTTCCATCCCAAGTAAGAAAAGCACAAAACACCCAAAGAATTAGAACACACTGGCCAAATCTAAGAAATAAAGCATTCCAATACTGCCATTCTGAGCAAAAAGCACCAAAACTATAGAGATCTAAACATACAAATAGAGATTTCAAAAGGTTAGGGCTTAACTTAGAGTGAGACTTCACTATGTATAAACAAAAAAATGGCAAATCTAGGAGTCAACACAAACAAAGAACAAAAGAGAAAAAAAAGCATCCTGCATACTTAAAATATCAAAATCATTCAAAGGAATTAACTTTATAGCTCAAATCAAGAAAACAGACTAAGAAAAGACTCATCCTTTTTCTGGTGTTTTGAGAAAACTGAAAGAGGGAGGGTAGGGCTAAAGGGGAAAAAGAAAACACTTTTCTCTCTAGCTCATACCTGAACAGACAGCGGACAGAGTTGTTGTTGAAATCTGGAGAAATTCAGGAGAAGACGACAACAACTGCAACAACATGGACGAATTAAAAGACAAAAAACAATTGAAATAGTACTCCTAGTACTAACCAATACCTGTCTCTCTATCTCTCTCTCTAAAAAGTGACTTATCTCTCAAAATGTATCCCCACTAAACTACTCAATGAGTTTGTGCCCCCCCTCTCTCCCTCTCTCTCTAAAAAGTAAAAGGGCCTCTCTCTCTCTGTTTCTCTCTCTAAAAATCTCTACTTTTCTTTCCTTTTGTGCGTGTGGGAGTGGTCACTTGAGAGAGACGCAAGGCCCGCAAACACTTGGTGAGTTGTCTCGTCCGGCGACAGCCTACAAAAAACCTCTTCATAGGAAAAAATACTGTTATTAATATTATTTTAAAGCTAAATATTTTTTTACACTGCCATTGATGTCAAACAAGAATATACTAATCCCAGATAAAAATTTAGGTAATTAAACAATAATAAAACTACCAGTACTAGTTTAGTAGCTCAAACAAACAAAACCCGCATACCTTTCTCCCGTTGATGGGTCATGGAAGTGACCAGATAGGGTCCGGATGATGAGTGAAGTCTTAAAGTTAACCTTTAAAAATAATTTTCAAGAAATAACGAAACGGTGTTCAACCTTGTCCTAAAACACAAAACCCATGTATTAATTTACAACCATTATGGGATGCCCAGGCAATTGATACATGGATAAGGACGCGTGAAGCATCAACAAAGAAAATCCCCACAAGATTTTTGGGAGATTAATGTTGTTATTAATCATTTTGTGTAATCAGTATAATGTATTTAATATTACGATAGTTTTTACGTAAAAGTTCACGGTATGAAAAAACAATTTCTTTTTAAAAAAGCTACAAATAGTAGGTTTTCTCAAATTGCTCTTGCAGAGGTTTAAACAAAGAAAATCAAATGATTTTTGTAAGTTTGGATAGCCTAAGAGCAGGTCCAGCCGGACGGCACCACAAATGTCCAACGGGTTAGTTACTTGTGGTGGCGTAGGTAAAAAAGCGAGCACGTATTATATATACAGGGTGGGTGGTTGGTTGTCCCTCATGACAAATCACAAACATGACTTCAATGTGTTGTGTTTTGCTTTCTGTTTTCATGAACAAAGCTCAATGTGTTAAAATGGAAAGTGACAAAATATGATGATATAATTAAGTTTTCTTAGAATAGAAGTTTTCCTTCCTTAAGATTGCCTTCTCAGCCGGTCGTAATCACCACATTTTGGTGATAACGTTAACGACCTCTTCCTTTTCAGACTCTTGTCTAAATCTTTGATGTTTTGATAACAACTTCTGTCTAAATCCACAAAACAGTTCTTTTACTTTCTTCTTCTTCTTCTTTTTTGTAAAGAGAGGAGGAGGGTAACGATTAACATCAATCAATTTCGTAGCATTATAACAACCACTAATATTTTATATTTTACGGGTCTCATTCAAATCCATCTTAAAAAATATTATTAAGATAATATTAAAATAATATATTTATTTAATTAATCCTAACTTGTAATTCCAATCTCGAACTGCCGATAGTTTTATAATCAAGGGATAGTTTAGAAAGGCATCTCACTCCGTTTTTTAAAAAATTTAAAAAATAAGATTTTTTTATTAAAAATTAATTTTTTTATGTTTTTGGATCGTTTTAATGTGCTGATTTCAAAAATAATTTTTAAAAATAAAAAAATATTATTTTAATATATTTCTAAGCGAAAAGTATTTTAAACCGCAATCACAATCCCAAAAAATCCCTAAAGATTTTGTTTGAGCAAGAATTAGTAAATTAATATGGGTTTTGTTCTCTTTTATAAATTATGTTGACCAATGATTAATAAATTAGAAATGACATAATCATGGTATTTTAGTTTTCCTTTAAATAAATAATTACACTCTTCAAAAAATAAAATAAAAACTTGTTTCGTTATGGGTATTTTATCTTATATTGTATAAAATTAAAAGTAATTTTTACCTAAATATAAAAACATGTTTTTATAAGATTTGAAAGGAGAATATTGGAGAGATAAAAAGAGAGGGATTTAATTGTGTCAAAATAATTAGGACTGGATAATTAAGATTAAGATATAGATGAATCCAGTGCCTTGTCACAAATAATCGGTCATGGTATTTGGAGAATCTGTGACCGAATTTGCAGTCACAATTATCGGTCCAAAAAATAAAAATGAATTTGGATTACACCGAAATAATTAATGTTCATAGAATAACTTTTTTTATAATTAATGAAATAATCTTGAAATGAAAAATACTATATCGATCGTACAGTTCTATGAGGTGATAAAGCACCACCTGGTAATACATATATTGTGATGGCGTGCTTAAAATCTGGCGGACTCGATCGGTGATTATGATCCTGACCAAGGTGGGAGGTTAGGATTAACATGGGAAGAATTCATTGATGGTGTGCAGCTAGTAGCGGTGTGTATAACTTTTCAGTTAGTTGTTCGAAATTTCCTGTACCGCGTTATCAAATAATTTATTTTTTTTAATTAAAATTTAATATATTTTATATTATATGTTTTGAATTCTTTTTAGTGTTGATATTAAAAATAATTTTTAAAAAATAAAAAAATATTATTAATAATTATTTTAATATAAAAAATTATTTGAAAACAATCACAATGTACTTACTTATTGGTAATTTTCTTTTGCTTTTGTCACATGTGTGCGCGACTGCTGTGGAGTGGCGGGATGTTGCTGGCTAATACTGTGAGACAGTACGACGTACGTAGTTGTTCATTATTTGCGGCAGGTGACAGAACTCATAAAAATACCTGTGAGGTATGTCATCAGGCTTGCAGATTGAATTTGAGGTTATTCTATACTTCTCCTTGTTTTAAAATGTTTTATAGACTGAGTACTTGGTCATGTGCCCAGTTTTTTGTGTTTTTTTAATCTAGATGGTATGGTATTCTTGTTAAGTTTTGAATATTATACACGCAGTGAAAATAATAAAATAAAATTACACAAGAGTTTCTAGAAACCCGTTAAACAAATCTAAAGTTGTTTGA
>Ga0307518_10002696_pt1 | contig 12897 bp, 10 predicted proteins | sample 25_EM_MG_FD_203889 | JGI IMG/M metagenome (GOLD analysis project Ga0307518, IMG submission 203889) | Populus trichocarpa ectomycorrhiza microbial communities from riparian zone in the Pacific Northwest, United States - 25_EM | ecosystem: Host-associated > Plants > Roots > Unclassified | place...
GGTTAAGAATTGCAATTACAAGTAAATACAAGTTTTTCCTCACAAAACACTATGAATTGATACAGTTTTTCCTCACATGGTTTTTTTCCAGTTTCTTTTGTGTTTTCTTTTTTTGTAATATTTTTTTTCAAAATTATCTTCGTCGATTTTATTTTTTTTAATATTGAGTTGGTTAGAATTTAACTCTGTAATAAAACTTAATCATGTGAGGAAAGCACTGTAGCTTTCCTCACAAAACATTGTTGAAAATTACAATTACAAGTCATTACAAATAAGGTTAAATCATGTGGGGAAGCACTGTAGCTTTCATCATAAAACACTATGAATTGCTACAGTGTTTCCAACATGATTTTTTTTCCTTTTTTTGTTCTTTTTTTCCTAAAATTATCTCTGTCGATTTGATTTTTTTAATATTAAGCTGATTAAGAATTTTGCTTTATAATTTTTTTTCTTTAAAACATTGTGAATTATTGCAGTGTTTTCCCATATGATTTTTTTATTATTTTTTCCAAAATTATCTTTGTCCATTTTTGTTTAATATTAAGTTGGTTAAGAATTATAATCACGGTAAAGCTTATGGGAAAAGCATTGTAGTTTTTCTCACAAAATACTATGGATTGCTACAGTATTTCTCTAAATGATTTTTTAATTGGTTTTATTTTATTGGGGAAAGCACTATAGTTTTCATCACAAAACATTGTCAAATGCTACAACGTTTTTCCTCATGGGTTTTTTTCCTTCCAAAATTATCTTTGTTGGTTTTTTTTTTAATATTAAGTTGGTAGAGAATTTAGCTTTGTAATTTTTTTTGCTTTTTATTAACAGAAAAACTAAATCATGTGGCGAAAGCACTGTATCTTTCCTACCAAAACACTGTGGATTGCTACAAATCATTTTATTCAGTCTCTAAGTTTTGATCACCAACACAACTTTTTTTTCCGTCATGAAATATTGGCTCCATCATACTTTTAGTTTCTATTACTTATCTAACGCTGGTTCACAATTATAACATTATTAAATATATTTATTTTATAAGTCCACGGCAGCGCGCAGACATACATCTCGTCTCATATATATCTCGACCCGGATTTTTTACCGAGCCAGGTTGAATTACTATGCACATGCCTGTGGCGGCTATGTTTTGAAAGTGTTTAAAATCTTTTTTATTATATATATAAAAGAAAAGAAATTGTCTTGCTTGCTGCTGTTACTCTGATTTTGTGGAACCAATACAAGTAGTACTTCAAAAAGTTGTCCCACTTCAACAACTTATAAAGATCAGGTGAACAATTCTTGATATCCTAATACATCTTTCTCCATTCCAAGCTTTCATACTTGTGGGATTTTATAATTTTGAAGACTAACCCCTTGTGTGTTATTACTGACTAAACGGTGATTTGCTAAAATTTAAATTTTTTATTACAATTAATTTTTATATTGTTTTGATGTAGTATGTTAAAAATAAATTTTTCAAAATAAAAAAATATTATTTTTATATATTAAAAAAATATACTTTAAAGAACAACAATTAACCCATTATTCTCGGACATCGGTATAGATCGCCACGACTTAGCATGGCATATAAAACGAACCTTTTGAGATAGCTATGCCACCGAAGTAGGTGGGAGGAGGTAGCTAGGGCTAAAGAGTGAAGCTTGATGTCCAAAAACAGCTGACATACAGCGATTTTTGAAGTTATTGATCTTCTTCGTATTAATTAAAACTTGCGAACCATACAGTACGAAATTGAGAATCACAGAATGAAATTAGTACAATTACACAGGCTATGGGTCGCAAAAGAAAAGAAAGCTGAAAAGGGTTCATAATTTTGCCTGGCTTCTGAGATTTTCCACGGCTTCTTTAGCATGGTCAGGCACAGGCAAGTTGCATATGAGAGTAACCCTTGACGATGACACCAATGATTTGGAGGACTCTGTGTTTGAAGGATCCGATAATTTCCAGATTCGCACATCCCACACCTGCATCAGCCATTAATAACTTCGTCGTTTATTTCTACGTTGGATCAGAGAAAGGAGGTGTAGGTGAAGTACCTGAATGGTTTTTCCAATACTGGAGGGAGTGGCCTCGGCGACGATGAGGTCTCCAACGTGGGCGCTTTTCACATGATTGATGCTCAGCTGAATCCCGGCCACTCTTTGCAGCCCCGATGCCAAGTGAGCTCCCAGGCTAGCCATCGATTCCGAAATCAGCGCCGATATTCCACCGTGTAAGACCTTGAACGGCTGATCGATCGCCGGCCCATTTCCATTCATTATTTCAAAACAAGAACAAGTATTCGATCAGGCAGGCAATTTTAACTTAATGAAATCAAATCAGATTCATTCCTTTTGTAGATATACATGTTTGTACATGAGAGAGAGAGAGAGAGAGAGAGAGAGAGACCTGAACGCACATGGGGTTCACAAGAAGGCGGCCAGTTACCCTTTGAGGTGACATCTCTCCAAATTCGAAGCCAAATGAATGCAAAGCTGCATCAACAACTTCCTTGTTGGAAGAAGAAGAAGAAGATGATGAAGATCGATCCATGAAGAAAGAATTGTTTGGAAGATGGAATGGAATCAATCAATTAATCATGGTTTGGTTTTTGTTAGGTATATATTAGGTATAATTAAATAAATGTCTTGTTACGTATTTATTAGAGAAGAGTTGAAGATTCTACCAAAGAAAGCCATCCCCAGTAATTCTTTGAGCTTTACACGTTGTCGCCTTGCTTGCTATGTTTACCGAGTCAAAACCCAAGCATGGATATATTATACAAATATCTTGATGCCTGCCTCTCTTTCTTTTTTTTTCTTTTTTGTTCTACTATTATTATACAATTTATTAAAAAGCTCAGTTACCTAGATATTTATTAATGTGAATTAGAGCAGTATAATAACTGAATTATTTTTACTAAAAAATAAAAAACTTGTTAAGCATATAGTTGGGATGAGATTGTTTTTTTTATGGGATGCATTTGCTATTAAAAGAATAATTAAAAACAAAATGATCCATTCTAATTTTGTTGGGGTATGGTAGGACAATGAGGCCCTAGGCATTGGGGCATGATATAACTGTCAGACACCTGACACTGAGGTCAGGCATAGTTGTCATACCTTAGGCGTTCGGGTTAGGCAGAGTAGCTAGATCTCAGGCTCCTGGGTCCGGTGTTGTAGTTTGACCTAAGACTCTTGGGTCTTGTAGCCCCCGCCTGACCAAAGACTCTTGAATCCAGTGTCATGATCCAAGACTCTAGAGTCTGGTGTCCAAACTCGCAGTTCTTGAGTCCGACATCTAGACCCAAGGCCCAAGGTTCTTGGGTCTTGCGTTTAAGAGGGGCCTAAAGCTCTTGTGTCTAACGTTGCAGTCAGACTCACTTAAACTTGGATCAAGCAAGTTTAATATTATTATTAATATTAAAATATTATTATTTGTATAATAATAATAATAATTATTATTATTATTAATAAATTTGAAAAAATATTATTAATATTGAAAAACAACCATAAATTTGATTTGAAGGGTAAAATTAAAAATTATTATTATTACTACTACTATTATCATCATCATTAATAAATTTGAAATAAAATATTATTACTATAGAAGAAAAACTATAAATTTTATTTAAAAGAATTAAGAACTTAGGTCAAACGAGTTTAATAATAATAAAAATAATATCATCATCATCATTAATAAATTTTTAAAAAAATATTATTACTATCGAATAAAAATAAAAAAATTTTATTTGAAGAAAACATAAAAACTTGGGCTAGGCAAGTTTAATATTATTATTAATATTATTATATTCGTTAATATTATTAAATTTAAAATAAATATTATTACAATCGAAAAGAAAATATAGATTTGATTTGAAGGGTAAAATTAATTGTTGTTGTTATTTTCGTTATTAACTTGGGTTTGACATGCCCTTCCAGACCCAGGTAACTTGAGGTTGGAAAGGGGCGCGAGATCTAAGTTGCTTGGGTCTGGCAAGGGCACGAGACCCAATCACTTGGATCTTGCAACCCCGCCTGACTCAAAGCTCTTGGGTCTTACAGCCCTAGAGTTAGGACCCAAGGTTCTAGGGTTTGACGTCTAGACCCAAGGATCTTGGGTCCAGCGTTGCAGCCAGACCCAAGGCTCTTGGATTTGATGTTAAAAGAAGCCCAAAGCTCTTGGATCTGGCGTTGCAGACAAACCCACTTAAACTTGGGTCAGACAAGTTTAATATTATTATTAATATTAAAAATAATAATATTAATATTAATATAATAATTAATAAATTTTTAAAAAAATATTATTAATATTGGAAAACAACTATATGTTTTATTTGAAGGGTAAAATTAAAAATCATCATCATCATCATCATTAATAAATTCGAAAAACAATATTATTAATATTGAAGAAAAACCATAAATTTAATTTGAAGGGATTAAAAACTATAAGAACTTGGATTAGATGATGATGATGATGATAATAATATTAAATTTGAAAAAAATATTATCGAAGAAAAACTATAAATTTTATTTAAAGAGATTAAAAACTATAAAAACTTGGATCAATTATTATTATATTTATTATTATTATTAAATTTAAAAATAAGTATTATTATTATATAAAAAAATAGATCTGAAAGATAACATCAATTATTGTTGTTGTTGTTGTTGTTGTTGTTGTTATTATTATTATTATTAGATTTGGCTGAGGTGCTAAATCTAGGTAATGTGGGTCTAGCAGGGGTGTTAAATCCAACTTTATTATTATTATTATTAAATATTTAAAAAATATTATTATTATTAAAAAAATTATAAATTTTATTTTAATGGACAAAAAATTATAAGAACTTGTGTCAAATAAATTTAATATTATTATTAATAATAAAAATATTATTATTAGTATTATAATTAATATTATAAATATTATTTTTAAATCGGTGTCACAGCAAAACCCAACGCATATATTCCACGCCCATATTCCACCGTGTAAGACCTTGAACGGCTGATCGATCGCCGGCCCATTTCCATTCATTATTTCAAAACAAGAACAAGTATTCGATCAGGCAGGCAATTTTAACTTGATGAAATCAAATCAGATTCATTCCTTTTGTAGATATACATGTTTGTACATGAGAGAGAGAAGGAGAGAGAGACCTGAACGGACATGGGGTTCACAAGAAGGCGGCCAGTTACCCTTTGAGGTGACATCTCTCCAAATTCGAAGCCAAATGAATGCAAAGCTACATCAAGACGTTCCTTGTTGGAAGAAGAAGAAGAAGATGATGATGATGAAGAAAGGTGTCCCACTTCAACGACTTATAAACGGAGATTTGTTAAAATTTAAATTTTTTTATTAAAATTAATTTTTATATATTAAATTTTTTTATAAAAAACAATTATCAACTCATTCTCGAACTTCCGCATAGATATCCACGCCTTAGCATAGCATATAAAACGAACCTTTTGAGATAGTTAAGCCACAGAAGTAGGAGAAGTAGGAGGAGGCAGCTAGGGCTAAAGAGTGAAGGTTGTTGTCCAAAAACAGCTGACATACAGCGATTTTTGAAGTTATTTATCTTCTTCGTAGTAAAACTTAAGAACCAAACAGGACGAAATTGAGAATCACTGAATGAAATTAGTACAATTATACAGGCTGCGGGTCGCAAATGAAAGAAAACTGAAAAGGGTTCATAATTTAGCCTGGCTTCTGAGATTTTCTATGGCTTCTTTAGCATGGTCAGGCACAGGCAAGTTCTAGTAACCCTTGACGATGACACCAATGTTGGAGGACTCTGTGTTTGAAGGCTCCGCTAATATCCAGATTCGCACATCCCACGTATTATTAATCATGGTTTGGTTTTTGTTAGGTAAGTTATAGCTAAATAAAGTCTTGTCACGTATTATTAAAAGAGTTGAAGATTCTACCAAAGAATGCCATCCCTATTAAATATCTTTTTGAAAAAATTATTTTTAACATCAACATATCAAAATAATTTAAAAATATTAAAAAAATATTAATTTAAAACAAAAAAAATAAAAAAAAATTAATTTTTTTTTTAAAATATTTTTAAAACACAAAAATAAATAAGATCTAATTCATTGAGCTTTACACGTTGTCGCCTTGGATATATTATACAAATATCTTGATGCCTGCCTCTCTTTCTTGTCTTTTTTTTTTTTTTATCTTGTTCTACTATTATATAATATCCTAAAAGAACTTGGTGTTGTTTTCACGGTTTATCTAGACACATATTACTATAGATTGGAGCAGTGTAATAATAAAATTGTCTTTACAAAAAAAAAACTTGTTAAGACTATCTTTTTCATGAGATGCATTTTACATTAAAAGAATAATTGGGGATAAAATGGTCAGTTCAGATTTTGTTGGGGCATAGTAAGGCTATCAGGCCCCAGGCGCTAGGGCATGACATGACTGCTAGACACCTGACACTAGGGTCAGGCATGACTATTATACCCTAGACACCCAAGTTAGGCGGAGCAACCAGACCTCAGGCTCATGGGTCTGGCGTTGCAACAACACTCAAAACTCTTGGGTCTTGTAATCCTGCTTAGCCAAAGACTTTTGGGTTCGGTGTTAGGATGTCATAGAATAAAATTAAGTATAATATATGATGTTCATGATCTTTAAAGATTTTGACTTGTAATAAATCATGTTATCTTTCACTCTCAATCCAACAATTGTGTCAGCCGGTATCACAATCCAATGATTCTTTATTATTTTTGTTGTATGATGTCAAATCACCAAGTTTGAAGGTCATAGAGAACATACATCAAAGCCTAATAATTGTTAGTGGTAAGTTGTTTTGTATTGTTATTGAAAATCTTTCTTGTAAAATCCACGATGGAATGATCTAGACACAAGTATTAAGGACCCGTGATAGAGCAGGTTACACACAAAAGAATCATTTATTTATTTTTTATCTAAGAAGGTTTTGCTTAAATAATATTATGTTGGACATTTTCATGGTGAATGACAATTTCCAACTAAGGAGGTTTAACTCCAACAAACAATTTGAATTTGAAACCGAGTTCCCTACAACCTAAAAGACTAATGCAAAAGCTTTTTAGGGTAATAAATGTTTTCCTTTATTATTTGTATTTCTTCCTTTTTATTTTAGAAATTTTATTTTATTTTTCTATTTTTTTTCATTATGCTTTTCTAGGTTTTTCTATTTGAAATGAATTTTTTCTATTTTATTCACTATTACTGGGGTTTTCTAGTTTTTTCTATATAAAGGGTTGTAATAACATTTTGACAAGTAAGACATAAATGAATATAATTAAATATTTTGAAAGTCTTCCTATAATTATGGTGTTCTTGGTCTTCATGGATTCTGACTTGTAATACTTGTAACAAACTCTTTTATCCTTTGCTCCTAGCTATATTTATTAGTATCAGAGTCCAATAATTCTTAATGATTTTGTTGTGAAATGTTGAATTATCATGGTTAGAGGTCATATAGAACATGTATTAGAGCCCAACGATTCTTAGTAGTTAGTTGTTGTGTGTTGTTATTGAGAATCTTGGTGATGGAACCCATGATAGGATGGCGTCGGTTATGCTAGATGTTTGCATGGAGGATGACAGTTTCTAACTAAGAAGGTTCTGCCCAAAGAATAATTTAAACTCGAAGATGAGTTCCTTCCAATCCAAGAAGAGTGATGCATGAGTTTTTTTTTGCAAAACAAATATTTTTCCTTCTTCCTTTTTAGTTTAGATTTTTTTTCTATTTCTTTCTTATTCATTTATAGTTTTTCTATTTAAAGATAACAGTTTTTCTATTTAGTACTAATAATGTTTTCTAGTTTCTTTTATATAAAGGCTTATAATAGTCTTTTAACAAATAAAACATGGATAAATAAAATTAAGTATTTTTAGAATCTTTATATAATTATTGTATTTTTTGTCTTTGAAACTTTTGACTTGTAATAAATTTTGTTATTCTTCACGCTCTCTCAATAATAAAATAAATATAATTGTACATTAAAGAATGAATATGATAACAAAAAATCTAATAATTTGATATTGAATATTGCATATATTTAGTGAAAATCTATGGTTGAAAGCTTACAAATTTTTTTAGAGAAAATAAAATGAGAAAATTCCCCCCTAACTACCCTTTTATTTATATCAATTCGGTAAATAAGCTTTCTGTGAAGAAAATTTGATGAAAATTTACTGTGTTTGTAAAATTTAGTCTTATCAACCCAAATAGACCAAATTGCATAACAAAACAATATTATAAGATGACTATCAATTAAACTTTTGGAAATAGTCATTAAAATGTCTCAAGAGATTGTTTTTGAAATTTTTATATATTTTTTAAATTCGAATACTTTAATGGGATGACTATGTCCAATATTTTCTTAAAAGTTAGATTTATTTTAACCTCTTAAACATTTTAAAAATTTTATTTTTATTAAGAAATTAATCTTTTTCTTGAATATTTTTTTTTTAAAATTAATGATTGATTGATTATTGTAAAGAAATTTTATTGCTGGAAATTCTTGAATTTTATATTTTTCAAAGAATATTAATCTTTTTTCCTTTGACATTAAAAAAAACATTTTCTAGAGAAAATTAATATTTTTAATTCTTACAAGTCTATGAAAACTTTATTTGGTATTCATCTTACAACTTAATGCAATTTAGTCCAATTTGAATTGAATTGAGTGCACCTCTTTTCTTATAAATATGTGTTTTCCTACTTGGATTCCATGAATTTATTTCCACAACTATATCTATATACACTTACTAGTCCACTTTGTAGAGCTCTCTCTCGGGATGTAAATTGCATAAAATCACGTCAAGAACTTCAATCAATAAATAGAAAATCAGAAATCTAAAACGAAGAAAGAATAATGAGAGAGGTTCTCCATGATAGAATCTACCAAGTAGGTCGATGAATTTAAAGAGAAAAAAAGAGGAGAGAAAGCATATGCTATTATTGGCTTTCTGTCCTGTTTGTTTGTTTTTATATTTAAAAAATATTTTTGAAAAAATTAAAATTTTTTTATTTTTTTTTTTACTTCAATTTAATATTTTTTTATTATTTTTAGATCATTTTAATAAATTGATATCAAAAATAATTTTTAAAAAATAAAAAAAATATTATTTTAATACATTTCTTAGTAAAAAAACATTTTAAAATGTAACTACATACAAGCTCCAATATAAGCTTGAATGCAATGGAAAGTTTGGTTGGGATTTTACTTATAAAATCAAAATAAAAGATAAAAAAAGGAAAAACATAGACTCTTTTTGTGAGATATGTGTGTGTGAGAGAGATATGATATGTACAAATATCAAATATAATAGTATCAATTTTGCAATCAAATTATTTCGGTATCTCAATTAGAATTTTCGTGCATTAAATTCTCAATAAAATAATGTTTTTTATATATATAAAAAAGGTATAATTTTGAATGAAAACATGGATGGAAAGCCTTAGAAGTCTTTAATTGAGGATTTTAAAGAATTTAAAGATAAAATTGATATAAAAACTATTTAGCGGTAAAATTAAAATTATTCGGATGATGTTCTTAAGATTTGCTCTTTATATTATTATTATTATTATTATTCTAATGGAGGCTAAAAAATAAAATTTAAAGCCATTCAAAGAAGATTTCGCCTTGCATTTTTATATCCTGAATGCGAAGGAGAGGAAAGCAGAGGCCATGTTTGAGCCCAAGTATTATTAGAAGATAAAAAGGAAAGCCCGATGGACATGGAGGCTGAAGAAAACCATTATCCTTGCAAGTGTCACGAAACGGACAGCAAGGGCTGCTCCTCCTCCTCCTCCTCCTCCAGAAGATTGTCCAGCAACTCTCTCTTTCAGCTCAAAGGTGATAGTAGCATGCATCTCCTTCTTCTTCTTGGACCGACCCCATTGTGTCTGTACCCTTCCATGTCTGTGGGGAGACTCAGACCTTGTTCTTGTTGTTCTGTTCCTCCTTACACATCGATGCTCGGCAGGACAAGAGGGACAACACCAGGTACTGCAGCTCTTCTCATAAATCGAGTTTCCAGTAACGTTGCTGATGCTCCGCAATCCAAGCTCCTCTCTTCTACTCGATTGCCTTTCACTCCTAGCCATCTCAAATCTCTAGGGTTCAAGCCCTCCCCTCCTCAGTTGGCCCTCCTCTCTCTCTTGTTTCTTCTTTCTATGGTTAGTTTTTCAACCTCTTCTTTCTTTTTCTTCCTTACTACCGTCCAGTTTTCTCCGAGTAAGTAACATACAAGTGTACTCGTCCTCCTCGCAGGCTATTGGAGCAATTTTCTCTTTGGCTGTCATTTGCCTTCCAACCATAGCTGTAAGCTCTTGATTATTTATTCTTCCTGGATAATTAATATAACAATCCCACTGGTGCTCTGCATTCTTAATTAAGCGTATAGGATCCTATGCAATGATAAGAACAAATGATGCAGGCTTTTAGAAGATTGGGAGCTTCTGTCCACAAATTGTCCCAAGTCGTCTCTGAAGAGGTGCCAGGAACCTTGTCTTCTCTCAAGCTCTCTGCCCATGAGATTAATGAACTCGCTCGACAACTTACCAATCTCAGGTTAGCTATACATTTTACTTTCCTAGCTCTCCTGCTCAATTCTCCACGTTTCCATCTGAGAATCCCACTTGCTTGCTTATGCACTTTAGTAGTTAACAGGATTTTACATTTTTGAAGGCAAAAGATCTCTGCAACTGATCAGCATGGAAAGTGGAAACAAAGCCAAAATCAATAAATAAAAAGCCATGAGCTAGCCCACTTCTTTTGGAAGCGGCTGCAACTAGCCTTGTGCAGAATCCGATGGATTGCTTTGTTCTGTATTTATATATATTACTTGGATCTAACTTGTAAATCAAACATATAGAACGTCAAAAATATAAAATATATGGGAAAAGCTGCTGTTTTCTCTGTAGTACCACATAACGTGATTAATTATGTAATTCCAGCACCCATTATTTCATAATTAAGACTCTGGCTCTCATTCCTCTTCAGTTACCTTCATTTGTACCGATATCTAACTCTTGATTTCCATGCTCTAACTGTATTCACTAATGGTAATAGCTTTATAATGCTTTCACGGCAGAGTGCATCCCTGAAGATTGCGATTATCTCTTACAATCATACTTAACTGCTTAATTCGACTATCAATTTCCTATCATATGCACCGTCTTATCAAACACAACCTTAGAATAGAAACCGCGACTAGCGAAACTCGGTTTGGCCCGCTGAATCATTGAAAAGTAAGGTGCCATATTGGTTTAAAGCTGCAATACAAGGGAAGGAATGGCTTCTTAAAGTTAGATTTCAGTAATCATGGTATTGCAATCTTTTGTGTTACCGGTCCAACAACACAAGGGAAGGAATGACGAGTTTGGATGTTATGCCATGGAATTGAAGTAGTAGGTTTGGTAGTTATGGCTAAAAAACACGAGGTTGGTGTCTAAGATCAGCGTTGACTGTCTGCTAAGCTGAGTAAAATTCTTCTTTTTTTTGTTTTTGAACGATTAGCAGTACTATCAATTGGGAAGCAATCATCAACTAACTGGGAGTAAATTAGATGAATTTATTCATACTCTTCGGACTGAAATTTGAGAATCATACAGCAAGAACTTGAAGTCACTGAATTACAGTAGTACAATTGTATTATTATTATCTAATATATCAGGAGTAATTACTAAGACCAAGTCGTGGTGGTAGGCAGGCAATAAAAGAGTGTTCATAATTTAGCATGGCTTCTGAGATTTTCAGTGGCTTCTTTAGCATGGTCAGGCACAGGCAAGTTGCACATGAGAGTAACCCTTGACGATGATACCAATGATTTGGAGGACTCTGTGTTTGAAGGATCCGCTAATTTCCAGATTCGCACCTCCCACACCTGTATCAGTGCGTATCTTAATGGTTTTCCCTTGCTAACGCTGAAGGAAGTGAAGGGAAGGGAGGGGGGATTATGTACCTGAATGGTTTTGCCTATACTGAAGGGAGTGGCTTCGGCGAGGACAAGGTCTCCAAGGCGGGCGCTTTTCACATGATTGATGCTCAGGTGAATCCCAGCCACTCTTTGCAATCCCGATGCCATGTGGGCCCCCATGCTAGCCATCGCTTCCGAAATCAACGCCGATACTCCGCCGTGTAATACCTTGAACGGCTGCTCGATGGCCGGCCAGCCCATTTCCAAGAAGAAAATTATGAGCCCTCCATTCGGGCAATTTTAATATATTGAAATCAAATAAAATTCCTCTTATAAATGTATTATAAAGAGAGAGAGAGAGGGAGAGAGAGAGAGGAGGAGAGGGACAGACCTGAACGCACTTGGGAGTAACAAGCAGGCGACCAGTGACCTTTTGAGGGGACAATTCTTCAATTTGGAACCCAAAGGAATGCAGGGGAACGTCAAGACTTTCTTTTTTGGAGGAGGAGGAAGAGGAGGAGGAGGAGGAGGAGGAAGATGATGATTGCTCCATCAAAATCTATAACAGTACAAAAGCAAATACACTACCCGTCGCTTTTGAGACCGGAAGATAAAAAGGATGGAGGAATTAGGATAGTGGGAGGATGGAGTAGACAGACCACTCTGCTCACTGCTGCGTGGGCTTTGGATTTTGACTTATGTGACGTTTTTATTCTCAAAGGTAGATTTTCCTATTCTGATGTGATGCAATGTATTTTTAGTTTTTTTTAATTATTATTTTAATAGAATTAAATTTCACCTCACGATGATACGAGTAATTAACTGTTTTGAAAATATTGTGTTTTAAAATATATTTTTTTAGAAATATATTAAAATAATATATATTTTTAATTTTTTAAAATTTAGTTTTTATATTAGAATATCAAAACAATTCATAAATATAAAAAAATTAAAAAATTTTAGTACCAC
>Ga0307518_10002697_pt1 | contig 12896 bp, 9 predicted proteins | sample 25_EM_MG_FD_203889 | JGI IMG/M metagenome (GOLD analysis project Ga0307518, IMG submission 203889) | Populus trichocarpa ectomycorrhiza microbial communities from riparian zone in the Pacific Northwest, United States - 25_EM | ecosystem: Host-associated > Plants > Roots > Unclassified | place...
GCTCGGGTGGATTTGTTTTTTTAAAAAAATGCAAAGCAAGAGAGATGTTGAACAGACGAACTAAAGTTAATGTTCTCAAACCATTTATGAATTCGTCACCTTCAAAAATTGGTTGGAATTATTTATTTTCAAGGGCGCATATGTTTGATGGAGGGAAAATGAAAATCATAGTCTATACAAAATGACCATCCTGCACATGCCTTAATGTTTTATGGGACGGCGAAACCATGCTCGATGTTATGTTAATTAACGTAAAACCCCCCAAAACTCAAAAGGACCCGATAATAAAATGGCCGAGTGTCCGATCCTTCTCTCTTAAAACCCCCTGGCTTTCTCTTTTCTCTATCTAAACCCAATCCCGGCACAACAACCTCCGACTCGCCAAGTCCTTGCCTGGTCAGGCCCGTGCTTTCACACGACTCCGTAGCATCCTATAATCCTGTCTCGTTTACTGCATTAGTAAGTTCTTTTTTCCTTCTCTCCCTCACCACTCTCATTTTTTTTTTATTTGGCAGATTATTCGTACATATTTTAATTTATTTTCTTGAATGTCAGGTTTTGATCAAAGGTTTTTTAAAAAATCTTTCGTAGATCCAGCTCGCGGTTCTTTGAGCATCGAATTACTTTAATAGCTGAATAAGATCAATGGAGGTTATTTACTTGTGAGTTTTATTGAGGAAAAAAAGTGAATTTTTTAGGGATCTTTTTTTGATAGAGGATGAGAGAAGGGTTGAGATCTAGTGTCAATTTATTGGCGAAAATGGAGAAAAATGAGGTTTCTCCGAGCAAGGAAATGGTTACTGAGAAAGTTGGTGGTTTGAAACAAGGAGATTGTGTATTCACTGACGAGGAGAACCCGAAATTGAATCAAGAAGAGGCGTTAAAAGAAGAAATGGAAGTGGATCAGAGAGATAGGCTTAAAATCGAAGAATGTGAAGGAGGGAATGATTTGAGGGAGTGTAATGCTGTTGAGGGTAGTACGAATAGAAGGAAAAGAAGTATGGTTGATGGTGAGGGAGAGATTGAGGATGGTGGTGTTGAAAAGAAGAAGCTAAAGGAGGGTGCGGATGGTGAAAATGTGGTTGTCGTCAGGGTTCTGCGGTCAAGGTCTGTGACAAAAACTAAGAGTAGGAAGGAGATTGATAGAGGGCAGCAGACCGGAGGGAGTGATGGCTCTGAGAGGAAAAGGGTTGAGGTAAAAATAGAAGAGAGGGATCATTCTGATGGTGAAGACAGTGGGAAATTAGATAATGAGGCCAGGGATAAATCAAAGCAAAATCATGGTAGCTCACCCAAGGACCAGAAGAGTGACAGGACTGAGAAGAGATTGGCTGAGGTGAAAAAGAAAGATAGTGATCATTCTGATGGTGAAGACCCTGACCAGTCAGATAACGATGCAGGGAGAATGTTAAAGCACAAGCGTGGGAGGCCCTCCAAGGCTCAGAAGAGTGATGGGCCTGAGAAGAAAAGGATTGAGGTGGTAAATGAAGAAAGTCATCAATCTGCTGGTACAGAGATTGAACAGGCAGATAATGAGGCAAGGGAAAAGTTAAAGCCCAAGTGCGGGACACCCCCCAAGGTTCAGAAGAATGATGTGTCTGAGAAGAAAAGGGTTGAGGTGAAAAGGGAAGAGAGTGATCAATCTGCTGGCGAAGAGAGTGATCGAGCACATAGTGGGGCAAGGAAAAGATTAAAGCATAAACATGGAATGTGCCACAAGGGGCAGAAGAGTGATGGATCCGAGAAGAAAAGAGTCAAGGTGGGTAAAGAAGGCAGCCATCAATCTGCTGGTGAAGAGAGTGAACTGTCAGGTAATGAGATGAGTGAAAAATTAAAGCCTAAGCGTGGGAGACCCCCCAAGGCTAAGGAGAGTGATGAGTCTGGGAAGAAAAGTATTGAGGTGGTTGATGGTGACTCTGCAGAATCTTCTGGTCAAGAGAGTGATGAATCTTATGGTAAAGTGGGGAAGAAGCGGAAGCCTAAGCGTGGGAGACCCAGCAAGTTGAACAAGGGTGTAAAGGTGGGTGGGCTGAGGAAAAGACAGTGGGGGGAAATGACAAGACATAATAAGAACCACAATGTGGGAGCTAGAAGTGCAGTATCTGGAAAGAAACTTGGGAAAAAATCTAATGCAACAAAGTTAGCCACAGCTAGGAAGAACAAATGCAGCAATGATGAAAAGGAAGAGGGGAGAAGTATACAGAAGGCAGTAGTGAGAGAAAAAATTATAGAACTTCTTTTGGGTGCAGGCTGGACAATTGAGCGTAGGCCTAGGAATGGTAGAGAGTACTGTGATGCTGTGTATGTTAATCCTGAAGGAAGGACTCATTGGTCTGTTACCTTGGCTTACCGGGTGCTTAAGCAGCATTATGAAGGTGGTGGTGGTGATTCAAATACTTGTAAGACTGGTTTCAAGTTTACTCCTCTACCAGATGAAGAACTCAGCATACTAGCAAAAGTAATAGGCAAGGAAAGGAGTGATAAAAATAAAAAGAAAAAGAAATGGAAGCAAGTGAAGGATGGGAAAACAGGTGAAGGAGTTGCAATAGAGAAAAATAAGAAAGGAAAACTGCACAAGAGAAAACAGGATGCTGTGGCAATTCCCGGACGTAAGAAGTTGAAGGACAGTACAAAACGGAAATCTTCTCTCTGCGAACAGGATGACTGTGCGGGTATGTCAGATGACGGAACAACAGTCAGGGATTTTAAGCAACTCAAAACACATAATAGAAAGCGGTGTGCTCTAATGATTCGCAACTCCAAGGAGGGTGCAGGTTCAGATGGCGGCGGCTATGTGCTTTATAATGGGAAGCGAACTGTACTCGCCTGGATGATTGACATGGGCACTGTTCCAGTGGCTGGAAAGGTGCAGTACTTGAAACGCAGGAAGACACGAACAGTCCTGAAGGGTAAAATCACAACAGATGGCATTCAGTGTGATTGTTGTGGTGAAACTTTTGCAATCTCGGACTTCGAGGCTCATGCAGGCAGCAAATCCTGCCAGCCACTGAAAAACATATTCTTAGAGAATGGACCTTCACTCTTGCACTGCCAGCTAGAGTCATGGCATAGACAAGATGAATCTGATCGTAAAGGGTTCCATTTTGTTGATATTGATGGTCAAGATCCAAATGATGATACATGTGGGATCTGTGGAGATGGTGGAAACCTTATTTGCTGTGATAGTTGCCCATCAACATTTCATCAAAGCTGCCTAGAGATAAAGGTACGCATTTACTTTTGCATTCCTATTATTGTCGCTATATTTAGAAGATCACATTCTGCCCATGCACGTGTCATTATGCTATTCTTGGGTCAGTCCTGAAATCTTGTCTTCAAGGTTCTCCAGATTACTTGTAGTAAAACATTTTCTCCGGGTTATGGAATACCTTAAGGAAATAAAATCTCAAAATAGAGTTTTGTTATTAGATATTAAGAAATGAATGGTGGAAAAATTTCTGGTGAAGCTGCCTTTCCATAGTAACTTATTTGTGTAAAGCTTAAGATCATCCTTTCTGCTGCTGCTTGTGGAATTGAGCTTCATTCACTGTAAATGCTATCATATTATAGATTGTTTTCTTGCAGCAGAATTTCCCTCTGGAATCTAGTATTGCACATATTGCCCATAGCATTTTTTTTTATGAAATAAGATCAGCTTTTTTGCTGTTACTCATAGAATTGAGTTTGGTTTTCTTTAAATGCCATCATGTCATTAATATATTGTTGTTGTTTTTTCTTGTGGCAGAAGCTCCCTTCAGGGGTCTGGAATTGCACATATTGTTCATGCAAATTTTGTGGGATGGCTGGTGGGGATGCATGTCAGATGGATGAGAATGATGCTGCTGCCCGACCTGCATTACTGACATGTTGTTTGTGTGAGGAGAAATGTATTGACTCAATCTTCTCAGTGGTTTAATGTATTTTTGTTCTTTCCTTTTCCACCATGCTAAATTGTCTACTATTTATTGTTATTTAATTGATGTACATTTAATAGATCTTCTGCTGCAGATCACCACTCTTGTATTCCTGCTGAGGACACTATAAATGATTATCACAGCAGTCTATCCTTCTGCGGGAAGAAATGCCAAGAGGTATTATTTTAGTTACCATTGTATTGTTATAAACTATAATCTTGGATGTTCTGTTGGACTTGCAAATCAAAATTTTGTCGTTATTGGCATTTCTTTGCTTTATATCTTACTCCATATTTTCAAGTGACAAGAAACCTTGGCAGCTTGTAGCGTATTGCTTGATTTTATAAAACACATTCACTGATACTCAAAAACCTTTTGTGTGAACTTCATGGAAACTTGATTGCCAATGTGTGTTCTATGTCACAACTGAGTTTGAAGTTGAAGAGTTGCCTACTTTTGGAAGTTATTAAGCTATTCTACAATCTCATCTCAGTTAGATCTGAACGTGGTTGTAATTTGGTCCTAATAAGACATGAAACCATTTTTGTTTTTGCCGCAAATTTTCAGGTGTTCTGTTGGCTTGTAAACCCTGGGTTTTATAAACCCACTTTTGATTGACGATGCAAAACTAATCGCTACCTGCAAATTCAATGTGTGAGTGGTTAGACTTTAGAGAAACACGGACATCACTCTGGGGTAATGTCAAGACCTTGATTCATGGATCACTGCTATTTTGTGTCATCCATTCTACACAATTCTATCAGTCCCTAAAATCTGCTATGGGCCACGTCATATGTGAAGTGGGATTTGGCAACAGGAGTCTGGAATATAAATAATTGATTTTTTGACTTCGTTGTGACCCTTAATATTTCTATACTTGGAGATTATTCATGTACTTGATAAATACTCTGATATCAGTAGCAGTGGTTTGTTTCTCCTGAGTCCTCAATAAAGTGGAGTGCTTCTATTTAATTGGTTTAATTTAAACAGGTTCTAAGACAACTTGAAAATGAACTCTATTATGTGCATCAGAATTCACTTAAATGGTTTTGTTTCTGTCAGTTACATGATAAACTACAGGCGCTTCTTGGGGTTAAACATGAAATGGAAGAGGGCTTTGCATGGACTGTTGTTCGCCGATTTGATGTTGGCTCTGATATTACTCTCAGTGGAATGCATCGGAAAGTTGAATGCAATTCCAAGGTAGCTGTTGCGTTGCACATAATGGATGAGTGCTTTTTGCCCATGCCTGACCATAGAAGTGGGGTTAACCTGATTCGTAATATTGTATATAATTTTGGGTAAGCACAAGTATATTCACAAGTTTGAAATTGTCATCATTAAGCTGAAAAAACCAACATTGCTGATCTTTCTTTTATTTTTCAATATCTTTTTGGTGTGTGCGCGTGCTTGGGGGGGGGGGGGTTGTTAGTTCTTTGTGGATACATCACATTTGTTGGTGTGTTCCAACTTTGGGAGAAGCGTTTCATTTTGATGTTGATATTTTTAGTGGTGGAATCACAACTCACAAGCCTAGGCAAGAGGTGCCCTTTCTGTTTTTCCCGATTGATTACCACCTTTAAAGTATATTATGGAACTGGTTGAGGAAGAACAGATCATAAAATGATGGGAATTGTCGCCGCATACAACTTTCTTTAATTTCCCTACCATTCTACCATGTAGTATGCAATTATTCTAATGGTGGAGAGCCCAAAAAGTAGTATCCTGTTGTGTTGTACTATGCTATTGTGGATGTATGTGGTATTTTCTTTCATATCTTTGGCCTGTCAATACTTAGTTTACAGTTTAACTTGATAGTATTTTATTTGAAAGTGTGCTTTTGAATATGAAAAGGCTGTGTTACTCTCTTTTACTTATTGTCCTCACCTTTCCTGTTAAATGCTGATAAGGATTATCTACTTCACTGTGATTGCTTTTATGTCGTTGTCAAAAAATTGTAAGCAATTTGTTTTCTTAACGAGTTGCAATATTCCTTTTCAGGTCAAACTTCAATCGACTGAACTACTGTGGTTTTCTGACTGCAATTCTAGAGCGAGGGGATGAAGTAATCTCTGCTGCATCCATTAGGTATATCTCAGCCCAAATTTGCCCAGTGATTGCACTGCTTTGTGATTTTTTTATCAATGGTTAGTTCTGCCAGTATGTATAACAAAATTATTGGAAATTATAATTGGAAAAGAATGGATATGGACACAGAATCATTTCTGTTATGAATGTTTTCTGGGATTATGTACTGACAGTTTTCTACCTGACTATTCCTTTTTCTAAGCACTGCCTATACACATGATTGGATGTGTTGTAATTTAAGACATTAGTAACCATCTGCATGAATCATTTTTTACCTTTTCCTATCATTTTGTGATTGATCAACATCTTTGTTTTGCCAGTAACATCCACTTTGGAGTCTTTTATATTGTTTCTGAGAACAGAAAAATAAAATAAAATTGGATACTATAGAAAACACAGCAAAACTAAATACATGTGAACTTGCCTCTTTTCTTATTTTCTACTTCTGAAGTTCCACCAGCTGCAACCATTTTTTTTTGTCACCTCAATACTTACCACCATATAGCAAGTGGATCTGGTGCCAATACAGCGGAAAAGAGTTTGCGACTCATTTTTGAACTATTGGAGTACAAATGTAGTCAGATTGTTGCTCTTAATGACTTCAGCACTTGTGCTCGTGTTCCTTTTTTGCATTTTCCAGAGTACTTGCATTAGTATCTTTCTTGAAATGTATGTATTCCTGTTGCATCTACTTTCCCATTTGTTCTCTTCCTCTTTAAATTGGAATAATGCCAGTTGTGCTGAATGTTGATGCTAAATTTCTGTCTTCCTTCTACTTTCTTCTAATCAACATGTCCATGCATGTGCAAGTAGCAGTTTATGACAATGTAAAAAGTCACAATCACATTAATCAATACTTGGTGAAATAGGATCCATGGGAACCAGTTAGCAGAGATGCCATTCATTGGGACCCGCCACATGTACAGGCGGCAAGGAATGTGCCGCCGGCTTCTAGGTGCAATTGAAACTGTATGTTTGGTATCAGTTACCTTTCCTACTTTTCTGAATTCATGCCTTAATGTCTGACATTTATTGTCACTAGCTTTTTGGAATTTCATTTATATAACACAATCTGTAGTCTCCCTTTTTACTGATTTTACTTTCTGTTTATTTTTGTTTGTCTTTTCTGAAACTGTCATTAGGCTCTCTGCTCTCTAAATGTCGAGAAATTGGTCATACCTGCAATCTCTGAGCTAAGGGAAACCTGGACTTCTGTTTTTGGTTTTAAACAACTTGAAGGATTGAGCAAGCAAAAAATGAGGTACATGAAAATGGTGGCATTCCCTGGCGTTGATATGTTACAAAAACCTTTGTTGAAGGATCATCAGTTTGCTGAAGCAAATACGGTTCCCACTGAAGGTATCTGCCATTTTAAATCTTTAATTGATATTAACATATGCAACTTTTTGGGTTTCTCATCTCGCTGATAATTTTTTTTAAACCACATATACATGCAGGTTTGACATCCTTGGAACTCAAGGAACAATATACCATAGATGAGATATCATGTAATTCTGATGAGAAATGTTCGTCAGTGAGATTTGATTTAAAAGGTTCTAGTGAAATTAGTATACCTCATACTGGCAACATAAATGATCAAGCTGCTGCAGTTGAATCTGGTTCCCTTCCTGATTGCCTGAATGATATTTCCGATGTTACAAGTGAAAATACTAATCTACCTGCTTGTCCCAAGGACAAAGCTGTTGATCAATTGAGTGCGGTTTCTATTTCTTTGTGCGATGCCAATGAACAAACTAGAGAGGTGGCTGAACATCAGAGTGCTGTTTCTGGTTCCATTGCTACCTCTGATTGTGAGAGGAAGCTGAAAGGGGATACACATAAGGACCAGAATGATGTTTCCAAGATCAAAAGCAAGCTGTTTGACGTACCTTTTATTGGGTCTGAAGCGGCTGACTCTCAAGGGAAGTGTCAGTGTGCTTCCAGGGAGGTTACTGAGACTGTTCCTTGTGAAGTGAAAGGTGAAGATAGCAGCAATAGACAGAACCTCGATTCGCTTGATGATGATTCTATGCCCACTTCAAAAATCATAGCAAGTCAACTCCAGTACTTTGCTTTTGGGCACGAACTTAAAGTTTCAGATATCAATGCTGCTCACTACGAGTCCACTACCTGCAATATTTCCAGTGATATAGTTCAATCAACAACCACAACAGTTCCCCAGAAAGTGCAAGATGCTGTTTATGGTCATTGTGGGGCATTGCCTGTCGACCAAAATATTAGCACTTCTTGTCAGGGCAAGGGGCCTAATGCGAAGGAAATGGTTGTCCTGGCTACTGCTGATTCCAATTCTGTAGATTCTGATGTCACTGCAAAAGCAGATCTGCAATCTTGCAGAAGTAATGGATCTTGTATTGCCACAGAGCTCATAGTGAGCCCTTGTGGAGTTGATGCGGATGGCGTCCATGACATTGAAGAAGTGTCTGACACAGTTCAAAGTGATGCGCTTTCTCCTGATGGAGGTTTAATTTCTGATGGGCCTCGGATTAATACCAAATCTTCAGAGCACCCCAATTCTGTTTCTGAGGTCGAGCCTGCTAATTTGACACAGTGCGCCTCTGAACCTTTACGCAATTCAAGCTCTGCTCCTGGTGTTGGCCTGCACTGTGCCTCTGGTGATGGTAATTCATGCGGTGCACCTGAGGTGATAATTTTGTCAAATCAGGCTAGTTGATTCCGATTGGCATACTCTTTTTGGCGATAGAAAGATGGCACTTTGTGGATGGCGGCCATGGATAAATGTGATGGAGTTTTCTTGCAGAACTTGGATGTTCTCTTCACAGACCGTGTTATGCGATTTTGTCATTGATTAGGATGCCGATATAGCATTCGGATGCCTCATTTGATGGTGATGATTGATGACAGCTTTGGCAGGTGTTCACAGACAAAGGTTGTCGTCTTAATCATATGCCCATCTAACATTATAGAGGACATCTTTTTGTACAGTTAGAGCAGTCCAAGTCTTCAGCACTTTCCAAGTCACATGTTAGATTTTAGATGCATTTGAGGGTTGTGCATCTTGACCTCTCCTATGCCTAACGTAAATGAAAAAAAAATCCATTTCTGAAGTTTATGAAAGAGCCTTGCTTGCTGTGATTCATGCTTAACATCCCCCCCCTTTGCGCTCTGTTGTTTTCAGGTGTTGATAAAATGGCCATGCTTAATACGCAGTCACCTGCTTGTCCTTTTCCCTGTCGAGAATGGAATTGGTTATTCGTGGTTAAAAATAAGAGAGAAAAGAAAGGAAAATCCCCCTGATATGTAAAATTATTGAATTCTATGATACTATGTGAAAAATGTCTTCAGAGAAGGCATTTTTCTTCTTTAACCAAGGCAAGTTGCATCTACACGTTAATTTTATAAATTTATTTTTATTCCCAATGTATTTTTCTTAGATAAACCACAGCTAACTTTTGAGAAATTTGATTAGTAAGTTATTATTCTCGTCAAACTTTTGAAATAATATATATAAACTAAATATGTTTTTATTATTTCAAAGATTGACTTGTTATTATGAAAATAATAATTACCAAAACTCTACGAGTTGTGATGAAATCACTGCTTCTATTCATTGCTACAATAAAAAAAAATATATAGGGTGCCTTGAGACAACAATTTTCAATTGCTTATCAGTAATAAAGAATTGTTAGGGGTATATGCATTTTAACTTATTAAAATAATAAAATGACTATTTTTATCTTTTAATTTTTAGAACACAGTAAAAGGATATTTTTGCCATTCGAATCATAAACAAATATGGCATGAGTATAGGGGTTCTTTTGGTTATTTTTATATTAATGTAGGGCATTTTAGTTTTTTAACACTTAATTATTTTAATATGCTTAGTTTTTTATCGTGTAATTAAAATATAATCAACTTATTAAACCCAATCGAGCTTGTATTTATTTTTCTTATTTCTTTTAAACATGCTTGAATAAAAAGTTAATTATAATAAATAAATTCAGTAAATACAATTAGATAAATATTTCATGATATGGGATCAAATAACTTGATCTATATATCTATCTTTTGATTTTTTAGTTTTACTTTAAGTTATTATTAATGATTTTTTATATTTATTTACACGGATAACTATCTATTTATTTAATTAAATATTTATATAAACTTCTTAATTTACACTAAATTTTTTTCTATGTAAAAAACACATAAATAAAATCTGCATATCTAATATTTTTTATATAAAAAAAATATAACACACAGGGAATAGGCGGTGAAATGGCTAGTTTACAAGTAAATTATGTTTACATTTAATTGAATGTTAATTAAAGAATGAATAGTTGATGAATAAACGAGGGGCAGATCAGTCCATACACATTTTTAGCACGGCAAAATTCCTCTCTCGAAGCTAACTATATATAACGGCACGCTGTCTCTGTATCTAGGGTTTTGGGACTTCTTCACCTTCTTCACACTCTAAGAGCAGGCGCCGCTTAGCCAAAGACCAACCCTTGCTCCGAAACCCTAGCCCAAAGCCATGGTAAGCATCGAAACCTATCTCTTTTCTTTTCTTTCATTGCCTTCTTCTCCTTATGCATATGTGTGTTAGATCTATGTACTTAAATAGTTAGTTTGACATGATTGAATTATTTTGATTGATAGTCGCTGGTAGCAAATGAGGAATTCCAACACATTCTTCGTGTTTTGAACACCAACGTTGATGGCAAACAGAAGATTATGTTTGCTCTTACATCCATTAAAGGTATTGGTCGTCGTTTCGCCAACATTGTCTGCAAGAAGGCCGATGTAGACATGAACAAGAGGTGCTTACCTTTTACCTTTTCCCGCCTTTTTAATATATTAATCTGTTAGAAATTTCACTCTCGTCTTTTTTGTGGAATAGAAGTTTCTCCCTTTGATTATTCAATCACGGTTTGTGTTATAGTGATGGTTTGTTACAAGCTCGGTGGCTTGCTTTCTTACTGTAAAACAAATGGAAAATTTAGTTAGAGGATTTTTATAGATTCCCTTTTTACTAAGTTTGAGGATGTTTTATTAATTTATAATTGTCTTCAATTTTTTTTGGGCAACTGTTCGAGGGAGGTTAGAAATTTGATAAATGAGCGTTAGAGAAGAGCTGGCTGGTTTTATAACCTTTGCTGACTTTCTTCTAGTCTCTGTAGCTGCATAATTTTTTGGGTTTATTCATAGCTGGCTGTTGATGGATGTTAGTCAATTTTTGACATTTGGGTGGATGTGTTTGTAGAGCTGGTGAACTGTCAGCTGAGGAGCTTGACAAGCTTATGACCATTGTTGCTAATCCTCGTCAGTTCAAGATTCCAGACTGGTTCCTTAACAGGCAGAAGGACTACAAAGATGGAAAGTACTCCCAGGTTGTTTCCAATGCATTGGACATGAAGCTGAGAGATGATCTTGAGCGTTTGAAGAAGATCAGGTTTGCTATGATTCTCTTTAGACATGATATTTTGGGGAGAAAACAATATACTTTTTTCTTTTGTTCTGTTAGTTTTTTTGGTTTACTTTAGCTGGTGTGATTCTTTTGCTGCAGAAATCACCGTGGTCTCCGTCACTACTGGGGTCTCCGAGTGCGTGGGCAGCACACCAAGACCACTGGCCGTAGGGGAAAGACTGTTGGTGTCTCCAAGAAGCGATGATCTGGTTACACAGATTGTGTTCTCTTGCTACAATGCAGTATTTTTCGGGTTCTCAGTCATTTCTTTTTCAAGCAAAAAACTTTAGTATAACTTAGATTGTTTGCTTGAACTCTGTTTTGTTTTTGCTGGTTGGATATTTCTCTATGCGTTGTCTCTGAGAAGATCATATTTTTGCTTAAATATTTTTCCTTGAGATATCTTTTTGTGTGTTTACTTATATTCTGGTTTCTGATTTTGGATGGAGGCATAGGCAAGAACAAGCAACATAAGTGTTTCCTACCGGGTTACCAAACTAACATGTGTCTTCAATGAGATAGAAGCAGTTGCATGATTAGGGGATAGTCTGTAATTGCCAAGAAAACGCATGTCTTAATCTTAATACCTGTTGGACGGTGCCAGTCTTGGGTGTTGTAGTTGGAAACATCTGCTATCCTACCGCCCCTCACCGCTTTGATACAGTAACTTTCACATATATAATAGTATGGCTGTAAGGGAATCAGATTTGTAACCCTATATCTATACTAGGCTTAAAATAAATTTATAGGATGCAATGAACTTGGAGTGTATTTTTTATGAAGGAATTAAAATATAATTTAACTGTGATGTAAGAGATGTTATCAAGGGTTAGTAGGTTGTGGTGAGCATGATACTGACATAGAAGTGGAGTACCACCTGAAATTGAATTTTTGTAGAATCAGTATGATTTGCACATCGTAGAAGCCTTCCCAATTAAACAGCATGGCACTATTTTACAAACAACCAAATGCTATGTCATAGCTTTTCTAGGGAAAACTTGTCTCTCAGGAAGAGGTGCTTTAGGATATCAAAATTTATGGATGATATCTTGCAAATGGTGAAGGTTCTGATGGTGAAAATTTATGGATTGTCAAGGCATTGTTCTGCGACCCCTTGTTGGAGGACATGGTGGCCTAATGCGAGGCTAATTTGGTTTCCTTTTCTAAACCTAACGGCATTGGGATCCTTGTATTTCGTGTGTTTTATAACTTTATTCCTTTCTATTTAGAGAGAATATAGATCATTGATATTTGTAACCGATCATTAATCAATTTGGGGAGTAAGAATAGTATTTGATTGCTACAAATATGGATTATTGAAAAGAATAAGACATTTATTTAGATATTTTCCTTACAATGTTATATATCACTTGGTAAGAATAGTATTTGATTCCTCATTCTTATTTTTTATCTCTTTTTTTCTTATTTTTTTTATGATTTGATTTTAT
>Ga0307518_10002698_pt1 | contig 12888 bp, 13 predicted proteins | sample 25_EM_MG_FD_203889 | JGI IMG/M metagenome (GOLD analysis project Ga0307518, IMG submission 203889) | Populus trichocarpa ectomycorrhiza microbial communities from riparian zone in the Pacific Northwest, United States - 25_EM | ecosystem: Host-associated > Plants > Roots > Unclassified | place...
AGTCTTCTTGTGCGATAGATGGCTACGACGAGGCTCCGTCGTGCTCATCCTTCGCATCAGGATCGTTTGATATAGACGTTATCTTCCATGTTCACTGTACCAAACCTGTTTGGTGCGTGACAGCGGGGTCTCATGATACGCCATTGTCCGAATAGGCACCATTTCTGGGAACTACTCGTGGATGGGGTCCGCATGAACTTCTTCTCATACTCATTCAATGACATAAAGGTGAGTACACATAGCATCAGGAATTTGACAGTTTCCTTTTTCATCCTTATTTATACTTTTTGTGCCAAATAAGCACAAAAAAAGTTCGCCGTCGCTAAAGTAGAAAAAGTATGAAACAAGCTAACCCTTCCTCTTGTCTAAACTTTTTCCCCACTTTTTCATCCTTGCAAATTTGAATTCTTGCTTTTTTCACCCTTGCACACATCTCAAAAAGTTGACCAAGCAACACGATTTATTTACCATGCCAGTAGATATAAGTGAAACAAGTATGATAAGCCAATAAGGTGGGAAAGTGTGATAAGGAGAACCAGCTTGAAACGAACACAAAAGCAGCGGCAACACGAATGATATGGTTATGGGCGAAATGATTACCGGCAAAGCGGCAAATGACATGGGCAAAATGGCAAACAGTGAGTCCGAGGAGCAGATTCTATAAAGAACAATTAGGAACACCAATGAGTAAACTTAGATAAAAAAAGTTGAAGGAGACACAGTAATTGAAAATCAAACAGGATCTCACAGAGGAAGGAGCGTGGGTTGGCGGCACCAGCAGGCTCATTGACATCAGCCTCACTATTCCCGGCGCTCTTGGTGCCAGTGGGCTTGAACGCTTGCGCGGCCGTAAACGTAGCTTGCACAAACACCTGACCTCTTTTGTGGATCGACTCTTGGTATGCTGCAGTGTCACTGTTCCAATTCACTGCCAAGAACTGAAAGGCCGACGACATTACACGGCCTGTTGCTTTGTTAAGCACCTTCGGCAGTTTGACCTTCATTTTCCCATCAGTGTTGTTTGCCATGTCTTCGAGAACCTGTTCCATGTCTATAGTACTGTCTACTATGAACCTGATGGCACGCTCCAACTGCCGGCGGTTGATCAGTACGGAGAAGTGAAATAAAGTTGAACTTACTGCTGCTGACGCCATCGCAATGATTCCCTCGCCATTCTTGCCAGCAGCCATTGCTTGTGTGTCCCATCCTGGCACGTCCACACATGCCACAATGCTGCTGAGGTGAGCCATTGCAATGAGCTTGAGGAGGAATGTTGAATGGTATAGGCCCTCAGCATTGACCAAATTCGGGTCCTCCCGCAGGAATTGATATTTGGACTTGAGGAACTTGGCCACTGGGCGAATTTCGACGTCATCATCAAGATTCGAGAAAAAATCCAACATCATGGCAAGGGCAGATGAGCCAAAGCCATTCTGCCACTCACTGAGACATTGGATTGTCTACTGTGGTCAATTCGCGGTCTACAATGATAGAATGTGTACTTACAACTGAAAAGACTGAACCAGAGGTTGTGACCTGATGCTTGATATCAGGATACACGACATTAAAAATAAGCTGCAAGGCAGATGCAAGCTGCTCATCGGGGACACTCCAAATGTTCTTTTGGACACTGCACCAGAGTGTTGCCATAGGGATGAATGATCGGGACCAGCGGTGATCACTAGGCACAGGAAGGTCTTTGTTGTTGTACTCGGAACGCTTCTTGACAACGTCGATTATATACCCATCCGCGTCGCAAGCCCGTTCTTGTAAATTGCCAGATGCAGGAGAGGTGGAGTCGGCAGAAGACATGGAGGGAGCAGCAAGAGAGATGGAAGGCTTTTCTTCATGTTTGATCTGTTTGCGCTGGGGTAAGTCGGAAGCTTTCACTTGGATGCTAATAGAAGTCTAGATGTACCAAGAAATGTATATTAGTAGATGAACAAGCCAAGCGTCATCATACTCACGGATGAGGTAGTGTGATGTCCTTGGGACTTTCGTTCCACTACTGTCAATGCAGGCTCGTCAATCTCCATAACACTAGCCTCAGAGGTGTGTTCCGGTTCGCTGTCCGAGGCGAGAGGGGCCTTGCACTTGGTGACCCTAGGAGTCACACGCAGGTCAGAAATGGGAGCGCCCAGCTCATCCTCACTTTCTTCGACTGGAGTAATCTGGTATAGATGTGTCAGTCATGAAGCTTGAGACCGTTGTGCACTCACCGTGACCGTCTGTGTGCCTAAAGCCATGGCACGTTTCATTGTCGCCAATTTCTCAGCCCTATCATCTACCGTATCAGCGAAAATTTCGTTTGTTTCGTCCACAGGTAGGTTGCTTAAAGACACCAGAGTGTTGGGAGTTGCAGATTCTGAACGATTCTTGTAGCTACTGGGGAGCGCGGTCAGTGAAGTTTTCGTAGACAGGGCTGGGAAGGTGGGCTTGTTTGTTTCAGTGGCCGCCACATCAGCTACCCAAGTTTTGACTTGACCTCCTTGCGCAAACTTCTTTGCCGTCCTTCCGTTCAAAGCAAGGTCAAGAAAAAATAATGTAGACTTGGTGAGGGAAAACATTACAAAGAGATCAAACTTACTCCTTTGGTATAACCAGCGCTAACATTCACATCAAATATTAGTAAGTACATGTTTATAACGTGTGTTCAGAGTCTCACCATATTCCCTCTTCAGCACGTTTTTCTGAGTCTTACAATCCTTTATCGCCTCCTTCATGGACATCTGTTGCTGAACAGGTTCACGTTCAGATGAACCTCCGTTGTTCTGTCCTCCGTTGTTCTGTCCAAGACATGGTAAGTTTTATATCATTGATCCAGTGATAGATGCTCACCAGCTCTTTATCGATCACATTGATGGTCTTTTTCAACCATTTTTGAGGGCAAGGGCAAGGCTTTGACTTGCTTGCCTTCGCATCGTTCGCCTTCGCCTCTGCCTCCATTTCCATCAAAGCAAGGTGTTCAATTCCTTGCTTAGTGGCTTCCTCCTTAGCAGCTTTAGCGTCCTTCAGACGCTTGTCGTCCGCAGCCTTCTCAGCCTTGGTACATCGTTTCTGCATTACTCCTGTGGTAAAAAGGACCTCAGCTGGATGCTTCTCTGAATTGCCAGGCTGGGTTTGTCGAGGGGAAGCGGGGGTACCTGCGGAAGGTTCCATGGGAGTTAGAGAGAGAGAGAAGGTCGGCTAGTTGAAGGTCGAAGAAGGTGGTTTAAAAAGGCTGAAAAAATGGTGTGAGACGGCATCGGGGCATCGAATTTGTAAGTGTGGGCCCTTACCCTGGGACGACAAACATACTAACCGAAACACTTGCACTCCGCACTCCTGCTCTCCCTGTCGTGCTAGCCATTGAATTCGTAAGTGTAGGCCTTCACCCTGGGATAACAAACATACTAACCAAACACATTCACTCCGTGCTCCCGCTTTGCATACTCTGAACGGCCATGAACACCATCCTCCAATACCCATGCAGCTTCCCTGGATGCAGGCGTTTTTTCAAGACACTTGGTGGTCGCAAAAAACATATTCGCTCAGCACACCCCATCCTTTCACCACCTCGTGTACCCAACCCTCCAGCCTCACCACGATCATCCATACTTTCTTCACATTCACCTAGCCTTCCGCCAACACAGATCCATGCAGATCAACAGTCCAACCAGGATGGCTGGGATGGGGAGGATTTCAGCCCACCACCACATTCTCTGCCGCCAGACCATCACGGTCCTCAAGGGCCTGCCCCCCTGAAGAAAATACTCAATTCTTTGGCCCTGGTGACAAGTACTACCAGTATTATCACCCTAAACTAACAGGTCAGAAACTTCTGAGTCTTTCAGGTGTATATTTGACCTCTGAACTCTCTACAGGTCAACCGTGTGATGAAAATGGAGTGTTTCTAGCCCCAGGAACTCCCCCACCAGTCAACGCCAACAATCCCCATGATTGGTATCCCTACAAGAGTCAGCTGCAGTTCAAGATGGCCGAGTTTTTGTTTTCTCGGTGCCAGATGTCTGCGCCGAAGATGGACGCCCTCCTGGATCTCTGGGCTAGTTCTTTATATCCCCACCAAACACAACCACCCTTTTCTAATCACCACCACCTGTACCGAACAATAGATGCCACTGCCACTGGCGAAGTGAAGTGGCAGTGTTTTTCTGCTGGCTACACCGGTGAAATTCCGACTGTAAATCCACCGCCGTGGATGTTAAAAAAGTATGATGTTTGGTTCCGGGATCCTCGCCAAGTTGCTTGTCAAATTCTTGGGAATTTGTCTTTCTCAAATGAGATCGATCTGCGGCCGTTCGAGGAATATTCAACAGAGGATCAGACCAGACAATACAAAGATTTCATGTCTGGAGAATGGGCTTGGGAACAGGCGGTACGTCATATTTTGACACCTCTTACATGGATCTCACAGATACAGGATATCATTTCCGAGGATGAGAGCATGCATGGTAGTACATTTGTACCTATCATACTTGGGAGCAACAAAACAACTGTATCTGTTGCCACCGGGAACAACGAATACTATCCTCTGTACATGTCAGTTGGAAACGTACACAACAACATAAGGCACGCTCACCGAGAGGCCCTTATACTCATTGGCTTTCTTGCAATCCCTAAAAGTAAGTATTTCATGCATATTCAACATTTGATAGTGCATGTCTCATTATCCATTCACTAGCTACAAAAGAGCACACCTCAGATGCGGCATTCCGCAAGTTTCGTCGGCAGCTATTCCATAGCTCACTTGCGGCCATTCTGAGTTCCCTCAAGCCTGCTATGACAACGCCCGAGGTGGTCAAGTTCAGTGACGGCCACTTTCGCCATGTAATATATGGTCTTGGTCCCTATATTGCAGACTACGAGGAGCAGGCGCTCCTGACATGTATTGTGCGTGGGTGGTGTCCAAGATCTGTCTGAGGATTTTCTCTTTTCTCGCTACACTGCTAACTAACATCTGTGCCAGATGTCAAGCGCTACGGGGCAACCTAGATGAAGATGCTCTTGACCACAGTCAAGTGTTCACTGAAGCGCTGTTTGAAGAGAGCACTCTCAACCTTATGTGGGACGAATATGGCATTGTTGGTGACCTTGTCGTAGGTTTCTGTACCGTTATTCATATCTTACATTGCCTGAACCCTTGTTAGCCGTTTACGAACGATTTCCCTCGCACCGACATCTACCATTTAATTGCCCCGGACATTCTACACCAGCTCATAAAAGGCTGTTTCAAGGACCACTTGGTTGATTGGGTCACTGCATATATCCAAAGGAACCACTCAAAGAGAAAGGCAGACCAAATCTTGGATGACATTGATTGCAGGTCGGTTTCTGTGATATCTGCGCTGCTTAGATACTGATGTAACCTTAGAATTGCCACTGTAGCTCCGTTTACTGGACTGTGTCATTTCCCTCAAGGACAGGGTTTCAAGCAATGGACTGGTGATGACTCGAAAGCCCTGATGAAGGTATGTCGTCGTCATGCTCATGTTCAATGCCATGTCTTATTATATCGTTCTAAGGTATACATTGCCGCTATTGAAGGCTATGTGCCTGCCGAAATCATACGCACATTCCGTGCTTTCCTTGAATTCTGTTATCTAGTCCGTCGGCACATCATCTCGGAGAAAGCACTTGCAGAAATCGAAGATGCACTCAAGCGGTTCCATACCTGGCGTGAAATTTTCAGGACCAGTGACAACCCAGTTGTCACAACATTCTCCCTACCCCGTCAACATTCCGCCAAACATTATCCAACACTCATCCGTCTCTTTGGTTCACCAAATGGTCTGTGCTCATCTATCACCGAGTGCAAACACATCAAGGCTGTCAAAGAGCCTTGGCGCCGATCAAGCAAATATCAACCTCTCGGTCAAATGCTTCTAACAAATCAGCGGTTGGACAAGATTGCCGCTTCTCGTGTCGACTTCAGCAGCCGAGGGATGTTGAATCAAACATGTCTTTCATCTGCAATCAGGACACTCTGTGAGCCACACTATTTGATTGGCTTTTTGGTGTCGCTGACCTTTGTTTACTACTTAGCACAAATATTACTTGGCGACAACGGCAATAGCGGTGATGCCACAAATGACAATGCAGAGGAAGCTACTCACAATGGCACAAACCACACACAAGGTGCCAGCGTGCAAGACGATAGCGACATGCCTGTTGCAGACAATAGCCCCACAGATCTGTCTGTGCATGTGCAACTCTCACGCACCCCTCGTAAGTTGCTCAGTCATACATTTTTGTTTGTTCTAATACAGCAGTACAGAGCGACAGCGCCCACACACCCTATCCACACTCGGAGTCGAGCTCCACATTCCCAACTTAGTTGACTTGGTGCGGCAATTTCTCTTTGAGCAACTCAACCCAAATGATCACCGTGATGCATCCGAAATTCTGCTCGCTGCATGCCCTCACTATGACAGCCGCATATATGTATTCAATTCGGCATGTGCAAGATTCTATGCACCCAGTGACCTCAGTGGGATTGGTGGGATGCAAACGGAGTTCATCCGTTCGATGCCTCTGTGGAGAAAGGAAGGCCCCCAGAAAGACTGTGTGTTTGTCACAACAAACCCAGAGGCCACTGGGATGCGGGCTCTTGACATTGCTCGCGTCCTATCATTCTTTTCATTCAGGTATCAGTCTGAATTATATGAGTGTGCCATCATTCAGTGGTTTGACAAGATTGGTGATGCCCCAGACGAGGACACTGGAATGTGGATGGTCTGTCCCGGTTACCTACCCAACCATACACCCCACCTCACAATTATTCACATTGATACCATCCATCGCAGCGCCCATTTGATCCCTATATATGGTACCAATGCTATCTCCCACAATATCAAGCCTTGCCATTCCTACGATGCGTTTCGAGCATTCTATGTCAACAAATATGTAGATCATCATGCATTTGAAATAGCAAGCTAATACATTGAAGTGGTATACATAGAATTCTTGTCTATTAAATAGCGAGCGCGTGTCACAGGCCAGGTCAGTGACAGCGCTGTATAGCGTGTGGTGGGGGAACACACCTCCTTTGAAGTGGGTATATATAGAAATTATTACCCATTAAATAGCAAGCATGTGTCACAGGCCAGGTCAGTGATGACTCTGTATAGTCCGCGTGTGGGGGAAACGCACCTTCTGAGACAAAGACGGTGGCAGTTATCTTGGAGAAATTATTGGCCATTAAATAGCGAGCGTGTGTCACAGGCCAGGTTGGTGATGACTCTGTATAGTCCATGTGTGGGGGAAACGTGCCTTCTGAGACGAAGAGGGCAGCAGGCATGGGGGGTGCGGGTGACGCAGGGGAGGCGAGTGACGCAGAGGAAGAGGAGGCAGGTGAAGCAGAGGTGGGTGTCAGGTTGCCGTGAGACAGATGCTGCGGATGTGCTTACCCTCCAGATGCGAGTGGGAGGGATAAGACTGCGCCAAAAAGCCATCAGATACGATCAGGGGGGATAGAACTCCGGGCAAGCGAAGAGGGGGGCGACGAACTTGAGAATGGGTCAGGTTGCCGTGAAACGGATGCTGCAGATGTGCTTACCCTTCAGATGCGAGTGGGAGGGATAAGACTGCGCCCAAAAGCCATCAGATACGATCGGGGGGGGATAGAACTCTGGGCAAGCGAAGAGGGGGGCGACGAACTTGAGAATGGGTCAGGTTGTCGCAAAATGGATGCTGCGGATGTGCTTACCCTTCAGATGCGAGTGGGAGGGATAAGACTGTGTGCCCAAAAGCCATCAGATACGATCGGGGGGAATAGAACTCCAGGCAAGTGAAGTGGGGGGCGACGAACTTAAGAATGAGTCAGGTTGCCGTGAAACGGACGCTGCGGATGTGCTTACCCTTCAGATGCGAGTGGGAGGGATAAGAAGGCTGCCAGTGAGCCCTGTACACACTTTCTTGTCCGTTAAATAACAATCATGAGTCACAGCCCAGGTTTAGCGTGATATTTCCTGCAGTGGAGAGCATATGAGAGAAAATATGAAATGGAAATGGCAGCAGCTCCAAGCAAACGAAGAGTGGGTTGTGTGAGAGCGTCTTCCAGGGACTTAGCAAAATTTTGGTTGCAGTGTGATTATATCAGCAGATCCCAAACAGTGCGCAACACCGATGGCAACGGCGTCCACTGCGACTGGCACGACCACAACCACGACAACCATTAATGCACAACCAACACGATGGCCACGACCACAACGTCAACAAGTTGTTGTCATCGGTGATGACGGCGGCGGTGATCAACTGACCATCACCGCTGACGGCAACAACGATGACAACGCATGACAACGACAACGACTGTCGCTGCCGTGACGCCAATAGTATGACGAGTTCCAACGTTGATGATGGTGTCGATGGTGACGACCAGCCCACCACCACCACCACTGATGACGACGGCAATAGAATACCAACTGTATTCAACTTAGTCTACTTATTTTCCTTATTTTCCTTAATGCAATGCTCCTTGTTCGTCTTTTTTGACTTAAGCAACTTGTAGTTTTCCAGAGTTGCGGAAAAGTACAAAAAGGGTAATAAAGTGTGATTAAGTAACCTGTCAAATTCCTGATATACTTTTCATACACTGTTCGAGGCTTACGAGAACAGCTGGGGGACTATGGTCATTTTACGGACTCTGAGGACTTCTGTTGTGAAGGAAACATCTATGCACTTCAAGCTTCAGAACTTGAGAGTGGTACTTGGACAGGAGTGAACCAAGCGATACTAGTACTAGCGATAACACGGTGTATAAGAATCAATGCTGTGTACAGTTGTGTGAACTACTTTGGGACTTGGGCGAAAAAACCGAAGGTTTTTCCCGGCTCGAAACTGGACCCGAACCTGTCGGGAAGAGCAAGCTGTGAGGGCGGGCTGGGCACCGAAACAGCTAAGCTCGAGCGGACAGGAGTCGAGTGACGCAGCATCAAGCGAGTCCAGGCTGGACGATGTGATTCGTGTGGATCCTGTAAGAGGGAGAGGTGGGTGGGTGTGAAAAGCACAAGGAAAGTGGTTGCGAGAGTACTACTAGCGGTACTACGGACTGATTGCTGGTGGAGAGAGCGGAAGACAAGGAGGAGACACCTCCGCTTCCGCTTCTCACGCATAGACTAAATCCTACGTCGCCCTCGTGCCTCGTCTTACGTAGGCCACCATCTTTACTGACCTCCAGTCACTTTCGGTGAAGGCAACACGACAGCACAAAATATCTGAAAGAGGTGGGCACCAGAGAGAGAGCGACTCTGTGACGGCGTACCGCTGGACTTATGATTTCACCGAATTATACAAACCAGTTGGCCTGTCGCTTCCGAGTAACGACGACTTCAAATCGTTGTTGGTTTCCTTCTCCACTCGACTCACCAACAGATATCTCGTCACACGGATCATCCAATGTGCCCCTAACCCTCGCAAGCCTAGCTCAAGCATAACACATTTGTATAGCATTGTAAAGCCATTTGTTTGGCACCGAAATGAAGGCACTGGCTTTGTGGTGGGGGGAGCGGTGAGGCGAAATGCAGGGTCTATAAGCGAGAACTAATAGTGCGGATGACATGGAGTTGTGAAGCACCGCTTTTTCGTCCGTTGTTCTATGGGTAGTGGATTTGGCTGTCGTCTGTGTATTTTTGCACATATATCATATTTACTGAGGATATGTATGCTACCCACCTCACATTTACATCCACGAATGCACCTCACAACTCAATCGACTGAGGTACAGAGATAATCTAACAGAATGATGACGTATGCTCGACCTAGAACAAAATACGCTCGCTCACTTACCTACAAGACTCCACCAGCGCAGAGTTTCAGTGCGCACACAATGCGATGGGAATGTGCGGGCGCAGAGCGACTTATTGCGGGATTTGCTGTACCCGAAGAACTGGTGCCGCCTGCAGATGACAGTGAGCAACTGGTCGTCTAATTCCAAGCGCCGAGGCGCGGCCCCGCAGAGCACTGTATGCCTGGTGGTGTAGTATCTGTGGGACAACCTGTACGAAGAATCGCTAGTGGTCTATGGATAATCAGGCTGCGTTGACGAGCGGACAAGTGACGTGCAGATATGCGTGACATCCACGTAGACGAGTTCAGAATTGGGAGTGTCTGAGCGGGGGGGTGCAACAGGGCACTGTGTTATTGTTGGAGTTATAAACAGATTGTTGTGGTATATTTACCTACTTACATAAGCATACATCGCACATACAGTAGAGTCTATTACCATAGTCCCTCAGTAGCTTGCCAGCATACTGAGGGTGAGTACCATCTACTAACCACCACATATTCCTTACTGATACCTTGTAGTTACCTACAGGTATATACTAATATAAAGTAGCTTGCCAGACTACTGAGGTTACACTACAGCTTCTCCTTCTCCCTTCCTTCAGGGCTAGACCTTCCCTGTGCAGACCACCACCTTTCTATAGGTTATGAGCCCTGGCTCTGCCTAGCCAGAAGGAAAGGAGTACCAGGAGAAAAGGAACCCACTGGATAAATCAAGTGAAATGGTCAAAATTCCCGCACTCGAACTCGACGGACAAAATTGGAAAATTTACCGCGCGAAGTTACTCGAGCACGCAGCCACGAAGGGTTGGCTAGGTGTCCTAGCTGGCGCATCGGACGACGGAACAAACGACTGGGAAGGGTGCAATGCCCTGTTACATGAATTACTCCATGATACAGTCCCTATTTCTATCTATATCCGACTTCGTCGCAACACCGCGCATCAAGTATTCAAATACCTCGCGAAACGTTTCCGCGACCGCGATCCAATTGCGGACCCCCGCGCGAAGAAACTCGCAACCTGCGCAAACGATGACAAACGTTATCCGTCAGCGGAGAGCCCAACAAGCAAGAATGCTGCCACTGGCGCAGAACGGGAAGACCTACCAACAAAAGCCCTCACTCGAGGCACCAAAGATGTCAACGACAGAAATGTCGGACGCGAAGACCCGCGCACGAGCCCAGAGGCTTCGGCGAAGGGCACCAGCGCTGAAAGCGCAAATGGGACATCAGTCCTACTTACAGGCGAGCCGCACGAAATGCAAAACGTACCGCAGGACTCACTGCCGCTGACACCGAGGCCGCCAATTGAGGGCGAGCCAAACGCATGCAAGCAGGAGGCGACGGACGGCATCGTGACGGTAGAGTGCACAAACGGAACGGTCGAGACGACCAACCCACCTGAAACGGACGCGGACGTCAACAGAACAGCCTTGCCGGGCGGAGAACCGGCGGAGAGGGCTTGTAGAGTCGACGAGGGCGACAACACGGAGCGCGACAGCCAGTCGCGACTCCAACAAACAAATTTTTACTGCGAAGAAAGCCGTCAGCACGACGCAAACGCGAACAGCAACGTACCTAAAGCACACAGACTGCCGCTCGAGGGGGAGTGGTTAGTATGTGCGAGCGGCGAGGCGAGCGACTGGAATGGCGACGCAAACGCGTCGAACGCAGCCGTTGAGCGCGTGGTTAGTCCAAGCGAGTCGAGAGTGACCGAGGACACCCCAGGAGTCGAGTCGGAGGGCTGCAAGGGAGGTACGAGCGGGCGAGCGAGTGTTGATGAGGCGGACGGCGGTGCAGGCCGTGAACTCGAGCGCGTAGACGCTCAGAACGAGCTGACGCAGCTCTTGACGACGACAATCACCTCATACGTTGATGACGGCGATACGAACGCACGCGTGCACCTTAAATGCACGAGTCGGTGTGCAGGTGACGCGAACGGTCCTGGAAACCAAGCGGATGCGTCGAAGGGCCTGGCGGATGCGTCGAGAGCCCGAGCGGACGCTTCGAACGCGTCAAACGGAGCTGAAACGGCCGGTATGAGCAACGGTGAGGGTGCAGGGACTTACCTGGGCGTTAGGGACGCGAAACGCGTCGTAAACGCGACGGATGGTGTTGGGAGCCGGACGGACGCGTTCACCGGGCCCACGGACGTGCCAAGCGTCGAAACGGACGCGGTGACGCCTGCAAACGCGACAGAAATCATCAGCATACCCCCAAGGCGAAAGAAACCGCCAGACTCACCTGTTAGCACCATAAGACGGACTCCCGATGAGCCAAACGGCTGCAGGAACCGCACGGATGCATCGACTGGGCACACGGACGTGCCATGCGTTGGAAACGACGCGACGATGGCTGTAAACGCGCCAGAGAACGTCAGAACGACTCGAAACCGCTTGAAACCACTAAACTCACCTATGGAGACCGCGAGACGGCGCCCAGACGAGCCAAATGGCTGCGGGAGCCGTGCGGATGGGTCGAGCGCACGCATGCACGCGTACTGCGCTGGAAACGGGAGAGAAACGGCTGAAAACGAAGCAGAAACCGTCAGAACGCGTCAAAACGGCTCGAGGACGCGAAACTCACCTAACGCGATCGATACCGCGACACCCAAATGTCCTAGACGATGGAAACGGGTTAGCACAGGTGGAGTTGACGCATACGAACCTAGGAACGCGCCAGTTGCGGCGATCGAGGCCGCAAGTCGAATAATCGTCTTTGGACGAGCTGAGAGCGGAGACGAGGCGATTGCGCCATGCGTCGAGGGCGAAAGGGCTGGCAACGGCGACGGCGGTGGATACGGATACGTTGATGACGTGGACGACACGACTAGCGGCGGCAGCGTTGACTCGACGCGAGTCAATGCAGCGCAGCTGGCTGCAGAGAGTCAGCATACGCGCTCAAGCCGAGTACTACGAAGAAATGACATACCTGTGTCATCCTGGCCACCCATCCGATCCGCAAACCGTCCGTACGGACTCGTCAGGCGTCGACGGCGACGCGGAAGGCTCAAGATCGAGCGAATAAACGACAATCGAGTCAGCCAAACGAAACAACGCGAAACGACTCACCTGGGACGCGCACACGCGATGCAGCCACCCGGGAACG
>Ga0307518_10002699_pt1 | contig 12887 bp, 18 predicted proteins | sample 25_EM_MG_FD_203889 | JGI IMG/M metagenome (GOLD analysis project Ga0307518, IMG submission 203889) | Populus trichocarpa ectomycorrhiza microbial communities from riparian zone in the Pacific Northwest, United States - 25_EM | ecosystem: Host-associated > Plants > Roots > Unclassified | place...
GGGGGTTTGGGGATTCTCCAAATAAACTGTGGAGATTCTCCAAGAGGGTATGGAGATTCTCCAGGGGGGTATGGGGATTCTCCAAATACACTGCGGAGATTCTCCAAGAGGGTATGGGGATTCTCCAGGGGGGTATAGGGATTCTCCAAGATGGTATGGGGATTCTCCAAGTGAGTATGGAGATTCTCCAGGGAGGTATGGGGATTCTCCAGGGGGGGGTATGGGGATTCTCCAAATACACTGTGGAGATTCTCCAAGAAGGTATGGGGATTCTCCAAGTGAGTATGGAGATTCTCCAAGGAGGTATGGGGATTCTCCAAATATGGAGATTCTCCAGGGGGGTATGGGGATTCTCCAAGTGAGTATGGAGATTCTCCAGGAGGGTATGCAGATTCTCCAAGTGAGTATGGGGATTCTCCAAATAAACTGTGGAGATTCTCCAAGAGGGTATGGAGATTCTCCAGGGGTGTATGGGGATTCTCCAAATACACTGCGGAGATTCTCCAAGAGGGTATGGGGATTCTCCAAGTGAGTATGGAGATTCTCCAGGGGGGTATGGGGATTCTCCAATGGGGTTCATGGATTTTCCAACTCAACTGTGGAGATTCTCCAAGGGGATACAGGGATTCTCCCACTCAACTGTGGAGATTCTCCAGTGGGGCATGGGGATTCTCCAACCCAAGTGTGGAGATCCTCCAAGGTGGTATGGTGATTCTCCAAGAGGGTACAGAGATTCTCCAAGGGGGTATGGGGATTCTCCAACCCAAATGTGGAGATTCTCTAAGAGAGTATGGAGATTCTCCAAGGGGGTAGAGGAATTCTCCAAGGGGGCATAGGGATTCTCCAACTCAACTGTGGAGATTCTCCCAAAGTCTAGGAATTTTCTATTCCAGGTGTAAGTAATTTTTCCCTAATTTATAGTCTTATTTGTCCTATTTTATGCTAGACCTAACATATCTAGTTAATCTTTAGTCAAACCTGTGCTAAGGACTTGGTAACATTATAGTAGATATTCTTTAACCTTGCCACCATTATATCCCTTTGGCATTGGCCATCTGCATCACCTGTCATACTGACCACCTGTATCATGTTGCCAGGGCACTGGCCACCAATGTCACCTTGTTGTCGATGGTATTAAGTTTGATGAAATAGTACAAGACATCTGCCATCAATTTTGTGGCCATTGAAGTACTTTGATATCTTGGGAGTATGGAGGAGCATGGGTTGGGTAACCCAGGTGGGTCACAGGTCTGGGTCCCACTCAGGTATGGGTACAGGTCAGTGCTGGAGTAGCCACACCAAAATCCACACCCATAGTCTGGGTTTTGGTACCCATGGGATTGATTACTTAATACAGTGCTCATCGTGTTGTGACTGCACGCCTGTAAGTGCTCCTTGGTCCTAATCAACCTTTCCAGGTTTAATTTAAGTCTTCTGCACCAATGCTTAGGTCCAACCTCACCAGAATGGTTTGAAGTACTGGTGAATGGCTTGGGAGACAGATAAGGCATTGCTCTACAATCTCAATCTGATGCATGATGCACTGACTCCTATGCAGCAAGCCTTTCGATTTGTGTTGAGTTAACATTATCACCACTTGTTCTGCCATCAACATTACCCCCTGTCTCACTCTCAACATCACTCGTGCAGTCACCATTGGCGCCCTCAGTGGTCTTATTGTGTGTGCTCTCGACTCAGCCAAATACAAATGGCTAACTCACGCTCAACAGGACTTCAACTGGCACCAGCGCTTTGTACTAATCTGTGCCCAACTGGACACACTTGCGCCCTCTCACATCCCCACTGGTGCAGTCAGGTAAGTTTTACTCTCAACATCACTTGTGCAATGACAGCACATCTATGCTAGAACAATGACAACATGTCTGTGCCAGGATGGTGAAGATGACAAGTGATGCCAACCATCACCAGCACCACTGCGAATGGCGGTGACACCTCACCACCACCGTCACCATGTCGACCACCACCACCATGAATGGCAGTGATGCCAACCGTCACTATGTCAACCACCACCACCGTTCACCACCTCCCACCTCCCACCTCCCACCTCAACCACCACCACCATCTAACAATGGCAACCATGACCACCTCCAGTAGCAGCAGCACTGATGACAGCAGCTACCATCACAACCACCACTGCAGTGTGTGCACACCCGATTGATGAAGACAACGACAGCAGCATGTCCATTCCAGCATGACAAAGACGACAACATTGAGACACCCATGGCAAATGCCAGGGCAAGATGACGACAACAATGACAATGACAACAGCAGCATTGCATGCAAGCACAATGAAGATGAAGATGGAACACCTGTGGCAAATGCCACGGCAAGACAATGAGGATGGCAAAGTGTCCATGCCAGCACGACGAAGAGGACAATGATGACAGCAGGACGAAGACAACGAAGACGACAACTGTAATAAATATGTACCCGTTTGTTGACCCATACTTGCACAACGGGTATGGGTTTAGCACCGGGTGCGGGTGCGGGTGCGGGTCAGACTTGTGACACCCGCAGGTTTACCCATGCAACAGCCTAATATTAGTCCATTAACAGTCAAAAACAAACAAACAAACAATGTTAAGGACAGTGTGATGATAACGATGAAATAAGGATAAACGACCTGGGGTATAAGGCTATGTGAGATAGGTCGATTCGTGGTCACACTAAAGAAACAGTCTGGGTATAAAGTGAGATAGCTTGATTTGCAGTCACACTAAAGATGTTTATCAGAGGACAAAAAAATGACCTGGGTATAAAGCTATGTGAGATAGCTTGATTTGCGGTCATACTAAAGATGTTTATCAGAGGATAAAAACAACGAGATAAAAAAATATTGGGTATAAAACTTCATGAGAGCTTGATTTGGGGTATCACCAATGTACACTGATCCATACAATTAAACATACATGAAGTCAAATAGCGGAGACCTAACATACCTTAGTAGCGCACATAGCGATCACAGGAATGGTAATCTTCATTGTCTGAATCATAATCATGATGCCTCTTGCGTGGAGGGTCTCGATAGACATATTCGACGACACTGTTGTTCATTAGGCACCGGATATAGGCCAGAATAACAACGTACCTGTGATGAGCTCTGCCTTGTGCTTGTGCACTGCCGTCACTTCCATTATCTTGATATTCCCTACGACGCTTGTGTGACTGCAGCCGGTTGCAGTGCTGGGGGCGCGGGGTTGGGCTGCATGAGCGTCTTGTATGCGCAGCATTCTGGTGGCGGTGTGGTGACGGAGTGAAACAACATGTATGCTGAACAGCAGGCAGGCGAGACGTGGAAGACATACGTGATGGCGCACGCCCTCGCACAAGCAGGGGTGGTGAATGTGCAGTAGGGGATGAGGGGGGAGTTGAATGACGAGGTGCAGCCAGAGAAGGACGACACGTACGGCGAATACCAGTCGCATTCATAGATCCACGCCTCCATGCAGGCAGTTGTGACAGCTCTGTTGGGGATAAGCCTTCATCTGCAGGTGGGGAAGATGGTGGGAGTGACGAAGTGGAGGAAGCTCTCTCCTGTGGCTTGGGGGGGAGCATGTGCTTCGGGACTCCACTGAGGAATTTCTGCGAATCGGAGAGAAGGCGAAGGGGTTGATTATGTGTGTTAACAACGAGTGGAATGTTGAACATCTCGGGGTCAGCTCTGCGAAACAGCTGACTCTGCTCTGAATGATCCAAATTAGGGTTGCTAGTGATCATCTGAACTCGACTGAACTCACCTGTGGTCCAATGTTGGAGATAGAATGATGACTTGGGTGTTGGTACCACCTGTCCGGTTCCCTCATCGTCTTCTCCTGGCCCCTCAGCATAGTAATCTGCACCCATTTGTTCTTTCAGGAAGGGGACAGTGAGAGCTCGAAGTTCATCAGCACTAAGGCTCTTCACATTGAAACTAGGGCCAACAGCATCGACTCCGGCAGGCCAATCGATAATCGTGTACTGATGTTCATAAAGGAGGTTCAGCACCGACTTCCAGGGAACATTTTTCTGAGTACGCGTGATATCAGCTTTATCTGTAGAGATTCAGCACAAATAAATCCATGGGACACTTCAACTTACAAAATTTGTACATGATGACCATAGGTAACACACGCCAACTGCGATCTCGCCTAGATTCCTGAGATTTTAGCGCAAGAGCGCGGTTGTATAAGGGCTGTGACAACACAGAGAAGTCGGGCAGCTGGACTGAAGCAGTCGGGTTAATGACTTTATACCTAGGGAAGAATGAGCCATGGTCAACTATACCAATAATGAACTGTACTTACTTGATGACTGTAGTGAGGTAGTCCAATAATTTCGCTACATCCGTCTGTCTTTCAGTGGCCAACTCCATACATAATGTGGAACCAGCAAAGATGCCCTGAGCTTGGCGCGCGGCTTCGTCATTTCCACTATAAATGACACACCCAAATACATGGATGCCCTCAACATTGCACCATGTTTGCGCCTGTATAAGGATTTAATTTTGAGGAACAAACAAAAGAGGGAAATAGTCACCGCTCGCGTGAAGGTGTCCCGGCAGCTCATTACTCGGCCAACCATTGCCTTTGAGCTCATGTCCTTGGTTCCAGAGATGTTGTCGGTCCAGTACTTATGAATCTCTTCCCATAGTTGGGGATAGTCTCCCTCCTCTCTGTGTGCCTCATAGTGTTTCGACTGACGGGCATAATAGTCATTCATGCTCTCTATGGCCGAGTCAGCATGTAGCATTAGCTCAAAGGCAAAAAAAAATACCTCCACTCTTCTTACGGTGGGCACTAGCATACCACACCTGGTGCATATTCCACACCGACTCAGCCCGCATCGCCTTCATGCTAAGGCCAGCTGCTGCCATGATTGTTGCAAGGGTCTTGCCATATTCATTCACAATGGCTTCAGCCTTCTCAGTTGTGCGCCTACCAAGTGCCTGGGCCTTGCGTATAGCCTCCATGGGAAGCCTACCAGGTTTGACGGTTTGCAGGCCTTCATCCTCGTCGTCAGCGTCAGACCCTTCTTCGCCACGAGTCCTGGAGGTAGAAGTAGAGGGAGCAGTGACCTTAGTCCCGGAGCAAGCTGGTTTCCTCTGGGCATTTCTACACATGCCAGTAGGCATGTCTTCCATATCTGCAGTGCCTTCAGCATCAGAGGAGGAGGGTTCTGAGGAGGATGGAAACACAAGCGGAGGGGTAGATCAGTGGTTGTCAATATCATAATTGCCAGCAAGTATTTCCCTTTGGATCTGCTCGCGTTTAAGGTTCCGCCTCTGGTCAGCTTCCCAGTCACTGTCCTCCTCAGAACTCTCTGTTATTATATAATTAATTGTATATACAATACAACATAGAGGCACTAACCTTCGATGTCCATCCCGGAGGGATTGTCCTCGTAGTCAACAGACTTTGTGGCATTGTCAACCAGTTCTTCATCTTCGTCGCTGGTTATCGACGCTGCATCCCGATGTGTGCTGTTATTGTGGGGGACAGCAGGCGACGACCTTGGAGTAGGGGTGCTATCGACCGCTGGATCATCATCGTCATTTGCAGTGGGTGAAGGGTCACGGCTTGCACTTGGATCTGTGGGAGGCATAGCCGATGCAGATGTTGAGTGCAGATACAGCTGAGGGGATCTGTCAAGTCCGGGTCTACTCCGGTAGGGGGTCCGGTCAAGTCCGGACGAAGACGGACGAAGGACAAGGGCAGGGGGCTGGACAAGGAGTTAGTCCGGCCGGAGTTGGTGACCGCTTGGATTCAACGACTAAGGACAACAAGCGTTGATCCCTTGCGTAGGTTCTGGTCAAGAGGCTAGAGATGGAAACGGAGACGGAGACGGAGACAGACAGAAACTGGAGTAGTGACTATGGTTGATTTCAGACTGAGGTATACAGAATAATTACAGAGTACTTATACTAAGTAAGAACTAGGGACGAGTATTTACGGTGACAAGTAAACATCCTGAAAGGCGGACAAGGAACGACCGGAGTTGGGACTAGGTCAGGTCTGGTGAAAATGATACAAGGTAGGAGATATATCGAGTACACGGAGAACTCACGTCAAAGCAGGGTAGACGGCGAGGTACAGTAAGGACTGTACAGGGATTAGACCAAGGGTCGTACTTAGCGGAAGTGTAACTGCGCGACCTTGACCGGAGTAAGTGAGAGCGACCGGAGTTGAGCTGTAGTGCTGCGATGCGACCGGAGTAACCGGATAAGACCCGGAGTTGGACATGGTCGTAACAGGATCGCGTACATACATTGAATACAACCATCTTCATCAATTATGTCCTCCCTCGAGATCATGCCAGCATGCAGTTGATCGATGACGATCTGGCGCTCCAATTTTTTACCGTCCTTGAGGGTGACCATCTTGGTGCGAAAGGAGTTGAGATACTCTTCTTCATGCTCTTCGTCGGTAAGACCTTTTGTAAGACGCCTCGGACACGGCTGGATGGTGGGGCATCGAGCTACCGAGGTAGGTTGGTCAATCTGAAAAGAAAGATCAATAAGCTGACATCAATAAAATAAAATAAGAAGGATTGCATACATCCTCTTCCTCAGCATCATGCGACGTGGGCTCATTTGCTGGGGCTGCTGCAAAAAGCTCAAGCACGGCATAGAACCGAAAGTAAATATATAGTACTTACGGTTGATCATACTATGGCGAGACTTCGCACGTCGCCTGGGTTGGACCTTGGTAGGTGAAGTAGCGGTGGCGTTGAGTCTTTTCGACTTCCTCACACCAATTGGTGGACCAATTTTCGGTGGGGGGCCGGTAGACGACTGTTGAGGAGGCATACTACAGACACCAAAGTTAGCGGAGGGTGTTGCGGATGCAAATTTGGACAACATAGTCACCAATGAAATAATAATAATAATGAAGGACGACAGTGAGGGAGTCAGGGAATGGCTGTAGACAAAGGGAATGGGAAGGTCTGCAGACCAACCCCAGTGTGTGGCCTATTTATGCTCTGAAGCAACAAGGTTACTGAGTACACACCTGTTTTATACTAGCCCCCCTCCCAGCCGGGCATGGTTCCAACCTTGTAAGTAACATAGGCGATCATAAAGCCGGCATAGGGTCAATAGAATGAATCTAACCACTGGCGTCGTTCCGACATTACGGGCAAGGGAAAGCTGTTACAAAACTGTTCACGGCGTCGCTCCAACCTCACAGGTAAGGAACAACTTTCAAAAAACTATAGCTAGGAAAATGGGGAAAGTTTATTAAAGAAAATAAAATAGGGTCAAAGACCGAAGTCAGAAGCTTCGTGTGATAAGGTAGGGAGCGGAGGACTGCTGGAAGGTGCAGGGCATCCGCACACAGGAGAGGAGGCAGGCGCGCAGCCAACTTTACAATAGCATGGTGCACCACGCGGTCCTCGATTCCGAATGGACTTAGATTGAATCCTATTTAAAAAGAGAAAAAAAAGAGAAGTTAGGAACCCTCAGCTTGCTGATCATTACGAGATACCTGACCCTTGGTTCGAGGAACAGTGATGAGAGAAAAGAACCGCCGAGTACATACAAACTTTCCTGCAATGATCCAAGGTAGGACTACATTGCTCTCTGTCTGCGCAAACAGTAGTGGAGCATTATCACCAAGACGTGCACCGTTAAACCGATGGTAATCGCAAGTTGGATTCGTTTGGGGAAGACACGGTTAAACACATCTGAGGCTGAGCGGTAAAAGCGATAGCTGATTCACATAGGTAACTACAAGGCTGGAGTGTGGATAACAATCAGGATGATATCAGTGGGAAGATTGAAAAAGTGAAAATACTCATCGATGTAGGAATAATGGGCAAACAAAATCGGTGCGACTTCAATGATGCGAAGTCCTAAGGTGTTTCGTAATCGATAACAAGTTTGCACGTTCGGTCGATGGATCATAATAGGCAGTGCAGGTAACGGTGAGAACACGATCATCGATGAACCGTTGTGAGTAGCACAAGTAACCATGTGATAGGGAAGTGGTTGTTAGAACTATGGCTGTCTGGCACCAGTGACCAAAAGTACGTACTTCCAATTGTGATATCCAGCAACACACTCGTCTTCAAGACCCACTGGCACACTGTACGAGGTAGTGTCGCGGCGACCTCAGCGACACAAAGTCAGCAGAGTGCAAACTGAAGCGACACGAAGTCGACGTCAGATCAGGGAGCGGCACAAAGCCAGCTGAACTGGAGGAGAGGGTCAAAGAGTTTTGATCTGATCCAGGGTGTTTCTTAATCGATAAAAGACTTGCACACTCGGCCGGTGGATCATCGCAGGTGGCACAGGGAATGGAGAGAACGATGATGATCGATAAAGTGTTGCGAGAAGCGGAAGTGATAATGAGATAGGCCAATGGTTAGAACGGTGGCTATTATCGATAACCAAAAATACGTACCTCAAATGGCGATGAGATGGAATGAAAGAGAGAACACCGATAAAAATAGGAAGATCTATACTGTATAATATTAGTGACCAGTTCAAAGGATGCAGACAAGAATACGCATCTATATAGGAATGACAGTGACCTGGCAAAATTAGCTGGAAGAGGAAGACGGTATCCAGAAATACACTCTTCGAAGTCTTTAACCCCACTGGCGCGCGGAGGTACCAGGGCGACCTCAGTGACGCAAAGTCAACAGAGTGTGAACTGAAGCGACACGAAGTCAACTTCAATTCAGTGAGTGGCATGAAGCCAACTCGCAAACCAGGGATAGGAGCGCATAGCGGTGTCGTAATCAATAACGGATCAACACAATGTCCGGTAGACGGCCAAGGGATCGTGGTGGGCAACGAAGGTGACAGCGAGAGACAGTGCGAAGATGCTGGGAGGAGCAAAAGCAAGTGGGAACGAGAACAATGTGGGATACATCGAGCGGAGTCCCGTGACTTAGGTCGATTCAGCCTGGGAATTCTCCCACTTATCATTGATTGGCATCACCATTGTAAGTCTACCACGCCTCACGCTTTCTCCTCTTCAACCTCTCCTCACTCACTCACTCCTTATCACTCTTCTGCCATTTGATCTGGCCGTCAACGACCTCAAGCCGCACGTTACGCTCACCTCGCCTCGCCGCTCCTCGACTTCAAGTTGCTGGTGCCCTGTCCGCCCTGTTCCTGGTCTTCGAGTTGGCTTCGTGCCACTCACTGTTCTGAAGTTGACTTCGTGTCACTTCAGTTCGCACTCTGTTGACTTTGCGTCACTGAGGTCGCCCCGGTACCTCCGCACGCCAGTGGGGTTAAAGACCTCGAGGAGTTTCCGCCATCCATTTTCCTGTCTCCATCCCACCTTGATTCGTGACTGTGTATTAAGGTTCGTGTTTCACCACTTCGAAACCATGTCGTTGATTTTGTCATAAAGCCGCATCTCCTCATTCTAGGTGGACTTCCAACATTGCTACGCTAGGTATGTTTACTTATTTCTCCATGCTTCTATGATCAACTACTATTCATCACTATCTTTTGGCGTTTCGTAACTTAAGCTGCACCTCCCTATTCCAGGTAGGCTTCCACATCACTACACTAGGTATGTACGTTCATTCCTCCATGCTGCTATCAATTAATTCCTATTGCCCATCATCTTGGTACGTTTTGACCTTGAAGACCTCCCATGGCCACTGCACCCAGGCGGTTCAAACCTTACACCTGCGCTGATGATAGTATGTTTCTTTTTTCTATTCCTGTCCTTTTTGTCCAGGAATTAATATACATCCTCAGCTAATATCACTGTGCTCGATGCACGAGTAGTTGCATGCAAAGAGCAATGGGTAATAACATCGCCCAACGTGGATTACGTCCCAGAGCCCCACATTTTTGACGATCAAGAACTTCGTGCCCATGCTGATGGTCATTTCGGCCTTGTCGATTGCTTTCAATGGCCACAAAAATATGATAGGGATTATTCATTCGCTATTTGCATTCCCTGGAAGGATTCCATCCTTTCTCACGAAATTGCATGGTACACACCGACCGCCAACGACTTCATTATTCCCGCTGGTTCTAAGTTCGCGGTCGGCACGCTTTGAGAGGCTAAGGTCAAAGCCTTTGAGCAACTACTTCAGCTCTTGCGCAATCGCCACCACCATCTCCCAAGTCAGTCCTCCGGCCAACATATTCTGTGCTACCGGGTGCGTGTAGCTCAACACGAGGTTGTGCGCTTGCGGCGTCATCCTCTCGTCTTCCAAGATCTTGTCATCTTTATTGCGCAGCTCCAGCGCACACTTCTCGATATCCATGCAATGCTTGACTACTTCGAAATTGTCCGTCCGCTCCTTGAAAATCCCCCCTCGAAACCTGTCCATGCAAACCCCACATGGATGGGGTGCTTTACAAGTGACATGCAAATTTGTGACGAACTCTACATGGCAGGAGTCCCTGTTTGGCTTTTTTGCAATGAACATTTTATTTCTCCAACCATGAACATTGTCAACCCGGTGCGATTCACATTCCCGGACCACATAGTCAAGGCTCCATATTCAGAAAACGGGGCGGCCAAGCCATTTCGATGCCTCTACCGTGGTCCTGCCGGTGTCCTTCGCCATTTCCATACGCGTCGACCCTATCAAGGCACCCTTGATCAAGCACCTGAGCCCATGGCAGCCCTGTCCACTGCACATGCTTCCTCGTCACAGCCATCGTCTCATGGTGGGAAGCAGCCCACCCAAAAGCAGTCCAGGGCTGCAAGGGAAAGAGCCTCTGCAGGCCCTTGTAGAGGTATGTGACTTGTATACTTCTGTTTCTTCCTTGACCAAGCTGCAGTGCCACGCCCCCAACGATCAGCCGGTGTAGACGCACGATGGGAGGAACCTGACCACCCAGAAATCCCGAAGCCCCATGGTCTTTTTGTGTCGGCTTGGAAGCAAGCTGACAAACATTCGGAGAGAATCAAGTCCAACCTTGTTGATCCTGGCTATCGCTTCCCAAAACCTACGATTTTGGTCAACGTGTCGACACCAGCACGAAAGAAGACTTACTTGCTCAACTGGCTCTCTGCTTGCCCACTCTGGATCAATCAAGTTGATGTTCGCCTGCCCACAAAGTTCCCGTCCCCTCAGATGTGGAGGGACTTCCTCAATACTGTTGACACCGACCACCTGGCCTCGACGAAGAGTGCATCAACTAAATTGGCTGTTCGGAATATTTTGGGGGATCACATTATTCAGTCAGCTCAGGGTTTGGCAGGGGCGCCGGAGGAAATTCTGTGGCGGGGAATGCAGGTCAGGATTTCATAATTTTAGGTCCATATTTGTGCATTCATATACTATGCAGGTTCAAGTCTCGACCCTTTCTGATCCGCCTCTCCAGTTCATGCGTTCCCTTCTGTGGGAACTGTATGAGCTGAATTTCCGCTACGAACTCTATGCCCTTGATCGGGTCATCGTTCCGCATCTCTGGGCCGCATCCGACGAAGCCCAGATAGCCCGCCAGACGCTCCTTTACAGCATTTTCCCTGGCGAGTCTGGTCTAGTCATGTGGTCGGAGCCTTTACCGCAGGATGCGAGTGACTTGGGCTTGTGTGCTGCCGACATGTCAATCGCGCTACCATTCCTCAACAAGTTCCGCGAGTTGCTGGCAGCGTGGCCGGAAGCGCCCCATCGTCTTCAGTTTCCTGCCGAGTTGGATGACAAGGGAAACACGGCAGTGTTTGAACTTTTTACTTTGGCTGCTCGATTTTACGTTCAAACTGCATTTGACTTTCTTGGGCGACAGCCTTCCCTTCCCCGGACTTTTTTGTTTATCTAAATTTGTAATCTCTACCTCGTGATCCGGAAGCAATACATGCAGTGTTTCTTTGACTGAACCTAAATTCTTCTGCTAGACGCGGATTTTTTTATTGACAACAGTTGCATTCTTCCTCCTTCGTGCACTCCTCCACCCATTTCCCCCTTCAGCTCTTCACTCTGGTTGGCATTGTGTCATCTGCGCATTTCATTCTGACTGGTTTGTCATCCTGTCGACTTCTCTTGTACTCACCTGCTGTTGACTTCGTGTCTCAGCTATATTCCCATTGACTTTGCATCACAGGTTTTTAGGCACTAGATGGCAGTCCGCCACCCAAAGCTTCGGAGGCATCATGATGCTTCGTCTTCTGCACGTCAAACACAAGCAGCAAGCATTTCATCGGAGAACTCTCCTCTGGTGAGTCCTTCTCTTCGTCAAACATTTCTTGTATTTATCGGCTTATCTTTGGGTTTTTACAGCCACCCTCTGCTTCCACTAGTCAGTCACCCAATGCAGTGTCTGGCCCTTTGGTATGTCTAATTCTCTCTGCACGACTTTGTCCAAATTGACTGGTCTGCTGCCCAAAGCTTCGCAGGGCCACTTCACCTTCTATGCATCCAATGCGGGCTGCAACTATTTCATCAGAGAATTCTACTCTGGTGATCTTTTTTTGTTGTCAAACACTTCTCGTACTCATTGGTTTATCTGTGTTTTTACAGCCACCCAATGCAGTCTCTCGTTTTTCTCCGTCGCTGTCAAGTGACCAGGTTTCACTGTGTATGTCTGACCCTTTGGTATGTCTAATTCTCTCTGCATGACTTTGTCCAAATTGACTGGTCTGCTGCCCAAAGTTTTGCAGGGCCACTTCATCTTCTATGCATCCAATGCAGGCTACAACTATTTCATCGGAGAATTCTACTCTGGTGATTTTTTTTTGTCGTCAAACACTTCTCGTACTCATTGGTTTATCTTTGTGTTTTTACAGCCACCCTCTGCTCCAACTAGTTGGCTGCCCAATGCGGTCTCTGATTTTCCTTTGTCGCTGTCAAATGACCGGGTTTCTCTTCATATACTCGGCCCTTCGGTATGTCTGACCCTCCCTGTACGACTCCATATTGACTTACCTTCTCCACAGGATCCCTCCACACCCTTGACTTCCACCATC
>Ga0307518_10002700_pt1 | contig 12886 bp, 4 predicted proteins | sample 25_EM_MG_FD_203889 | JGI IMG/M metagenome (GOLD analysis project Ga0307518, IMG submission 203889) | Populus trichocarpa ectomycorrhiza microbial communities from riparian zone in the Pacific Northwest, United States - 25_EM | ecosystem: Host-associated > Plants > Roots > Unclassified | place...
CCACTACCCTGGCTAGAACCTCTCATTTCTCTCTCTTGTTGCAAGGGACAAAATGTAAGTTCCGGTAGTGATGACCGACGAAGAACTCTATCACGAAGTCTTCCAACACTTAAGGTTCGGCTAAAACGAACATTACGCTCAGCAGGTTCTCGTGCTCCAATTCGCCTATCGGAAAGTCTAGTCTCAATCCCATCCATGTCATTGAACATTCTAGGAGAACGTAAGTTTGCATCAACCTCCACTCTATTTCCACCTCCATCTCTTCCTGAATTGCGAATTGAAAAAATATTCTGGTTTTCTTGCATGTTGTCCAAGAGATCAGGTGCTTGACTATGCAACTGCAAACCAGCAGCCGTATCTTCATGATGATGTGCAGTTCTACTCACCAGGGATGTAGCCAATAAATCACTAATTTGTTGTATTTCATTTCCATTTCCATCAACAACAGAATTGGCAGACTGTGGATGATGGCGAATCTCATCTTCACCATCAAACATTCTGGGACCAGTTGAATGAGTGTGATATGCCCTTGACGACCCTAAACTCACTGCTCTGCTCAACCTAAAACTCACATTACCGGGAATAAAACTCAAGCGAGAAAGAAGCCGACTTGGAAAGGTCGATGACTGTGTAGGAGCAGCAGCTCGAGCAGAGCTGCTACCTGTTCTAGAGGAAGTGTTTGTGATACTTGCTTGATTCCATTCATCGAGCTCAACATCCGACGATATACAGGGCGTTTTATCAGATTGCTCCACTTTAACCTTTCCATAACACTCAATTTTAACCTCATCGGAGTCTATTTCATTCCGGTTAGTAGATGAAGCATTTCCTTCACAATTTTCTTTATTCCCACCATCACAAACCTAAAAGAGCATGGGTAAAACAACTTTAGTCCTTCAAAAACCTATAACCAATAAACTCTCACATCATTCTTACAAATCAAGGATAGCATCATAACAATAACAATGATGATACTTAATAAACACAAGTCCTAAAAAGTTACGTTAACACATTTTCCACGATTCGAGAAAAGAAAACATGCATTTTCCATTGACATTGCATACGAGTGAGTGAATAACCAGAAGAACTAAACTGCATTAAAATTGAGAAAACTAAAAGTAAGACAACCAAATAAGTCAAAGATGGAGCAATGATAGAGCGACTGACACGGTCACCACTGGTACTATCGCGAGATCCACAAGGAGTACCCAAACAAGAAGACTGGAAAACCTTACTCCTCCCTTTAGATTTTCCCTTCCGTCCACTTCCACTTGATGATGACGACGACGATGCACCACCACGATATGCCTTGCTTCCACTGGATCCCATCTCTCCTCTTAAATATCACTCACAACAAAATGCCACCCGAATTACATCACTGGCCCCTCGAAGCTTCAACCTTTCAGATCTCAAACCGAGAGGCATTACATTTACAGGAAACTAATGAGAGTTTGGTGAAGTGGGCTTTTAAATTTGTATAAAAAAATGAAATGGGTTATTGTAAGTTTCGATCTTTTAAAAATTTGTAGATCTAAAGAGAGAGAAATAGTGAAAATCACATATGGTTCTGTTTTTTGAGTGATTATACTAATATTTGTTAGTAAAGGGCAATTGAAAATGAAAATGTTGGTCGAAATTAGATGCGGGAATGAGACAAAGTAACTACTTGCAGAGAGAGTGGGGAAGTAGACTGGTTTTTCAAGGAAGTGCGTGTCTGTGTGCGTTTCAGCGAGGGTCTTAAGTCTCTTGACTGTGCATTTTGAAAGGAGAGAGAGAGGACAAAGGTGAAGGAACATGGGCTCCTTTACTGATTTGCATGCGGTATTTTGGGTATAAAGTGTTTGACGGGAAGCCACGTGGGAATGATGGGGCTTCTTTTATATTTATTTATTATTTTCAATTTTTGAGAGATAGAGAGAGGGGGGGTGGGAATGATAGGTTTTTTTTGTGGTAGGTAGCATTTGTAATTATAATATCATGTTTTTTAAAAAATAATTATTTAAAAATATATTAAAATAATATTTTTTTATTTTTTAAAATTCTATTTTTAATATTATCAAATTAAAATATTAGAAAAAATAATTTAAAAAAAAAAAGATTTTTAAGACCACAAAAACAAACAGTCTACAAGTAACTTCATATTTAAAGATATTATAATATGTTTAATGAAAAGACACTTTGTTACTAAGGTATTTTAAATTATAGAATTCAACTGTCACAAGTTTTGATTTTGTGGTGCTAAATTTTTTTAAGAATATTTTAACAATTATTTTTTAAAATGATTTTTATTTAAAAATGCATTTACATTTATAAATTATGGAATGTGTATAACAGATATTTGAAATATAAATCATTTGCCATAGTCTACAATACTAGACTTCGTAAAAGGATAAAAAATAAAGAGATGGCTCACCTTAAGGCTTATTACCAAAAGAAACTAGAAGACGATGAAAACAATATGACTTAGATAAGCAATTCTTGTACAATATTTTTTCTTGAAACATGTAAAATAAGCATTGAAAAACTAAAATAATATTTTATTTATTTAATTTTAGTCTTTTCATTTAACATATGCATTAGAGATTTAGCATCTGCATTGGAGATGCTCTTAACATATCATATTTGATGGTATTAACCTAACTCAATTAACTTGGATTAATCTAAGTTTTAACTTTTTAAAATAAAAAAAAAAGTTTGAAACAATAATGTTTTGAAAAAAAAAAAAAAAGACAGTTTTTTTCCTCTTACTCAAACCATAGTGGCAAAGACATTACTAGATTGAGAAAATGACTTTTAAATAGGTTAATTGGTTTAGAAAACCATGAACATGAACTATTGATTAAACCTTTGACTTTTTAATTTCGTAACTTTGATCCACTGAACTATCATATGTCAAAGCAATACACCACTACATCGTCTTCATTAAAGTTCCTTAGACTTCCATATATTAAACTCTATTAAATAGCATGTGGCATTCACGTGTGTGGTTATTACATCTCAATTTTCAATTATGGTAGCTCAAGGAACCCTAATGAAGATGATATATTGCATTGACATAACAGTAGAAGAAGATGTTAAGAAATATATGGTTATTTTGTTTTGTTATTTATTAAGGATAGAATAGTCTTTGTATTTTCTTTTTAGTTTCTTTTGTTTAGCATATATATAGTCTCTTTGTATTTAGGTTAAACATATTTCTTTTGATTATTTTAATTGCATTATACAATATCAATAAAACTCTAGCTTCCTCCTTTCTTGTTTTTGTATTTCTCTTTATTTATGTGGATTGTTTAACATGGTATCAAAGCCAGGTTTTATGGAATGAGACTTAATCTCAAACACAGTTTTCACAGGTTTTTGTGTGAAGTGACTGAACAATTTCGAGAAGGTATTCGTTCAGTTTATGCAATATGGTATTTTGTTTCCCTTTATTTCTGCAATTTGGTATTTCATTTTTCTTTCTTTTTTTTGCATCCTGATTTTGTTTGTTTGTTGATTATTATTAGTGGTGATATTGATGGTATTTTAGTTTTGAAGACAAATTTAGCTAGATAGATTAAAATAAAGGATTTCAGTTCTCTATGATATTTTTTAGGTATTGAGGTAGCCTACTCACTTAAAAGTTATCTTCTTTCTCAATTAAAATATTTTGCAGATATTCCTAAACGGACTAGACTTACTGATAATAAGATTGTAGATACTCTCATTGAGGTTAAAACAAAGTATTATTCTTCTAATGATTTACTTTTGTCAAATCCTATTTTATACTGTACTGTTGTTGGAAACTTGGTATATCTCATTATTACTCGTTAAGATATTTCTTATGTTGTTCACGTTGTTAGTTGGTTTGTTATTTCTCCTATTATTGTTCATTGGGTAATTGTTCTTAGTATTTTGCAATATCTTCGAGATACAATCTTTCAGAGTTTTTTATTTTCATTCACCTCTTCCTTGAAGTTGTGTGTATATTATGATGCTAATCATGGAAGTGATCTCACAAATCATAAGTTTGTTACTGGTTTTTGTAATTTTTTTTTAGCGATTCTCTTATTTCTTAAAAGAGCAAGAAACAATCTATTATTTTTCAATCTTCAACCGAGACAGAATATCATGTTATGACATCTGCTACCAAAAAAATTGTTTAATTACGTTGGTTACTTGCAAATATGGGAGTTTCGCTTTCTCATCTCACTCCTATATATTATGACAACCAGAGTTCTATTCAGATTGCTCACAACTCAATTTTTCATGAACAAACTAAGCACATTGAGATCGATTGTCATCTTACTCGTCATCATCTCAAGCATCACACCATTACTTTGCCATATGTTCCTTATTCTTTACGGATTATAGATTTTTTTACCAAGTCGCATTATATTTCTCTTTTTTGTTTTTTACTTGGAAAACTCTCGATGCTTGTAGCTGTCAAATCATGAGTTTGAGGGGAGATATTAAGAAATATAAGATTATTTTTTTTATTGTTTATTAAGGGTAGAATAGTCTTTACATTTTCTTTTTAGTTTCCTTTATTTAGTCTATATATAATCTCTTTATATTTAGGTTAAACCTATTCCTTTTTATTATTTTAATTGTATTATGCAGTATCAATGAAACCCTAACTTTCTCCTTTTTTATTTTTTTTTATCTCTTATCCTTTCTTATTTTTATATTTCTCTTTAATTCTTTGGATTGTTTAACAGGGGGAACCAAAGTAAATAAATAAAAAAGACAGGGATGTAGTTGGATTTGACCAAAACTTCAATGGTCTCTCCACCAATTAACATTTTGAATAAGCATTTCACTCCCCAAGCAATGGATCTTGGATTGCACGTTGTTCTTGTTAGTAAATATAATTTGTAGCTAATTAGTTGATTATACATGGCATTAATGTTATTCATGTAAAATATATTTATTATGAATAAAAGGTTTTCTTTATTTTTAATATTTAATCATATTTGAATAATGAATCTAATGTTTGATTAGTAAATCTAGAGTAAAGATAAAGTCCGTGTAACAAAAATATTTTACATAAAAAATTATAAAGTTGTTATAATTATAAGATTTTTATTGCATCGAAGCATTATTCTTAAATGTTCTTAGTTAATATTCTATTAAGATTAAATATTAATTACAGTTGTTGAGAATGGTGCATATCATATTTATTCTTTTATGAAAAGAAACAGCTTTTTTTCATAAACTGAGGTATGAGGGATACTTGGAACTAATATGCAGAGATTTGTCAGGTGACGTGTAAACTGAATTAACCCCCGTAAGAATTCTATACGAAGAGATCACCTATTTCTATGGAAAGGCTCACGTGATAATTGTATAAGTGATCGTTTGACTTGATATCACTAAGTTATTTTATGCAAAGAGTGTTATGTTTTGATCCTAACCACATGTTGTCTTAATAAAAGGTTACAAACGGACAAATATTGAATATAATATAAAATATATGAATATATTTTAGTAATTAGAAAATGATTCATCACCCTAAATGAATTAAAAAAAAAAAGGTGTTTCATTTGTTTTCAAATAGTATTGATTGTAAAGTCCCTAGTTAATATGGAATGAGATTTGAAAAGATTTTCAAATCTTATTTAAAGATTCAATCACTATAGTATTAAGAACTAAAATGATTTAACAAAACAGACATACTTCATGCTATAATGTCTAAATTAGAATATTCTTGATGAAAAGATAATAATTACACCAAAAAAACTCGTTAGGTTAAGTCAACTCATTTATGACTTTCCTAATATTTAGATAATCATGACACATTGCTAAACATTGTATCTGATATTTAAATATAAATCAAATAATTGTTGAATTGATAATAAATTTAATTGTTTAATTTATTTAATCATATTTTATTTAGGATTATGATTATATTTGAACCAACTTATCAGGAAACCTAATGGGTCACTCATATAAGAATCACTTGTTAAAAATTAAAATAAGATGATTAATCAAGTGTGACTTAATTGCAAATAAGTTTTAAAAATTGAGAGTTAGAATATAATTAATACAAAATATTCCAATTCTAGACTTGGAAACAACCAAGTTAGGACTTGATTGAATAATTTATAAAATTAACATAAAATAATATATGTGATATTATTTAAGAGACAAATTAATATTTTGACATTAATAGAAAGTCAAGCCTCTTATTTTCTATGCATTAGATGATAATATAAAAGTACAATACAGAAACACCTAAACACAAAAAAAAAAGCTAACACTCAAAAGTATAGTAATTCCCCTCTCTTAAAAGGGTTTAAGAGATTTTTTATTGATGGTCCATGTGAATTACCGTTAAAGGTCAGTCAATTAAATGATTTGTGGCTTATGACAATCCAGCTTTTAAGCAATTATTCAAAAAATATATATATATAATATTTAGATAATCTTAAACTTTAAATAACTATATATCCATTTAACAGAATCTTTTGGGATTAAAAAAAAAAAATCGTTTCCATTACTGAGAAACCCAACAGTTCCCTCATCTGGGAAGTTATAACCGTAGTCATTGATGCAGCAAAAGTTGGGCACTGTTAAACCACTACGGACCCAGCTAACTTTCCAACACATTATTTACCTTTGCATAAGCATGCCTTGTCCAGCAGCGCTACAACCTAACAGCTCAACAAATTATTTACATGCCAATTTACCCAGGCATGCGAGAAAAACAGCATCATTTCCTACTGTACATCACAAGAAAAATTAAAAGGAGCAAGAGTTTTGACATCTTCGATTTCTACCATTGTCACCTTGCGGAATGGAGATAATCTTTGAAGGAGATCTGATGTAATTACTTAGAATAAAAAGCAGTGCTCAGATTTGAAGGAAACTGGGTAACAATGATTTCTGTCACAAACTTGGAGTCCACATAACCAACTAGACACAGATAACACCTGCATTTAATGATTCAGTAAGCCAATGATAAAAGATTCTGACAAACAACAACATCAGGAACTAAATTTACAAGATAAAAACCAAAACCCATTTAAGGAACCTCTAACAGGGCAGGACACTTACACTAGTACCATTGTAGAAAATGAGTTACAGATTTCTTCGCCCAAGCTGCCAAGCAAACTGATCAACAGCCACCATAGCACGGGATGCTGCACCAATTGATCCATCATACCTGCCAGTGCCATATTCACAAAATGAAAAGACAAGATGAAATTCAACTTCTTCACATTAGCAGCCCAAATCTGTTCAAATATGAAAGTCAAAACTAAAAATATCAAAACAAACAGAAAGGGGATTACAATGCAACCAAGAGGAATGCTGAAGTCTGCATGATGATGGCACCTTCACCAGCAGGTTTTGATGTAGTCAGAGACCTTGCACAGAAACAATTCTCATGAATGGATGTAACCACATCTGTCCACCCAATTCAGGATCTGTAAGATAAATATTACAAAGAGAACAAGAAAAAATGTACAATGATATGGTGCAAGAAAAAATTAGTGGGATGTGTGATGTTATAAAGAATGCAAGGCACAGAGCATTTTCCAAGCAATTGCAGTCAGGTCCGCAAAAATGCTAGCATCAAGGAAAGCTGCAATGACTTGCACGAACAGCATACTTTGACTTTAGAAGATCACAATTCTGACTGAAGATTGTTCTCATCATTCTAGTCAAAAGAAAACCTTAATTTTAAAAATAACAAAAAAAATTCACTCTGGTTTGTCTTGGAAACTAATGAATGTTCTCATTTGTAACTGCTAGAATGTCTATGAAATTATAGTATTACACATAACAGGGTTATAAGTGTACCTGTCTACTTCTTTGCCAAATACAAGAAACAAGAGTAATTGGTATGTTCTTTTCTAATCCTGCTTGTATAATGGGAAACAAAGGTACTGGGAAGGCAGAATACACATCTATTGATCCCATGCACAACAAAAGCAAGCAGAAATCCTATTTGATTCAGTCGATAATGCCTAAACTCTGAAAGGGCAGAAAAGAAATGTTCTGAAAACACATTTTAAGGCTCGATCAGTCATCCATGCGGTACATTTGCGAGGAGGTGCACATTTGGTAAGTCAAAAACACAAAACCAAATATCCTCAATAATTCTGCTAAGCTGCGTAAATTGAGCTACAGGCTGCAGTATAAGAGCACATGATCTTAACTGAGACAAATTTCTTTGCCAAATTCAAGAAAAACAAACTTGATTTCTAAAAAAAAACCCGGCATTCACTAATATCAACACTTCACTATACTTGTAACCAATAAAAGTCCTTCAGTAAGTAACCACAGCGAAACTTACATTGATTTTGCCCGATAGTAAAGTTCTCCGAATGAAGTTTATTCCTTTTAACAAAATCAACAAACTGGCTCACTTCAGTGGGAACGGCACTGATACCTTCTTGTTCTGCACTAAAACCACCACGCCATAATCAAGACTTTAACAAACATAAGAAAACTAAATCATTTGTGGGTTTCAAATTATAATTTCTTTTCTCTTACATGATAGAAAGCAAGCGAGATGGTGCATTTGGATCATAGTTAATAAGCAAAGCAGCCTTCAATGGTTCACCGGTAGAAGAGCCGACGTTAATGGAAGTCCATTTCTCCCAAGCTTTGTGTACAAAACCCCAGTCCATTTGTTTCACCAAGCCCTGATCAGACACCGGAAAAAATTAATAACTATTTGGTAGGGAAAAGAGCAGACATCGGAATAAATTGAAAAAACCCTAATTTTAACTTGTTGATTTTGTACGGAAAGGGCAGAAGTTAACGGCTGTTTGGTATCGCCAAGCAAGCAGCACTCGTAATCGTTTTATTTTTTATTTTGGGGTTGGGCGGAATGATAATTAAGTTTTCAATCATTTTTTTATTTAAAAATAAAAAAAATCACCCTGAAAACATAAATAAACCTATTAATACCTTCAAATAATCCAAGAGGTTCGAAAAGAAAAAATCAACTTGAAAACAAAAAATTTACATAAGTTAGATATACTCTTTCAAGTAATTGAGAGTGAAAGAACACTCGAGTTGAACTTTTCTAGCCGAATTAGCCGAATAAAACAAATTGATTATTTTAATGGTTAGAATTTGTGTCTAATTGATTTTTTTTTTTTTTTACCAAAATTTGATAATTTTCTTTCTCCCACCTCAAACCATAACTTACAAATAAGAGAAATGAAGTTATGGATCAAAAGTGAATATTGAAAAAAACTAAAGGGTCTGAAAATAAGTTAATTATAAAGTAAAAGGATCAAATTTAATTTTCTAGTCAAGTTTGAAATGACCATCTAGTTTTTTTGTGTTTTTCACTTTGATTGCATGTCTTTTAATTTTACCCAGGTTAACAAATGAGGAGTAATTGATCTCCAATTTGGCTATTGGTTATAAAACAATCAAATCACTATAAAAAGTTTGATAATAATTAAAAAAAATAAACTCACGGCTCTAATCCATGATGAAATGTGAGAGAATCCACGTTGCTTAGGTGCACAATAAAAGAACTATATATACAGTGGAGACAAAAAAATAATCGTTAATAATCTCAAAAATATAATTTCAACATGATCAAATACATTTTAATAAATGAGTTTTTTAACATTCCGACAAGATTTGATGCCTGTGCTCCGTCGCAAGGTGAGTAATTTTTTTTTCGATGTAAAAAAATACTAGGGTAAAAAAATATGAGACCTAAGTTATTGGTTTAATTGGTAATTTAAATAATATAAACAATAAAAATAACAGCAAAAAAGGTAAAAAATATTAATATGACTATTATAAATTATAGTTCTAGATAATATAGAAAAATAGTTATAATCTTGATGTATTTTTTAAAAAAGGAATAAGTTTCTTTTCCTTCGACAATAAAAGAAATGACTTCATCGTTTCAGTGCTGCATTACCCGTTTTAACATCTCCCGGTGTTATTTTTCTAGACAAATGTCTCTTGGGATATTCATATAAAGCTTAATGCATCTCTTAGCCAGTACCTATCCTTCCCTCCTGTGATATTATATCCAAAGAGGACAATTTTGACTATCTTGAACGTTTGTGTTTGTAATTTTAACGTGGTTCAGTATGTTTTCCAAACTGTTTTTTTTTTAAAAAAAAAATTATGTTTTTTTAAGTATTTTTTTATGGTTTTAATATACTGATATTAAAAATAAATAAAAAAAATTAAAAATTATTTAATACAGCTTAATAATTTTGTCTCATATAGACATAAACTCTACACGCCCAAATTAATAATTTTGTCTCATGTGCATTGGTGGTGCTAAACTACACTCCTGAACTGCACAATAACCTGAGAAATTCTGAAGTACACAACAACGGATAGTTTTCCTCCCATGCATGATTAATTGAACTACAGAAACTTGAATCCACTTCACCGAGAGTGAGTTTCAATTTTTTTTTAAAAAAAAAGAAATTAAACGTTTTTGTTTTAAATTAATTTTTTATATATTTTTTTAATGGTAAAAAAATAAATTTTAAAAATTAAAATATTATTTTAATAATTTTCAGAAAAAAAAATATTTTAAAAAACCACCCCAATTATTCTTAAACAACCGAGTAGTCATTTTTTGGTGTGTTTGAGATTGCGGTAGCAGTGACAATCCAAAATATTTTTTTGCTTAGAAATGCATCAAAACAAAAAAAAAATTTAAAAATTATTTTTGACATCAGCACGTCAAAATAAAATCATAAAAAAAATTTCATTTTAAATAAAAAATTTAATTTTTAAAAAACTACGGTCTACACCGCGTCTCAAAACATCCCTTTAATCAATAAGCTAGAAATAGGAGACATTAGAAAACAATAGCAATGAATCTCACAACAATGATCAAAAGTATATTAATAACAAGAAACGTGAATGGTTTGTGTTATCGTTTAATTTTCCCCCATGAAAAGAAAACCATCAGCAAAAAAGAAAGGAAAAAAAAATAAGTGAAAAGAAGATACAAAGAAAAAAGGAAAAAAGTGAGAAAAAAAAATCAAAGAAAGGAAAAGAGAAAAGGGCCTAAACGTGCACGTTGGGTCGCGCACTTGACCTAGACGCGCCACGCTTAAGGCTTGGCAATCCAGGCCTGTCCACCGGAAAACAAATAGAAAGAGAGAAAATGAGATTGGAGATAACGTCATCAGCACCGCCACTTCTGTCCTTCATCGATGACACACGTCGGTCCCTTTTGATCGTCCGATCAAGGCGATCCAGGCATCGCCGAACTGAGCTTTTTTTGCACCAGGAATAGTTCCACGAGCCACCACAAGAAGATCCTTCGTTCTTTAGTGCTTGTGCCTCACAACAATTATGCCTCCTTCTATGTACTATCTAGTTTCTAATATACCAAACAAGATAATTAAGTTATTTTTAATTTGATAACCATCCATATCTTAGGTTTTATTTAAAATCTATTATGTTGTAATTTTTAAAGTGATTCTCTTTAAATCAGACAATTTATCAATATTAATTTCTTGTATATCATGGAGGGTGGAACAAGCCTGTCCAGAACCATGAATAAAAATTATTATTTCTTAAATTTTTCATTTCAACTATTATTTATTTATTTATCACTCATTTATTTTTAATTTGGTAGATTAAAATTTGACCAAGTTTTTGTAAAATGAAGATTTACATGTAGGGGTTTAATTGCAAACACTTTTTTATGAAGGGGTTAAATTATACAAATCATAAAATTAGAATATTTCCAATAAAGAGACTAAAGTGTCATAGAAATAAAATATATAAAAAAAACTGATAAAATTTCAAAGGCTAAAATGAACTTTTACAACAATAAATTGATTGTGTCCTATCTAGTGTGCACCGGACACAAGACACGTATATTTATATTTTCTGGTGTATTCCAATATAGTCCAGTCCAATCTTATCTATTAACATGTTTAATCAATTTCAGTACATTTTCATTTATATTGTTCAATTTAATAGTGCAGCATTCTAAACATATCCTTAAAGTCTATTTGGTATTATAATAATGATGGTTTTTAAAGTTTTTTAAATTTAAAATATATTAATTTTTTTTATTTTTAAAATTTATGTTTTATATATCAGCACATCAAAACGATCTGAAAATATTAAAAAATAATAATTTAAAACAAATATATATATATATATATATATATATTAATTTCTTTACAAAAATACGTTTAAAATATAAAAACAAACGGGTTCTTATCAATAACAAGGTGATCGATAATAATATGATAAAATAAATTTTTTTTTTGTAAAAAAAATCACGAATAACCTTTTGATCAACGACAAGGCTATCGTTGACTAATTGTTTTTCATCTGTAATTTTTTTAATAAAAAAATACAGTAAATAAAAGGTCGAGGATCATATGAAGGCTAGCTATGTGTGTTGACCTGTGTGCTATTTGCATGTAATTTGTAATCTTATATATTGTTTTATGTCTATTTTATAACTAGAATATGAGACCACATTGTTCCAACTTCCAACAATGGAGTTTTCTCGAGTTTTGTTGTTATAATTATTTGTTTATTTTTCTTAATTTTTATTTATTTTTTATTTTGTTTACCGCTAACAACTTTCTCTCCGTAGACTTCTACAATAAAAAACATAAGAGCTCGATTTTTATGTTTTAGATGCAACGAGTGTGACAGGCGGGTATGAAGTTAAGATCCATATCTTTACTATTGTGGTCTTTTTATAATTGAAATTTAGACTCGTATTTTATTTTTATGATTTAATAGATTGATTTAGGCTTAAGATCCGAATTCAAGCTTTACTTTTGGACACAAACTTTTAATTGGTAAATAAATTTAAAGCCCTGACATTTCTGTCTTTAAAAATTGGGTTTCAATGGTGCAATATCAATTTAGGTGAGAGATCAGGACCTTCTTGTTTTTTAAATCGCTTCGTTTAGGATTCTTT
>Ga0307518_10002701_pt1 | contig 12881 bp, 5 predicted proteins | sample 25_EM_MG_FD_203889 | JGI IMG/M metagenome (GOLD analysis project Ga0307518, IMG submission 203889) | Populus trichocarpa ectomycorrhiza microbial communities from riparian zone in the Pacific Northwest, United States - 25_EM | ecosystem: Host-associated > Plants > Roots > Unclassified | place...
TTTTTTTACAAAAACCCACTTAGATCCATTAAGTTTTATTCATTCATGTGGATCAACCAAGTTTCAAACTTAGTTAGTATATGAAGTCCATAACTTCAAGTTATTTTTTAGAATAAATATCATATATTACTTCCAAGTAATTGGTAGGCTAATCAATTATGAGCAACATGTCATTCACAATTTTCATGAGAAGTTTTTATCTCATTGATGCATGACATGTCTTACCAAATTTATAGAGATTTTATGTTTCTTAAGGTTCAAGCTAAACCATTCAATGTTTTAGCCTTATGAATATATTTCATCTAGATGTAATGTTCTAAGAGATGTAGATAATTTCATTCTCTTTTAGGAATTTGACTAAAATTCAATTTAGTCCTTTATCTTTTATTTGCATCCCTAATTGACTTCAAACTTTTAATTTTATGTGATTTTACCCTTGTTAAACTTAAATATCAACCCTGAAGTTCAGCGTCTTTTTATTTTGATCATTGATTGTAAATTTATGCAAATGATCTTCAATTAACCATTTAACTTCTAATTTGCTTCAATTTCACCCTTGTTTCCAACCAAATTAAGGGCATGTTTGGGATTGTGATAGCGGTTGCGGTTCAAAGTGTTTTTCGCTTAAAATGCATCAAGATGATGTCTTTTCATATTTTTAAAATTATTTTTGATATCAACGCATCAAAACAATTTAAAAACACTAAAAAAATATTAATTTTAAGCAAAAAAAAATTTCAAAGTTTTTGGAAACGCGGGTTGGACCGCATTTCCAAACAGGCCCTAAGTCCTCGAAGTTTAGCGTCTTTTTCAAAAAGATCATTGGTTGTGAATTTCTTTAATTTGACCTTTAATTGACACTAAACTTTGACTTTCTTGCAATTGTATCCCTAATTTCAATCAATTGACTTTGTAAGAATTAAGTTTGGTCTTTTAAAATTTCAATCTTCTCGATTAAGCCCAAATTGAGCTTCTAAACTTAATTTTTCATCAATTAAGTCCATAATAAAATTAATTTGACCCATTAAAAGTATAATTAAATCCTTGCACCTAATGTAATCTTTTAATTTGACCAAAACTAATCCTTAAACATAATTAAACTTTTAATTTAGTCCATGATTAAATCAAATTGGCCTATTGAAAATCTAATTAAGTCCTTGTACTTAATTTTTTTATGCAAATTCATCCAATAATAATTTAATTTGACATTGAATTTGCATTTTCTCTTCAATCTTGAGTATAATGGGGTACGATTAGTCTCTTAATTTTGTCCAAAACTCTAGCTTGATTCTTTTATACATTTGAAACCCTTCTTATCCTACTTTTGCCAAGTTGCTAGTTTTTGTTATTATTATTTTTATTTTTTAAAAGAAAAAGGGTAAATTTGAGGGGGAACCCAAAAATAGGTTATGACAACGTCTAAGCCCTTCTTCACAAAACTGAAAGATATTTCTTTTGAGAAATAAATCCTTAATAGCTAAATCTTCACTTGCTTTGCATCTTAGACTTGTTAATGAATTTATTTCATTCAATTACATATGCATAGTGATATGATATTCATATAAAACATGTTTAAACTTAATTTCATCTAAACTAGTCCATTTTTTATTTAATTGTTATAATCAAAATACAAAATATTATAAATATTAATATGTGACCTATAGGTTAACATGTGTTACCTAGAGCTTTGTTTTTTTTTTTTTTACTTCTTCCAATTTAGTTTTTTTTATGATGATTTTTACTTTTGGATTAAATATAAGCATCAAATATTTTTCGTGCTTTGTTCCAATTTGTTTTTTAAATCGGGCCGGCCTAAGCCACAAATTTCCTAGGTCACAAGTCAACTCGTTAGAGCGAGCATAACTATAAAATAATATATTTTGATTTTGATTTTTAATTTTGTTTTTATTTTTTTCAAATTGAGTCCCCACACTTTCCCTGAGTCGAGCATCAAGTATTTATCTAAAACAAAAAACCCAATTAAAAAATCATTCCTTATATAAAAACATCATCACTATAAATAAATAATCTAATAATATGAATTCATCCACTTTGTTTACTTCTTCATCATACACACTATCATTCATTGTCTTTTATCCAACAATATTTTTCTCTTTGGAAACGTGAAGAAGCTTAAGGGTGTGTTCAACAATAGAAAATAATTTTCTAGTTTTCTTTTCTTTTTAAGTTTTTCTTTTTCAACAAAAAATTAAAAAAATGTGTTCATTGAAGTTTTTCTTTTTCCTTGTTCAAGTGGGTGGCTTGCTTGCTTTAACATGTGGTAGCCCAAGGGCTTTACAATAAACAAATAACAGACAGACTTCATGATATCAGGACCAAACTGGAAAATCCTTAGACCCTCAACCAAACCCAGCTCCCTCCATGGTCTCCTCAGCTTCTCCTTTTTGCCATCCTTGAATTCATCCACCTGCAGAATTTGTCTTACAAAAATGCAAGCCATCTTCTATGTCTAAACAAATGCAAATTTCAGTACCAGTAAGAGCCCCAACATGGGTCTCAACAAGAAGGATCTTTCAACAAAAATTACAAGACCTTCACAAATGTACAAACTTAAACCACATAAAACAAGTTCATGCCCAAATCCTCAAACAAAATCTCCACCAAGACCTTTATGTAGCGCCCAAGTTAATTTCAGCTTTCTCTCTTTCTCAAGAAATGACTTTAGCTATTAATGTTTTCAAACAAATCCCTGACCCTAATGTCCACTTGTATAATACTTTTATAAGAGCCTGCGTGCAAAATTCCCATTCTTTACTGGCTTTTGAAACTTTCTTTGAAATGCAAAGGAATGGGCTTTTTGCTGATAATTTTACGTACCCTTTTCTTTTAAAGGCTTGTGATGGACAGTCTTGGTTGCCTCTTGTGAAAATGATACATAACCATTTGGAGAAATATGGGTTTTTTCAGGATTTGTTTGTGCCCAATTCACTTATTGATAGTTACTGTAAATGTGGTTTGTTGGGTGTGAAGTCTGCAATGAGGTTGTTTAAGGTGATGGATGAAAGAGATGTGGTTTCTTGGAATTCTATGATTAGAGGGTTATTGAAAGTAGGGGAGTTGAGTAAAGCTTGCAAACTGTTTGATGAAATGCCCATGAAAGATGCTGTTAGTTGGAATACAATACTGGATGGGTATGTGAAGGCAGGAGAGATGAATAAAGCGTTTGGATTGTTTGAGAGCATGCCAGAGAGGAATGTGGTGTCGTGGTCGACGATGGTTTCCGGTTATTGTAAAGCAGGAGATATGGAAATGGCTAGAATGTTGTTTGATAGAATGCCGGTCAAGAATTTGGTTTCTTGGACTATAATTGTATCTGGCTACGCTGTAAAGGGGCTAGCAAAGGACGCCATAAGATCGTTTGAGCAAATGGAGGAGGCCGGTTTGAAGCCTGATGATGGCACAGTTATTAGCATATTGGCTTCTTGTGCAGAGTCTGGTCTCCTTGGTTTAGGGAAGAGAGTTCATACTTCTATTGAGAGGATTAGGTACAAGTGCAGTGTTAATGTGTCTAATGCATTGGTTGACATGTATGCAAAGTGTGGTCAGGTGGACAGGGCGCTAAGCGTGTTCAATGGGATGTCAAAAAAAGATTTGGTCTCATGGAATTGCATGCTCCAAGGGTTAGCCATGCATGGGCACGGTGAGAAAGCGCTACAGCTCTTTTCTATAATGAGGCAAGAAGGGTTCAGGCCTGATAAAGTTACATTGGTTGCTGTTTTGTGTGCTTGTGTTCATGCAGGCTTTGTCGATGAGGGAATTCGATACTTTAATAATATGGAGAGGGATTATGGCATTGTTCCCCACATTGAGCATTATGGTTGCATGGTGGACCTTTTGGGTCGTGGAGGTCGTCTTAAAGAAGCTTATAGGCTTGTGCAAAGCATGCCAGTAGAACCAAATGTTGTTATTTGGGGTACCCTTTTGGGGGCCTGTAGAATGCATAATGCTGTGGGACTTGCAGAGGAGGTACTAGATTGCTTGTTTAAGCTGGAACCATCAGATCCTGGTAATTACTCTCTGTTGTCAAATATTTTTGCATCTGCGGGAGACTGGAGCAGTGTTGCCAATGTAAGGCTGCAAATGAAAAACTTTGGAATACAGAAACCATCAGGGGCTAGTTCCATTGAGGTCGATGATGAGGTCCATGAATTTACAGTATTTGATAAATCACACCCGAAATCAGATAAAATTTATCAAATGATTAACAGATTGGGTCTGGACCTGAAGCGAGTTCACGTTGTCCCAAAGGTATACCTGTAGGGGTTGGTTGTCTTTGGCTCAACTGGAAGCATTGCTAAACAACTGCATTCATTTCCTCATTTGAAGCGTAGGAAACACTGTTTTGGGGATGCACAAAATGCATAATGCTGTGGCCTGTAGGAGTTGTAGAGGAGATACTAGATTCCATGATAACGTTGGAACCATCAGATCTGGATGATCTCTTTGCCAGATATTTTTATCTCTGCAGGTGATCAGAACTGTGTTTCCAATGCATCGGTGGAAGCTATGCTTCACCAATGAGGTCTGTCAATTTACTTGTATTTTGGAAAATTATACTGTGAATCATAGAAAACTTATCGTGATTCAGAGATTTATCAGACCCTAAAGGGAGTCAGCTAGTTCCATCATGTACCTGCAGAAGTAGATGGGCTTTATGTTCAGATGGATTCTTTGCTAAACTGTAGCAATGTTTTCTAATCTTGGTACATATGCAAGACTTGTTCAAACTATTACTGTGATCTGTTAACCACATTTCTATATGAATGTCTATCATCTTTGATGCAAGATACTGACCTTTTGCTGTTATGCTGATACTCATCTTGGCTAGGACAATAGTGACGTCTTGGATAGCCCATGTGTAAGCACGGGGACTTAGTAGCAAGAGTGTTCATTGTTACAAAAAAAGTATTGAAGGAAAAACTATGCAAGATTACCCGCCCCAAAATCCTGCTTAAATAAAACCACAACCAAGCTTAAACAAAACCTATCAACTTTGGATGTAATGTTGTTTTTGTTCTGGCATAAAAACTTAACTAGTACAGTTAGATTTAGAAATCTTTGAAAGAGAGAAGATCTCAAAGAAAAGGAATTAAAGATAGAAACACCAATATTAGAAATGTAGGAAAATCAGCTGAGCAATTGCAGTCTGCATTGACAATAAACCCATATAACTTCTCATGCCATACTAAGAAAATAATCCTTATGATTTGTTCCCAAACAAATTCAGCAGTATGATGACATCAAGGAAGGTGAACACCATCCTGGTGTCAGGTTACTCTGGCTATAAAGCAGGAAAAGCAGGTCCTGCCTCAAACAGGCTGTGAACTTGCCTAGAATGTAGGAGCTTTTTGGAAACTCCGATAGATGTTTAAAGATGAGCATTGCTGAAGCCTGCATGACCAGAGCTTGGTTGCAGGCAATGTCAAGCCTCCATCAAACTCTACCAGGAAGAGTTGAAGAAAGTAGCCCAGGAAGAGTTGAAGAAAGTAGCGATTGCAGTTCAGAATGAAGATAATGGTAAGGAAAATAATAAACGGTAGTTCCAGGTAAGCTTGCAACTTTATCTGAAAAATATTCTTGGACCTTTCATGGGATAGTGTTAACATGTTTATTCAAATGACCTTATCCTATGAAGGCTATTACATTTTCTATCCCAGTCAAATGACTTGTTTTTATTTATAGTACAAATGACCTTATCCTATAAAGTCTATTACATTTTCTATCTCAGTCAAGTGTTGCTATGTTTTTGTGATGCTATCTTTTGCCATTTAGGGTATTCTTGAAATGTTAATTAACTGGTAAAATTTAAATATAGATTTACAAATTGAGACTGTGATTGGTTGAATGCTTCTTGAAGTGCATGCTGTTTTGGTCCTACCAATATAGCATTTCAGAGAGTGAAATATGATTGGCTGATTGCTTGGCTTTGAGATGCAGTTTTTTGAGATAGATATATCGTGTTTTTCTTCCTGATATGTTTTTCCTGTATTTTGTGCTTTGCCATAAAGAATTAGTTTGCTAGCCTGGTGTTCTTTTCCTTTTACTTCCAAGCTCTATCAGAACTGTAACATCTAAATAGTTATTGCATTGTTGCTTCAGTTCAAATCCTGTGTTGTTATTTTGGTATTGACAATCACAAACTAACATCCATAAACTTTTTACTGAATTTTGAATCTGAACATTATTCGCACTGCACATAATATAAGATTGATGAGTTTTAGAATTAAACACAAAACTACACACATCTTAAACACCAGCTTAATTTGTAAATGGAATCTTTTACATGGGTAAATTAGGATATACAGGATCACCTATTTTTGGGCTGAGGTTTAAATGGTTAAAAAATCGAACCTTGAATTTAAATTTGATTTCATATTTCAGGCCAATAATTAGGTTAACTGAAACAAGCCTGATGTTTATGAAGGATTGATGTACAGTGTTCACATGTTTATGAAGGATTTAACATGCCAAAGTTAACTTAGCCACGAAATCGCTTGAATGTACAGGTTGGCATGCTACTTGTGAACCCTTATGCCTTGTCACATGTGGAAAATAAAGATGGCAATAGGAGCACTTTTAGCACTCAAGAGATTACAAATGCAAGCTATAAAACTAGTTAGGCATTTTTTTAATCATGTTTGTTTCTTTGGATTCATGACCAAATTAAGGGTTTGTAAAGCATATAATGCATCTGTTGCTGCTGATTTTTGGTGCAATATTAGGTACTGAACTGATTTATAGAAGAAAAAAAAAACTAAATTAGATAATGCAACTCATTCTTATCTGGGATTGTGGGGAACTTTCTATCTCATTCACATATCAGATTCTGGCCCCATCAGATGGATTTGAACTTCTCTCTAGTATATATAATTATTATAATTATTTTTTTCACATGGTTGATGATTTAAGATTTTTCAATGACAGATTCATTTAGAGCTTTATTAAGTTGTTTGCTGTGTTTGCAGGAATGGGAACTGAATTTCTGTATAAGATGCTTTTAGTTCCATTATGTACTAAGGAGGACCCGAGGTTTTACAGATTTGAATGAACCTTTCCAGGTTGAGGAAGAATATGGTGGCAAGGTTACCTTCTCTAAAGAGGATATACAAGGGCGGGAATCATCTGCAAATTCATGCTCCTTCGAATGTTTGGCAAAGGTAGTTTCTCAAAGAACCCTGTAAAGAACAGGATGAGGGAATCAGCCAATGTAATCTGAATTTAGATAATGAATGGAGAAAGGCAGACAAAACCTTAATGCTGGTAAGGACTTATTTAGCAACACTTTTTAGAGTGTTTTTTCTGTTGATATCAGCCAATGATGCTCCTTTTTATTGGATGTGCAAAGTTTTGAAAGCATGTTATGTACAATTGAATGCGCTTGCATGTGGTGTGTGTGCATACACGTTCCCAACATTATTAATTTTCAACTGATAGTTTGATCCTTTCTTTCAGGCCAAACAAGCACAAGACTCTCAGTAGAAGATTGCTACACCTCAAATCACTTGGCAGAATGACACAAGAAGGAATAAAAGAGAACATTAGCAGCAAGAAGATATGTTAGCAGACTGCAACATGAAGGCTTGAAGATGAAGAAGTAGGGAACGCGTGAGCCAGGGGTCATGCCAGTTAATTAGTTAGAGTTAGTTGATCATTGTAGCCGTATATAAAGAACAATTGTATTCCTTGTATGGCAATAAGAAAATACAGAAGATTATTCTCAATTCTCTGTTCTCTCTTCTTTCGGTTCTTTCTCAAATTCTGTTCTCTCTTCTTTCTCAATCTTGTTAAGCTGGGCTTAACATTTTAATGGAGAATATTTGCCTACACAAAAACCCAGGGAAACCATTTTCAACCACAAGAGGTGCTTCAAGTTCACTGCTCAACAGATAACTGGCTGGAAACATGACACATCAGTACTGGAAAACCTACAAAAAGTCCCACTAACCCAAATGATCGTCCAGGTGTAGCTTTCACGTCAGTTGTGCTGTTTATGCCATGTGTAAAGAGTCGTATCCATTGGCCCCTACCTAGCTAGAAAGAAACATCAGAGACTCAACTTGGTTGGAATTGGATGGGACTGATCAGATCACCTTGTGGTTCAGATTAAACCTCACATTTGGATCATTCTCTATTATCCAATTCCAATATCATATTCATTTGGTGGTACACCAAGAAAGAATTAAGAAGAAGAAGAAAGAAAGAGAGCATGGAAGTCTGCTTTCTCACCTCAAACTCCTTCACCAAGACCTTGGAACTTATCCCTTCAATCAAAGCTAGAGTTTTCTCATATCCCAAGAGAAGTTCTAATGCATTTCAGAGCAAAAGAGTTGCTCTCTCCACTTCCATAACATGTAAGTGCACCTCTTCATGCATATCTTTGTTGTCAGTTTTTTTTCTTTTCTTTTTCATTACCTTGATTCACTTCATCTTGATCTAATTTTGTTGGGAATTCATTGATCCCTTGATTCTTTTAAGATATCTTTGTTATAAGTTATGATCATGTGTAGTTTAATCAATAACTTTGTATGTTGATGCCAGGTCGCCACATGCCACCACCATCACCATCTGCTGATGACTGTCGGCCTTTACTTGAAGCTGACTGGAGATCGTTTAGAGCAAGATTGGTTGCCAATGAACAAGCACTGAGGCCCACTGAACCTTCCTCAACAGCAGACCCTGATATCGTTGTGGATCAGCAGCCACCACAAATCACAATTGGGGACAAATGGGCTCATACCATCCATGAACCTGAGAAAGGTTGCCTGCTGATTGCCACAGAAAAGCTTGACGGGGTCCACATTTTCGAACGGACGGTCATCCTTCTCTTGTCAACTGGGCCAGGGAGCCCATATGGCATCATACTCAACCGGCCGTCCCTCATGTCGATCAAGGAAATGAGATCAACGGCGCTTGATGTCGCCGGGGCGTTCTCCAATAGGCCATTGTTCTTTGGCGGGCCATTAGAGGAAGGGTTGTTTCTAGTCAGTCCAGAGAGGGGTTATGATAACGATAGGGTGGCCGAGAGTGGGGTTTTCGAAGAAGTGATGAAGGGAGTGTACTATGGGACTAGAGAGAGTGCTGGTTGCGCAGCTGAAATGGCGAGGAGGAATGTAGTTGGGCTCGGCGATTTCAGGTTCTTTGATGGATATTGTGGGTGGGAGAAGGGGCAATTGAAAGAGGAAATACAAGCTGGTTATTGGGCTGTAGCAGCTTGTAGCCCAAGTGTGATTGGTCTTAACAAGGAAGGGACTCTTGGGCTTCGGGAGGAGGTTCTCTGGCTTATGGGCCTAAAAAATGTCTGCTGAAAGAACTTGTCTGAATTGGGCATATAAGCTTGTAAATGGGACTCCCAAAATCACAATAGGATTATTTCATTTTTATTCCAAGATGCTCCTTCTGTTCCACAAATGTCAAATATTTATTGGAGACTGATATATGACCAATCAAAACCAGAGTTTTAAGAACAATAGCTTGACTTCATTTCTTAAATATAAAAATCACAATTGTAGCTAATCCAATTTAATTGTTTGGTGGGAAATTAATGTAAGGCTTTCGTAGATTTGAATAGTATTTATTATTATGCGTATCATAAATAAATAAATAAAGATATGGTGGCTAATAAGCCACTTGTCAAGGAAAAAAATTATATATAAAAAAAGATTGAAAACAATCACTGTTAATATTGAAGAATGAAGATATAAATAAAAAAAAAGAGTCGCAAATAGTTACATTGCAAGAAAAAAAAAATAATGTTGATAAATCACATGTAAAGTGATAAATAGGTAAAGTGTAAAGTTAAAAAAAAATTGTTTTTAAAAATTACTAAATAATAAATGAATAAGGATAAGAATAAAAAAAAGAATGATAAATAGATCAAGTGTAAAGTGATAAATAGAATAAATATAAAGTGATAAATATATTAAATATAGAGAGAAAAAAAAGTTAAAAAAAAATAATTTAACTTTTTTGAGCAAAAAAAACTTAGAAAAACAATGAATAAATAAATGAGGAGAAGTAGAAAAACATAGTTTTTAGACCTGGTCTGGTCTAAGGCCCGGGTTCCGGGTTTTGACCGGGTCGCCTGGGTTAATATTTTTTTTAAAAAAATCAAAATGACGTCGTTTTAATAAAAAAAAATCAACGGATTGCAACTGGATTTTTGACCGGGTCAACCCGCCGGGTCACACTGGGTTTTTCCTTCCCCTGTTTTTTCTTCAACCCGGTCCCGGGTCGGCCGGGTCTCGGAGAGACTCACCGGGTTGAGTTTTAAAACTATACAGAAAAGGATGGTTTGCTTGAAACATTGAGTGGAACATCTAAGTTTTCTGATTGAGATGATTTTGATACTAGATAACTGAAATATATAATTTTTATTTTTGTATATAAATATGTGTGCGTGAATAGGATATAACATTATTATTTTTCAGATTCATATATATATATATATATATATATGGTCATATATAAATACAATATTTATTTAAGAATTTAGTAACAAGACTCGATGATGAAATTTGCTGCTAATCTTTATCTTCCTAAGAAAATTCGAGAAAAGGAAAGAAATATGTTAGGTAAAACAAGCAGCCTCCCCATTCTAAAATCTCCTCATTAACAAATGCTAAATTGCTTATTTTTCCACGAGTTTTATTAAAACTCTTTTTTAAAATATTAAGAAAATTATAATATATAAAATTAAACAATTGAATAGTCGCTAGCCGACCATGAGGAATGCTTGATGAGCCAATAGCGATTAAACAACTCTCTTCCGTAACCTACTTGAGTATTAAAAAATAAGGTTGTAATTGTTTTTTAAAATGTATTTTATTTAAAAATATATTAAAATAATATTTTTTATTTTTAAAAAATTATTTTTAACATCACCACATTAAAATATTTAAATATACTAAAATATATTAATTTAAAATAAAATAAATAACATTTAATGAGCAGGACGGCTCATTATCATTGAAGAACCAACTATGAATTGAGGTTCTTCTCAGATTCCCGTGCTTCCTTGCTTCTTCCTTCTGCTTACAGACCTCCGAGTTTAAAATACAAAATGACTTTGAACTTCTTGCGATGAAACCACGCTCCATTTCCAAGAGGGAGCAATAAATTAAAAATAATTCAGCCATCATGAATTAACTTGTTACACTCTCGTAATCTAAATTATAAGATTAAAATAATATTATAAAAAAATATAAAAAATATAAAGCTTCATTTCTCAAACAACATATTATTAAAAAATAATTTAAAAAAAAACTAAAAAAAAAGTTATTGGAGGGTGAAATTAAAAAAAATTCAATTAAAAATGACAAAAAAATAAATAGTTAACCCGAATCAACTTGATAAACCCTCGATATAGGTTATGAGATTATGACAACCCTAAAAAAAGAAAATTTAAAAAATCATGAAGTTTAATTTTGTAATAGTCTAATATTAAAAGATAAAATTAAACAAAAAACAATTAGAAAAAACAGTCTAAAAAAATAATTCGAGTCAACTTGTTAGATGAACAATCTAAATTATGAAATTAAGATAAATTCATAGAAAATAGTAAAAAAATAAAAAGTTAAAATTATAAAAAAGGAGTTAAATATATGAGATATGATTTTGATATATAACTCAATAAAAAAATAAAAAAAATTATAAATTATAATTTTTAAAATAATACATTAAGAAGTTAAATTAAGAAAAAAACACGTAAATAGTGTTTTGTGAAAGGGATTTAGCCACGTAATTTTGACTTTTTGTTAATAATAATAATAATGTATTTACTTACGTGTACCCAGAAAGCATGAAAGGTAGAGAGGATCTAGTAAAAGAGAAAACAAATGCCCCGCCCCCCCGTATCTAAGATATTATCAATAAAAATAAATAAATAGTAATAAGAAAATAAAAAAACACTGAAACAGAAGTATATTACAATAATAATGTGAGACCATAAGGTTGACAAATTCGAAGTCGTTGTTTCTTTGAGAAAGGGAGAAAAAGAAGAAAAAGGAAGATCTCTCTCTCATTCTTATCTGGGATTGTGGGGATCTTTCTATCTAACTAGCCCTAGCAGATTTGAGCTTCTGTCTAGTATATATAATAATTCATTATTCTTTTTTCTATTGATTGTGATTTAAGATTTTTCAATGACATTACAAAGGCACCTACCTCCTTTTGTATTTTGCTTCAACTGGGAATTTTTGATATAGTTGCAGTTGAGTTTCAAGGGTTTTCTTTGAATTTGAGCTCAAGTTTTGTTATGGGGTGCTGGCGGATGCTGCCATATATAAGGTAAATGTTCTTGTTTGTTGTTTTAATGGATGATTGATTTGGCTGTTTGTTGGTCTCTCTTTTATGCTTTAACCTTAATCCATATACTAATCACGGTCAACTTCCAGTTATTTAAACATGTATGCATGGCTGTTGTCATGTCGGTCTCTCATTATCTTCCCTTATTCTTTTCTTATTTGTTAGTGGAGGAATATAACCGATTGCTTTTCTTTCCTTGATTATCACAGCTGGAATCACAGGCTTCTGTTTGGAAGATCTTAAAGAAAACTGGAGTTCAGATTATCAATAATGCAGGAATGCTGGTCTACTGGAATTTCAAGTAAGAATTGGCAAGAGTTTCCAGTGCCATCAGTATTTGTTGATCGTTGAAGTTAATAACATTAATTGCAATAGTATTAAGAGATTTATTAGCGTATTTTGTAGTGGTAAGGGTTCTCTGTTCCATTTATTAGCCATTATATGGTCATGTATAGCTATGAAGCATTACAGTCAGTTTACCTTCGAAATGGGTGTCGAATGTCAATTGAAACTTTCACAGTTCTCATGTTTTGTTTAGATAAGACTTTCCTTATCTC
>Ga0307518_10002703_pt1 | contig 12871 bp, 9 predicted proteins | sample 25_EM_MG_FD_203889 | JGI IMG/M metagenome (GOLD analysis project Ga0307518, IMG submission 203889) | Populus trichocarpa ectomycorrhiza microbial communities from riparian zone in the Pacific Northwest, United States - 25_EM | ecosystem: Host-associated > Plants > Roots > Unclassified | place...
AACACCATCAACCACCATGGAGGAAACTCGTTAACCCAATAGCCTTTTCACAATTACCAACCACCAGATTGGCCACAATGGATTAACCTTCGACCAAAAAACCGAGAGGAAGAGAGAAACAAATCTTAAAGAAAAATAAAATCAACTCTTGTGTGATTTTTTTTTATTTTGTGTGTCTTGTAGGTGACAATGAGATTCATCACCAACACAGGAAGGAAAAGGAGGAAGTGCTACTCTAGATCAACTAGGTTTCAACCTTCCATGAGCAACGACGCATGAGACCCACGCGTTGCCATTTTTCTTACAATCCCTAAATCTTCTAGTATGGTTCTTTAATATCCAACAACTTCTCTAAATTATTTCAACCTTTAAAAGATTGATTTTTCAAATTTTAAATGTTTAATATGTGCTTAAATTATTGTTAAATTTTGAATTTTGATGGTTTGTAAACATGTAATTATGGGGTGTGTGAGTAAAGAATATAGTAAAAAGAGAATGTGTTTGTGTGTTGCATTTCTTTTTATTACTTTTTTTTATCTTGTGTTAAATAGATGGTAAAAAAAGGAAAAAGATATAAAAAATTTAATTAACCAAATGTTTTAATTGCATACGACCAAATTCAAAAAGTAATTCATGCATATTTTCTAAAAAAACGAAAAAAAGAAGAGGTTTTTATCATGTTTTTAAAGTATAAAATGGATATCATAACCACTTTATGATTATCCATTATGATTCGGCTAAAATTTAAAAAATACCATAAAAATTAATTTGTTTAATTAATATTCAAGGTATAAATTTATAATGAAACCTTGCATAACTAGTCCCTTTAACCAGGCTCTCACAGACCATAGGTTTTTTTTTTGTGACTATGATACTAAGTGGCGACTCCCTCAAATCATAACTTTATGATGAAATCTAAAACTCCCTTCAATCCAGGAGGTGGCCCTACCATTCGATGTCGTGCATGTAATGATAGATATGACAAGAACCAATTGATTATGTATGCTCGGGCATACTTATTACATATGTTTAGAGGTCTTATTTTCGTGAGTACTACTGGCATACAGTATCGTTATTTTTTCTAACACCGCTTGATGATTTTTGGGTCATTCCTAATTATAGTTGGGGAGGCTATGCTTGCATATCTATACCGACAACTTTGTAAAGCATGTCTAAAAAAGAGAAGACAAATTGTTGGGTGTCTACTATTTCTTCAGGTATATATATTTTAAATTATTTAATTATTAAAATTAATGGCATTTTAAATACTAACTGATAATTGTCAATGTAGATTAATATAGCTCTGTTCATGGAGAATTTTCATATCTGATGTCCAAAGAGCTAAGGTAATAATTTATTTGACACTGTCACTCATAGGCTACTATCCATTGGTTCTAGGTAATAATACAATAAAATTGATTATAGTCAACATGTTATTTATATAAACTAAATGTAAAAGATGTTCTAACTTTGTGGCTTGTCATGTTAAATAGTGTAGGGCTAGATATTTCATAGTAAATCTCAATCATGTCCACAAGTTTTACCAGGATATGTTGAATGAACAACAACCATATCAGGTATGTGTTACAAATGTATTGAATATTTTGTTATTTGAATGTAAATTATTTAATTTTGATTTGTTATCTAATATAAGTCTTTCATGTGTTTTGATAGGTTATATGAATGTCATATACAAAGAACTTGATACTTTTAGCTTCGACTATATGCCGTGAGGGATTTGACCTTTAGTTAGCACAAGTCCCGTTGTATTGCTTTGACATTGTTGAGATGCATTGTCTAGATCAAACAATGCAACTGTTTGGACCATCTTAACATATATCGGTGACGAGCTACACAATATTAATTGTCTGGGTAAACGCGAGGGGAATTGGTTGATGATTTATGCATCTTATCTATTTGGGACGCTACGAGAGATTGTGTTTTTTAGGAGATACATTTGATGATTAATGTAAAGACCTATATGAGATGATATCTTTCCATTACACGTTGTTTCATTACACCTACCTGGTTATGTTTCTTGAGGCGTCCATGTAATCCAAAGTATTATACACCCCGATATCCAAGACAAAATCGATTGGTATGCAATATTGTTTGACATACAACATTTACTAAATATCAGATTTATTTTATTATGGATGATGACCTATATTTGGTTTTTAATATATGCATATAGAATAATTACTTGGTACGAGAGGCTCGGAAAGCAACAATGACTATCCATGAAAGTGTTGATGAGATGAGACGTATTGTGGCCAATACTATGCTCAATTTATATCGTGGTGGACTTCAAGAGGTTGGGGAGGTTTAGAATCTTGAAGTGGCATTAGCAAAAGATGAGATTGCTTATCGTGGGAGTGTTAGGGATACTAGTCCATCCACGAGCGTTCCAAGCCTATCCACGACCATCTCAGGCCTGTTATCGAGTGTCATAGGCCTGTCCATGAGCGTCCCAGGTCTATCTTTGAGCTGAGATGATATTGGTCTTCCTCACACTTACATGGATAATACTGACTCGTCCTCAAGTTGGATGAGTTGGGGTGATGCTCTAGACTCGTCTACGAGTGTTCCAAGCCTTTCCGAGCCTGGGTGATTATTAGATATAGTTAAATGTTATTATATGTTATGAAAATTATGAATAGATATATAGTTAGTTTAATTTTAATAAAATATCATGTTATGTTAATCGTCGGTCTAGTTTTGTTACTTATGATTGAAGATGTTATGTGTTGCTTATGTGAATTATGTTTTGATGCTGGAAAAATAATTATTTAAATTGTGCAAATTGTTGTTTTTTTTGGGTTGAGATTTAATGGTAGAAGAGATTGTCCTAAGATGAGTTTGTTACAAAAGTCGTAGATCCTATCTGTGACTCGAATGTTGTTATTGGCATATGTGACACTCAAGTTGTAGATACGGTATGTGATAATCAAGTCATAAATGATATCTATGACTCAAGTGTCACAAATAGGATCTATGATAACCGAGTTGTAAATGATATATGCGACTAGAGTGTCGCATATGCCAATAACAACTTTAACAAGTGTGCTAGATCCCAAAATATTCTTTTGCTTGTGTTATTTTACTAAAATCTTTTTTTTTTAACTGTACTAAGTTCCGAAAAGACTCTTTATAGTTATTCAAGATACCTTCCCTTTATTATTCGGTCTTAAATAGCTTTTAATTTATTTTTTTTATATAAAAATTAGACTTAAATTTTGGAATAAAAAAAATTGTTAAATTACTTTGAATATATTAGATTAATATGAAAATAGATTTTTAAAATTGTTTTAACAAACATAATCTCGAATTATACACATTGACTTGAAAATATCTTTACCATTAAATAAAAAAATTAGCTCGAAAAAATAATTTACAAATAATTTTCATATCTCAATTTATAAATATAAATAATAAGGTGTAGGTCTAATAAGCTTTAAAAGATTGTTCTTCATAAAAAAAATAATTGCCACATATATTTGTATAAGAATTTCACATATATTGTTTTTGTTTATACACCATTCACTCTTGTTAACCTCTAATATTGTGTTGATGTGAATTGAAAATTAACAAAGACACCCACATTTCTAGTGTTCCTTAAATATCTAAAAAATAAAAATAAAAGGAGTATTGTCAATCTACCTCCTTTTCTCTTTTCAGGTGATACGAACCAAGTCAAGTCCGAATTTAGCCTTAAAATGCTTGGTGACCAGTTTTGCAAGATTTGACATATTTCTGAAATCGTATATCAGATTGAGCTAACATTTTATAAGGAGATACTAGACACATGAACCTATATTGTGGTAAATTTTAAGTCAAATGGTATTCGAGAACATATTATTTAATAGGGTCAAAGTTACTAGATGAATTTTATCAAATCTACCATACTAGACCTTCATGTACTATTTGGGACATAAAAAGTAAAAATAAATGAAGGAAAAGAACGTCCAAAAGTCACTTTTGTCGAATCTACCACAATACACAAACATGGGAGAATTTGGACCAAACCAATTCAGAAAATTCTCAAATTGTATATACTGGTTTCAGGAGTCCTAATCAAACCCCATATAAAATATGAGCTCATCTAGAGAATTTTTGCTATAGTAACCAAGGTCGGGATTAAAACTTATTGTAATAGGTCAAGTTCGTATCAGAAGGGAATTTTGGGTCAAATAAATTTAGAAAATTCTGAAATTTTATATACTATGTTTGAAGGTTATAATAACACTCCATATCAAATTTTAGGTCATTTGGAGTTCTTTTTCTATAGGAACTAAATTCAAGATTGAAACTTGTCGTAATGAGTCTAATTCACGACAATAATTTAAAGTTGTTTTGCTTCTGTTATTTTCAATTATGACAGTATAATAACATCATGATTGATGTATTTAGGTGTAATTTAGCTTTTTTTATAACCTTTGCATATGTTTTCGTTCATGTCTTCAAAAACATCCATTTTTCGTACAAATTTGCTTGTTACTTGTGATATTATAATTGTAGTTTTATCTTTGCTTGTTTTTATTTTTTTTCTCGCTTCTTGAGTCATATACACATATTTGGATACGCTACTAAGGGTGTTATATTTGGTGTTGATTTTGGTTCTGCAGTAGCTAAAAAAAGGTGAGTTGAGTGGGAAAAGGTGTAGCAATCATATTTGAGGGAAAATAAAAGGAATGTGAACATGTGAGGGAATGGGTAAGGTATGTATATTTCTCATCAGCCAACCAATTTTTAGATTCGAAGATGTTGGAGTCAAGCAACAACATGACACCACAAAGAGGAGACAAAGAAATTATAACTTAGTTACGCATTATGAATCAACGGATGGATAAAATGGCCAATGAATTTGAAGATATTCAATGTGCTAATGATCATGGTGGGATTCAAAATAGGCTTGAGTGAAGAGAATTTAATGTTAGGTGAGTTAACATTGATGTGGATGAGTTTGTGGCTGATAATGTAAACATGAGTGATGTTGATTTTGAAGATGTGTCCTTAGGACATGGGGAATGTTTTGGATAGTAGTAGAATAGTTAGTTTGAAGGGGAAAGATATGGTGATAATTTTGGCCAGAGGGGTGATTATAGGTAGCAGGATCATAATGCTAAGTTTGGTGGAGATTTGGGTACAATTAAGTTGAAAATACCGGTTTTTCAGGGGAAGAATGATCCAGAAGTTTATTTAGAATGGAAAAAGAAGGTGGAGTGGATTTTTTAGTGTCTTAATTATCTACAACCCAAGAAAGTCAAGCTTGTTGTGATTGTTTTTACTGACTATGCCATCATGTGATGGGATCAATTAGTGACAAACCATATAAGGATTTATGAGAGGCAAGTTGATACTTGGGATAAGATGAAATATCTTATAAGGAGGAGATTTGTGTCTAGCCAGTATTATAGAGAATTGTATTAAAGGTTGCAGAGTTTGAGTCAAGGTACAAATAGTGTTGATAAGTAATTTAAAGAGATGTAACTTGCTATGATTCAAGCTAATATTCAGGAGGATAGGGAAACTACTATGGATAGATTCATGAATGACCTTAATCATGATATAACTTATTATATTATGGAGTTGCATCATTATGTGGAGTTGAATGAGATGGTGGATATAGTCGTGAAGGTGGAGAAACAACTTAAACATAAGGGTATCATTTGGCAAAGCCAACCATTAAGCCCTTTTACACCTTGGAAACCTAATTAGACGGCTAACATTGAGGGTGGTCCATCACAGCTGAATGAGGAGGGTAAGGTAAAATACCCTAAAGAGAAGAAAGACACCTCGGTCATTGTTAAAGGTAATAATATTACTCTTACTTATTGTAACCCTGACATTAAATGCTTTCGTTGTTTGGGTTGTGCTCATATTGCTTCATAATATCCAAACAAAATAGTCATGGTTATGAAAGCTAATAATGAGGTTGAGAACATGAATAAACGTGAGTTATTTTTTTTTTGTTCATACCAAAACAACCTTTTTTTGCAGGGACAAAAATCATACATTGACTTATCAAAGACTAACTAGCTTCATGGCGTCATTCACAGACTTAGAGTTCTTATATATAAAGTTATCTCTGGATCCATGTCTTTTTCCAATACCTTTGGTTCTTAGGTACATGGTTACCTTTGGGTCAGGGTTCTATCAAACCTGATTTTTAGCTTTCCTAATTGTTATCTATTTCATTGGGGGTTATTTGACCATGATGATACGAACCAAGTCAAGTTCAAATTCGCCCATAAAATGTCTGCTTACCAGTTTTGTGACATGAGTAATATCTTTCAAACCATACATTAGATCGAGTTGAAATTTTACAGGGAGATACTAGACATATGGAGCTATATTGTGATTACATTTTAGGTTAAATGAAGTTTGAGAACATATTATTTCAGAGGGTAAAAGTGACTAGAAAAATCTTGTCAAATCTGTTAAACTAGACCTTTGTATACTATTTAGGAGATATTTGGAGCTACAAGTGAGGTTTTTCTGAGATTCAAGTTGGGATGGAAACTAGACATTTCATTATTTCCAACCATATATTTTAAGTCTAGTACATCATTTATATGATAGAGAATAACATGTTTGAAGTTAGCACTAAGACTTGCTAAGAATGTGCAAGAATTGAAGATTCGGGCAATATAGAGGAATTTTAGCATGAAGATATTGTTTTTATTATTCTAATTTATTTATTTATTTTATGTTGAATAATTATTTTTAATTTAGGTTTGTTTTGGCCTATTATATATTTTTTAAGGGTTTATTTTATCATTGGACTTATGTTAGTTGATTACTAGTTTAGACTCATTAGGTTGCAACCCAAAATAGATCAATTAGGGTTAGTTAGAGAAGACTACATTATATTTTTTTGAGCTGCAAATTTTGGCAGCAAGTTGAAGAATAAACATGAGTTTTTTTTTATGGTAAAACAACCTTTATTTGTCGGGAAAAAGATCGTACACTGACTTATCAAAGATTAATTAGCTTCGTAGCGTCATTCATATACTTAGGGTTCTTAGATACAAGGTTATCTTTGGGTAAGTCTTTTTCCAATACCTTTGATTCTTAGATACATGGTTACCTCTATGTTAGGGTTCTATCAAACCTGATTTTTGATTTTTTGGGTTGTTATTTACTTTGTTGGGGGGTTGCTTGACCACGATTATATGAACCAAGACATGTCTGAATTTCCCCTTAAAATCTTTACTAACCAATTTTGCGAGATCAACCGTATCTCTTAAACTGTACATCAAATCGAGTTGAAATTTTATAGGGAGATACTAAACATATAGAGCTATATTGTGGTAAACTTTCAGGTGAAATGGAGTTTGAGAACATATTACTTTAGAGGGTCGAAATTACTAGATAAATCTGGTAAAATCTACCAAACTAGACTTTCTTGTACTATTTGGGACATATCTGGAGCTATATGTGAGATTTTCTATGATTCAAGTTGAGCTGGAAACTAGACATCTCAAGATTTTCAACCATATATTGTAGGTCCAGTAATTCCATACAAGAGAGAATGACATGTTTGAAGTAAGGACTGAAATCTGCCAAGAATGTGCGAGAATTAGTTAAAGAAGACTATATTATATTTTTTTAACTGCAAACTTGGGCAACAAGTTGAAGACTAAATATGAGTTTTTTTTGTTTGTTTGTGGCAAAAGAACCTTTCTTTATAGAGACAAATATCATACACTAACTTATCAAAGATTAACTAGCTTCATAGTGTCATTCACATACTTAGAGTTCTTAGATACAAAGTTATCTCTGGGTCCAAGTCTTTTTCTAATACCTTTACGTCAAGGTTTTTTTAAACCTGTTTTTTAGTTTTTCAAGTTGTTATCTACTTCATATAAAACTTGAGATCATTTAGAGATTGTTTGCTATAGTAACCAAGGTTGGGATTAAAACTTGTTGTAATAAGTTAGATTCATATCAGAAGGGAATATCAGGTCAAATAAATTCATAAAATTCTCAAATTTTATATACTATCTTTTAAGGTTCTAATTGCTTAGCATAAAAAACTTTGAGGTCATTTGAAGTTTTTTTGCTATCGGAACTAGATTTGGTATTGAAACTTGTCGTAACGGGTCTAATTCACGTTAGTAATTCAAACTTGTTTCGCTTCTGTTATATTTCAATTATGCCAGTATAATAACATCATAATTGATATATTTAGGTGTAATTTAAATTTTTCTTATAACATTTTCAAATGTTTTCTTTCACGTCTTAAAAAAGTCTATTTTTGTACAAATTCGCTTGTTACTCGTGAATTTATAACTATAGTTTTTTCTTTATTTATTTTCATATTTTTCTTGATTTTTGAGTCTTATACACATATTTGGGTATGCTGACAAGGCTATTATATTTGGTATTGATTTTGGTTTCGCAATAGCCGAAGAAAGGTGAGATGAGAGAATGCACAACGAATATATTTGAGTGAAATATGAGAAGAGTGTAAACACGTGAGGAAGTCAGTAAAAAATATATATTTCTTATTATCTAACCAATTTTCTAATCACTGCAGGAGGATAACCGTAAATTCCCATACTCAATTAGTTGTTGTTAATCCCTGCCCCAGTATTTACTAACTGCTAACACTAATTCTCCAATCACTGCAGGAGAATTAGTACCCTGCAGTGATTAGAGAATTAGTGTTAGCATAAGGTAGTATTGTCTAGTAAATATTTTACAGAAAATCCGTAAATGACCTCCTATATATAGTTATTTTTTACAACATGGCAAAGTGTTCATTTAATAATACCACCTCCAAAATTCTGGACTCCCTTACATTTCTTTGAATTCAAGTAGTGCAAGAAAACACTTACAACGGCAACGGCAGTGATGACAAACATGAGATTGAAACTCACGAAGAACTCAAGTGCAAAAGCCTGGCTAGTGGTCAAAGATGGAACAGTAACACCACCGAACATGAAGGGATGGAAGACTCCCTTTATAGCCGAAAAAAGCACAGATGGAGCCTGATACTTGTGCCCCAATATAGGCTGGGAAGTGACTTAGAGCTGCAAAGGCAATCGTGACTGATGGGTTCGAATGAGCTCTTGCGGTGTGTCCGATTGATAGAATTATGATCATCACTGCTAGTCCTGAACATGTTGCTTGTCCTATTAGATAGTGTTTGGTATATAGGAAAAAGATGGACTAGACTGGATAATTTTTTTGTGAAGTTATTTAGTGTATCTTTGGACAGTACAAAAATCAGTTTTTGTTTTATGAGAAATTTTTGTTCCACTAAAAAAAAGTAGGACAAGCTTGTTAAATTCTAAATTCTCTACACAAAGGTTAATCAAAGTTAATATAAAAATAAAAATAAAAATAATTATTATTATAGTTTTAAACTTAACCACAAGGTCAACCCTGGTCAAGTCCAAGTCACGGGTCATGTCGACCATTGACCCGTAATGATAAAAGTGATTATTACCATAATTTTAAAACCAGATTCAGGGATCGACCCGGGATAATACTCGGATCACAGGTTTGGTTGACCATTGACCCGGGTCAATGTAAGGATAAAAGTTACTATTATTATAGTTGTAAAACCCGACTTGGGGGTTAACCCGAGGCAAAGCTCATGTCAAAGGTCGGGTTGATTATTTTCCCGTAAGGATAAAAGTAGTTATTATCATAGTTTTAAAACTTGACTCGAGAGTCAACCTGGGGCAAGGCTAAAGTCACAAATTGGGTTTAACATGTTGGACATTATTGAGACACTAATTATCATGTTCTTAGTGTCTCAATAGGACAATATTAATTGGACAAGACAAGATAGGATTGGATAAGGCAAATAATTGTCTCGTCTTGTGTTTGGTTTGCTTTGGACTCCATTGAATAATGTCTTATTTTGTGTTCGGTAGACACTAGATAGGACCCGATCAACCCAAGGCTCTGACCAGTCCGGGTTTAATAAAAAATTGAGGAAAGGTTCATTCAACCTGACTCGGTCAAAAACCCGGGTCGATCTGTGACCCGGTCGACCCAAGATAAAACACGAGTAAAAAATCCATTTACTTTTTTTGGTCAAAACAAGGTTGCTTTGTTTTTTTTAATTTGGGTTAACTCGGGTTGACCCTCCTAACCCGTGACCCGAATCAACCCGAGTGGACCCTCCCGACCCGTGACTCAGGTCTTGCCCCAAGTCAACCCTCTAGTTGAGTTTTAAGACTATAATAATACCCATTTTATTCTTATGTTGCCTTGAGTCAACTCGGGTTGACCATCCCAACCCGTGACCTAGGCCTTGCCTCGAGTCGGCCACCTAGTCGGATTTTAAAACTATGATAATAATCATTTTTATCCTTACATTGACCCGGGTCAATGGTCAACTTGATTCGTGACCCAGGCCTTACACCGGGTCAATCCCCGAGTTGAGTTTTAAAAATATAATAATAACCACTTTTATCATTATGTTGACCCGGTTCAATAGTCAACCGAACCGGGTCTGGACCTAGATCGACCCCCAAGTTAAATTTTAAAACTATGATAATAACAATTTTTATCCTTACATTGACTTAGGTCAATGATCAATTCAACCCCACGACACAGACCTTACCCTAGATCGACTTTCAAGTCAGTTTTAAACTATGATAATAAGCACTTTGTCCTTAAGTTAACCCAAGTTAATGGTCAACTTGACCTAGGCTTAGCCCCGAGTCGACCACTGAGTTGGGTTTTAAAACTATGATAATAATTATTTTTATCCTTACATTGACCTAGTCAATGGTCAACCTGACCTACAATCGGGGCCTTACCCAAGTTTACCCCCGAGTTAGATTTTAAAACTATGATAATAACCACTTTTATTCTTAAGTTGATCCGGGTCAATGGTCAACCTAACTCAGGTTTGGCCCTAAATTGACCATTGAGTTGGGTTTAAAAAAATAAACTATGATAATATTCATTTTTATCCTTAAATAGACCCGGTTAATCATCAACCCGACTCATGACTGGGGCCTTGCCTTGGATCGACCTCGTGTCGGGTTTTAAAACTATAATAATAATCATTTGTATCCTTATATTGATACATGTTAATGGTTAATTTGACCCGTGACCCCAAGCTTTGCCTCATGCCAACTCCCAAGTCAGGTTTTAAAACTATGATAACAATCATTTTTATCCTTAAGTTGACCCGACCTGTGACCTGGGTCTTGCCTCAAATCAACCCGGAGTCGGGTTTTATTATGATAATAACTATTTTTTATCATTGAGTTGACCTGGGTCAATGGTCAACAAGATACATGACCCGGCCTTACCCGGGGTTGACCCTAGCATGGTTTTAAAACTATGATAATAGTAATTTTTATCCTTACATTGACCTCAATCAACCTAGGTTAACCCTTGTGCAGAGAATTAGACAAGTTTGTCATACCTCATTTTAGGAGTGAGCATTTTTTGTTCGGTTCAGTTTTAAATTGAAAAAAAATAACTAAACTATTTTTTTGTTAATTCAAACCAAAACCGATTCAAACCGACCAATTTTGGTTTGATCCGGTTCGGCTTTATATTGTTAAAAAACTAGGAAAAAAACTGAAATAACACAAATATAATCTTGCACTGGAAATAATCTTGCAGTTGATGGCACCATCATCTTTTTTTCTTGATTTTCACAAAAGCCCCACAAACAAATCATAAAAAACCAGGAAAAAAAACTGAAATAACACAAATAGAATCTTGTACTGGAAATAATCTTGCAATTGATGGCACCATCTTTTTTCTTGATTTTCACAAAAGCCCTATAAACAAATCATAAAGATCCAATCTTTAACCTTTAAGATAAGCAACAAAAAACACATATATTATTGATAGATCTAGGGCGGAGATTGTGAGCTTATGGGTTGGATCTATCAATAATATTGTTGGTTATAATTGATAAATCTAAAAACACATATTATTGTTGTTGGGTACTGCACTCGCCTTAGAGTTGCATACGAACCTTGATTAGATCCAAAGGGTTAATGGAGCACCTAACAACTATTGATGCAATAGCTTCTACAACAAAACTCTTCACACCCATGATATGATTGATTAGTTTGATAGGTTAAAAGTTTTCCTGTTAACAGTTGGGTTTCAGGTCTTAGAAACATGGAAATGAAAATAAAGGCTAAAAGTTGTGGAAGAAGAATGGGGGATGTTTTGCCTTTGAGATATATGCTAGATAAAAATAGGGCAAACAAAAAAGAGAAAAAAGAGAGACTAAGAGATTGAAAGACAAAGATTGAGATACAAAGAGATTGGGAGAGTGAGAAAGATAAAGAGAGTCTAGAGGCTAAAAGCAGTGGAAGAAGAATGGGGATGTTTTGTCTTCGAGATATATGCTAGATAAAAATAGGGCAAACAAAAAAGAGAAAAAAAGAGAGACTAAGAGATTGAAAGACAAAGATTGAGATACAAAGAGATTGGGAGAGTGAGAAAGATAAAGAGTAGTTCGGTTTGAACCGGTTCGATTTGGTCTGGTTAATTTAGTTTCAGCCTTTTAAAACCGAAACTGAACCGAATCGAATTTTTTAAAAATTTTCTAATCGGCTTAATTGATTATTTTTTTCACTGTTCTGTTCCCTTGGTTAAAATTTTCTTGGTTTTCTGAGTTTAATTAGTTTTTTTATTTTTTTCTCATTCCTACCTCTTTTAATGAGACAAAGATTTTTTTACTAGAATAGCCTTAAACATGATAAAAATTAATTTTTGTACTATCCAAAGATGTACCAAACAACGTAAAAAAAAAAAAAAACTTTTTATGTCTAGTCCACAGGGGAATGATAAAGCAGCAATGCAAGTCTTTTCTCCTGTACCTTTTTCTTTTATTTTATACCCTCATTATATGAAGTTGAATGAAGATGAA
>Ga0307518_10002704_pt1 | contig 12869 bp, 6 predicted proteins | sample 25_EM_MG_FD_203889 | JGI IMG/M metagenome (GOLD analysis project Ga0307518, IMG submission 203889) | Populus trichocarpa ectomycorrhiza microbial communities from riparian zone in the Pacific Northwest, United States - 25_EM | ecosystem: Host-associated > Plants > Roots > Unclassified | place...
TTATGTGTTTGTGATTTGTGTTTAATTATGATGATTGTAAATATATGTAATTGTAGGGTGTAGGAGTTAATTAGTGAAAGAAATATGCGTGTGAGAGAGAGATGCATAGTTTTTTTTTTTTTTTTTTAGCATGTGTTAGATAAATGGATAAAAAAAAGAAAAAAAAAGGAAATACCTAAAAAACCTTAACAACCTTTTTTTATTTTTCATTATGGCCAAGTTTCTCCAAAAAAATCATGTATGCATTTGTAATAAAAAACTATGAAAGAAAAAGAAAGAAACCAAAAAAATATATATTGCATGATTTAACATTTATTGAAAATATCAAAAATTCAGAAAAATATTTTTTTTATATTTTACTTGCATCATGGACTTAATAAAAAGTTTATTAAGCCCATGAAGAATTTGACCTAAATTTAAAAAATACAAAAAATAAAATTTATTTATTTTTAATATTTTAGAATTTATGAACTTATACATAAAATGTATTTTTAACAAGTAAAAAAGGCAAAATAAATATATAAATAAAAATCTCATTCTCTCTCACTTTTTGTTTACTTTTAATATTTTAAAATTATGAACTTATATGTAAAACGTATTCCTAGTATTAAAAAAAAAAAATAAAGATATAGTAAAATTTTATTTGACTTTAGAATTGTTAGGTTTGACCTATAAAGTAATGGGTTGCCTTACTGAGATGGATTCACTTTAAACTAATGGACAAACCAATGGTTAGATAAACACAACAGAGTCTTAGTAATAATTAGACAAATAAACAGTGTAACTTACCTTATGTAGGGAATATTAGGTTTGATATTGTATTCACTTATCTATACTGTATAGACTAGTTAGGATTTCTAGTGACCCAAACACTAGGTGGCGACTCTAAACCTCTAACTATAAAAGGACAAGAAACCCTTGCTCTTTCCATCCCTTTAAACCTGATTTGGAAGGATGGTTGTTGCAATGCCACACACCTGCAATTTAATGGTAACTTTATTGTGGACTTTTACCTGTGGACTAAGCTTTGTTGTTTATATGTTTTATTGTGTTTTAATTTGATTGGTTAGTGTATTTATTTTTAACATGCATTTTGTACATATTACTCATGCATTGTATATAATAGATTAATACCTTCATGTATCACATGCTTTAATTTTTGAGATTTCACACAAGCTTCTAGGTTAGGTGGGGGATTATCGATTTGCCGTATAACTATCAGTCAGGGTTTATATTCGTGGAACACCTAACTCAGATTTAAGTGCTTGCTTGGTAATGATGGACATGCATGCCTTAACCATATCTTGCAATGCCTCCATATTGTCTTTACGATGATTGTCATTGGACAAAACTAATATCCTTTTTGAGATAAGGTTGAAAACCTACCTATACTCCCTTAATGAATAGAACATATTTTTAGGGTGTGTTTATCCGACATGTAGAATCCTGAATTGGTAAATGGTCATCACATAGATTCTACAATAGTTTGGGTATAACGAACTGAAAATCCATATGTCAATTTAGAACTATGAGCTTTGAACCAAGAGAAAAACGAGGTAATTTCTTGTTTTGTTTACCAACTTAATTGAGAATGTCATCACATATTTTTATCCATAGTAACAATTTATTTTCATTTTAACTATATAATCGTAACAAAATGATCTGATTAATGAATTGATTATAATGCTTAATTCAATCTTGAAATTTTACCTTACATTCATAATCTTTCATGACTCGAGTAAAACATATTAGTACATGTCCTGCAAGAAATTCATATTAGTATTAATCATTATTTCCATCTTTATGGGAAAGTCCAAATCATATTAATTTAATAATAATAGTAACTGTTGAATAGTTCCATAAATTATCCATTGCTTTTAAACTACATTTTATATACTATATCACCATCCTTTCCATTAACAATACTTTGCCTTACTTTTCATGCCTTACGTTTGAGGCCATATATATATAGCACAATGCAGTATTTTAAGAATAATTCGAGGATTCAATCTTTTAATTATCCTTTTATATGTTATCTGTCAATGCATTTAACATCAAAATACTATCTTTTACTTTATATCCGTTTGGGTCAGCTAATTATAATCCTTAGCTAACAATTCCCTTATAAATCTCACAATTAATTAAATGCTAACAAACTTTCTTGCCACCGAAAATTCGCATATCTAACATGTTTTGAATTTCGGTCTTAATAGTTTATTTACCATGGTTTTACAACATTATAACAAAATATTTTTTTCCTCATGCATCCAATGTCCATGCCAATTTCTCTTCACTCTTTTACATTGGACAAAAACAACTTATCGTCATTGGCTATACATAGTCCATTATTGCTAATAGAATTTCATTTTACGATTATACTTGCCATAAAAAGTATATCACATTAGTACATATGATCCCCCTTTTAATCACACTTTCATTATTTATAATAAATTCATCGGCATTATCTATTTACATAATACATGATTCACAAATAATATTAATTACATTTTTTTCATATCAATTTAAAATACAATAGATACATACCATCCATAACCTCAACAGTACCGTATCCTAACGATCAATCAACTTTTATTCAAGATATCTAATTCGAACCTTTAAATTATAATATCATCCTTTTTGTTATAGAGGCTGTTTGTCCTTTCACTTGTTGGATTTACTAGTTTAACTACCATCCAATGCATTATTTCTTGATGACAAAATCTTCATCTTCATCCTTCACGAGGACTAGCTTTTTACCAATTCAACTTCAATAATTCATAATTAATACCAAAAACATAATTTCACAACCAGAGTTTTATCATAACAATTTAATATTATACAATGTTTCATTAATAACTTGACGAGTCCATAACTCATGCATTTTCACTTTCACACAAGCCACTAATCTAACCACACATTCCTTAGTCATCAATGCTTTTGACACTGCTAGCACCAAAACTAGGTAACTAGCTCTAAAATTAACCTACTTACCAAATCATAAGTTTTTTTCTTAGCCCATTCACCAGGGCACTAGCCATCATTGCTCAAACTAGGTACCAGATTCCCTCCAATAAGAATACTAGCCCACAGCCCGAACGGGGCACCAGATTCCATCCAACAGGAATCGCCTGAATTCTTTCCAACAAGAATACTAGCCTATAGCCCAAATTGGGCACCAGATTCCATCCAACAAGAATCGCCAGTATTCCATCTAACATGAATGCTAGCCCACAGCCCAAACCGGGCACCAGATTCCATCCAACAGGAATCACCAATATTTCATCCAACAAGAATACTAGTCAACAACCCAATCCAGGCACCAGATTCCATCCAACAGGAATCACCAATATTTCATCCAATAGGAATACTGCCCATATCCCAAACTAGGCACCAAATTTCTTCCAACAGGAATACTATCCATATCCCAAACCAAGCACCACACTCCATCCAATAGGAATCATCAGCATTCCATCCAATAGAAATACTAGTCAATAGCCCAACCTAGACACCAAATTCCATCCAAAAGGAATTATCAGTATTCCATCCAACAAGAATACTAGTCAACAGCCCAACTCGGGCACTAGATCCCATCCAACAGGAATACTAGTTAATAGCCCAACCCGGACACCAAATTCCATCCAACATGAATACTAATCAACATAATCTATATATTATAATTCAAATAATAATCAAAATAATTCCACGACATAATAAAAATTTAGACCATGTTAATTAAAATATTTATGGTGCTAGGCACCTACTTCCTTCACAAAATTATTTAAACACATACACATCATCAACATACATGTATAAATTAAGCATTAATAATTTAATCACAATATACCATTAAATTATCACCCTATAGTCATCACATCATTTTCGTTATTACACCTCTAACTCGACAGTCAGTATATTGCCACCATTACATTTTCCTTGACATACACATCCACAATTATATTTATAGAAGATACCATTTATTTAACTCTAACAAGTATTGTAAAAACAAAAGTTCGAGGTGCAAGGCATCTATATAATGCCTAAACTCGCGTAAAAATCTCATACTATTGGACAAATCCTGTTATCTCTCATGCATCATTAAAGATACACATCAAACATGGCTCCACCATAATTGGAAATTCCATTTTAAAACTCATTTAAATTTAACATCACATAACACATGCATTTGAATAATTTTTTTATTTGCTTTCATTACTTGTCTTTTCAGGCTGAATATCCTTAAATATAGCCTAACCATATTTTTATTTTATCTATTCAACCCATCATGTACAACTTTAGTAACTTCACATCCTTACATTTATTTATACTATTGAAACTAATTCATTTTCCTTTACTAAATCTTAAGTAAATTTAACAACATGTTTTCATCATAATTCCACACGCACACCTTAATTTAACATTTTTCTCCCCTTTTATTATCCATTTGGACAAACTTAAAATTCCAAAGAAAAATGGAATTTTCCTCACATTTATCTATTATTTTGAACATTACCCAATTCATTTGGCATCCAACAAATCACAAACCCATATAATCCCCATAACATTAAATTGAATAAACTCAAGTTCAAGATTTCCATTTTGGTCGAATTCCATATTATGATGGTGATTAAGATTCTTTTAAAATTCTTCCAATTGACACTCGACCTAATTTTTTCTATACACATAATACATCCATACATAATTTACCTATCAAATGAATCGAAATGTCATCTACTTATTTCTTCTTCATTTTGCCGAATGCCTTCATTCATGGTGGGGGATGGTTTTATTTTTTATTATTCCAATTAAACCTTTACCCATTCATTTTCATATATATTCTAACCTCATTCAGCTCAAATTTCATAGCAATTAAAACAATTAAACTTATCCCATCATTGATATGTTTAGGCCGAAACTACCCTTAGGATGGCCATGAGGTTTTTTTCTTCAACTTTTATGCAATTTAATCCCTTAACCACACATTAAACACTCCTATTTATCTAATTATTACACAATTTTCATGTTAATTTCAAGCAACAATTCCAAACCCTTTAAGTTAGGTTTGGCCCAAACTTTGTAATAAATGGAGGATATAATTTTCTTCAAGTTTTCTTTGAATTACCACTAGACCCAATCTTTTTTCATGCCTAAAAACATATATCTAACATAATATCAACAAACTCAATATCCCTTCATACAATTTCAAAACTTCCATAACACACTTTACAACACAATCAAATCAATTTCATGTCAAAACCTCAAATTGAGCTTTAGTCAATATTTCTTACCTCTTAATCACAAGGAATCAAAGAAAGAATGGTAGACAATCCAAGCTTTTCTTCATTTTCTTCTCTTCCCCTCTTCAGCTTTCAACTTTCCTATTTTCTTCACCATTTCTCTCTCTCTCTCTCTCTCTCTCTCTCTCTCTCCATCAAAATCTTGTGTTTTAATCAACATATCTCTCAAATCACTCATGATTTTCTCAGTTTGAAAGCTAAATCCTTAAAATTTTGGATAAAAATGATAAAAACCCTCATCTCTCCCTTTACCAAACCAGGCTGAAACTTTTAATGGGGGAGGATGAAATTTTTCTTTATTGACTGAAATGCCCTTCATATAATCCTTTAGGTGATTTTTGTGTAAAATACCAACTTTTGACCGAAATAACAAGGCCTTTCTAAAAGCCAAAATTTCTATAATTTAACCTAGGTAAGACAACATGTTAGGAGGCTCCATGCAAAATGTCAGATTTGTTTGACAGTTGTCGTACATGTGCAGCGTCGCGGCGAATGTTCCACTTTCAGGTAAGTATTTGGAAATCGAGAAATATGGGGAGACAATGATTCCTTGTCTTTAATTAGTGGAAAGCGGGAAAGGGAGTCGCCACCTAGTATTTTGGTCACCAGGAACCCTAGTTTGTCTCAAAGATCGAGTATGGGGACTGGTTGCGTAAAGGGAAGGTATTAGCACCCCAAATACGCCTTACCTAAGGTAAGCTGCATTGTTTGATTGTCTGAGAAAAAGCTAAGGTGTTATTGTATTTCTAATTGTTGGTTTATCTAAGGTTTAAGAAAAGTCCTTCTCCGTAAGAAGATCCTTATCTTATCGGGTAAAAGCCTATCTGTTCTAATGTCTATAAAAAAAACTACCTTTTTAATATCAGGAATACGTTTTACGTATAAATTCATAATCCCAGATACTAAAAGAAAACAAAAATATTTTTTTGGAATTTTTTAAATATTGGCCTAGTTCTCATGGCTCTAATAAACTTGTTATTAAAGCCAAAATACATGCACCCGCCGAAGAAGAAGAAGAAGAAGAAGAAAAGGAAGGGGAAGGAGGTTGACCTGTGGTGGAAGCTTGGTTACGACGAGGAGGTTCAGTCGGTGGCTTAGTAGGCTTCGGTAGAGGGAATGGTGGTCGATATCGGTTGCTGGTGAAGGAAGAAGAAAAGTTGCAAAGGAGAGAGGCTCAGCTGCGTGCTCACTATATGAGGTGGTCAGGCAGTTTCTTGTGATGGAGATGGAGGTGTACAAGCCGGTGGTGACGATGTTGGTGGCTGAACGCCGCGGTGGAGAGAGAGAGAGGTTCTACTGGCAGCAGAAACCGGGTGTTGGAGGTTGGTTTTTTTGTTGTCTTTCGACCAAAATTTCTCTCCCCTTGGAGCATGCAAATCACATCTATTTATAGGTGGTGAAAGAGGGACATTTTGTCTCTTCTAGTGCTAAATGTCGGCCCTTGGTTCGGCCTGAAAGCACTCTAATTATTGCTTTAAAGAAGTAATAATGAACTGCCAGTTTTGTGCAGGAAAATGGCTGGTCGGGTTGGCTACTTTGGGGCGGTGTCGCTGCCTCTGCAGCCTCGATAAATCCAAACGGTTTACACTAGCGTGTAGTAAAGTATCACAGGATTGTTTTCGTGCAGTTTTCATCTAATTTGGGGAAGAAACGAGGCCTTAAACCCCTTGGGAATGAGGCCCCTCAGGTAGCCTCGCTAGAGAAGAAGATGAATAGTAACTTTTCTGCTAATTACACTTTAGTCCTTCAATTTGTGACTTATCTCTAATTACACCCCTGATTGGCTTCAAACTTTTAATTCTATTCAATTTCACCCTTGAAGAACTTCAATTCAAGCCCCAGATTTCAGCGCCTATTTCCCTTTTGGTCCTTGGTTTTGGATTTCTTCAATCAAGTCCTTAATTGGCCATAAAACTTCAATATTAATGCAATTAAGCCCCTGATTTGACCAAATCAAGTCTTAAAAATTCTAATTGAACCCCAGAACTTTAATTTCTTCCAATTAAAGCCCAAATTGACTTAAAAATCAACATTTCTTGCAATCAAACCCTTCATAATTTCAATTAAACCTCCAATAAAATTTAATTGAGTCTATAAATATTTGTTTTTGGACCTTTCTTCTTCAAATTGAATTTTCTTTGTCAACAGGGCTCTTCATCTGTAAAAAATATACTGTTAAATTTTAATCTTTGAATTTTTTAGCCTTCTCAACCAATTTCTAGTCATTTTCTAGGCCCTCTGACATCCTCTTCTCACTATTATTATTTTTGGATTTGTTTTGTTTTTAATCCGAATATATTTTTTGATTTTTGGAAGAGAAAAAGTGAATTTGGGGAATAACCCAAAAATAGGTTATGACAGTTGCCCCCCTCTTTACAATGCTTACGATAGAAAGTCTCGTAAGAGATTTTAGATAGTAAGCTTTGTAAAGAAGAAAAAGAAAAAGATAACGGACTCACCATATGATGAATTGTTTTGAAAGCATTTGAGGGCTAGAAAGCGCACTCAAATGGTCGAAAGATTTTCCTGGTGAAATTCAAGGATTTTTGAAATGGTCGAATTGTAATGGGTGACCTACCCAAGTGGAAAAAAGGGAAGAGTGGTCTCATTGTAATGGGTGACCTACCTAGGTGGAAGAATGGTCTCATTGTAATGGGTGACCTACCCAAGTGAAAAAATAGAAGAGTGGTCTAATTGTAATGGGTGACCTACCCAGGTGAATGAATGACCTCATTGTAATGGGTGACCTACCCAGGTAAACATAAAATGCAGAGAATGGTCTCATTGTAATGGGTGACCTACCCAAAACAATGATGGTCTCATTGTAATGGGTGACCTACCCAATTGGAAAAGGAGAAGAATGGTCTCATTGTAATGAGTGACCTACCCAAGTGGAAGAATGACCTCATTATAATGGGTGACCTACCCAGTAAAAAATAAAATATGGATAATGGTCTCATTGTAATGGGTGACCTACCCAGAAAAATGATGGTCTCATTGTAATGGGTGACCTACCCAGAAAAATGATGGTCTCATTGTAATGGGTGACCTACCCAAGTGAAAAAGGGGAAGAATGGTCTCATTATAATGGGTGACCTACCCAGGTGGAAGAATGTGATGTCTTGATGACATGATAAGGCTTGAAGGGAGATGAGGGCTCAAAGGTGCACTCGAAATAAGGTAGGGTTAGGAAATGCACTACCTGAAAGATAAGGGCTCAAAGACGCTCTTGAAAGGAGGTAGGGTTAGAAAATGCACTACTTGAGAGGTGAGGGCTCAAAGACGCACTCGAAAGAAGATAGGGTTGCAAAATGCACTACCCAAGAGATGGTGGCTCAAAAGCACACTAAAAAAAGAGGTAGGGCTCAAAGGCGCACTGAAAGGAGGTAGGATTAGAAAACGCACTACCCAAGAAGTGATGGTGAAACACTGATATGTCAATGATGAAAGCAATGCATGATGATCGATATGCATGTACACTTACCTGAGAAATATAGGTCCCTCCTTTCTTCATGAAGTCTTCCTTTTCTCAAAAGTTTGAGTCTTGGTAGTAAACTTTAATGACCTTTTCGCTCTTGATTACTAGAGTCACATCTTATGATCTTGACCTCTAGAAATGGCTTGATATCCTCATACTTCTTTGTCCTGACCTTTACCTCAAAGGTCAATAGCTTTGCCCTACATTTTGTTTTCTTAGAAAGGAAATCATGGAGTCAGCCCTATCATGTGTTTTTGGGTTACCCCCCCAGCTTGATCATGCCCCCAAGTGTTCAATTTGAGTTTTCTTTAGGGATGGAGCTATATGAAGGAAGATTTGGTCTTTTACAAGGAGTTCGTTTTCATGCAGGTTTTTTTTTTAGAATTTCAAAGCTACACATAAATAAATTTGACATTGGTTTAAAACAAACTCATTCTGAAGAAATTCAAGTGATTCATATGGACAAGTTTTCATAAGTGATGAAATAATCTTTGTTTTCCTTTTGGTGAAAATGCATAGTGATGTTTTGTTGGTCAAAAAGGGTTCAAGATTCAATCCGAGGGTTTCAAAGAACCAGTCTTCAAAGCATTCATTTTATTTGCATGAATAATAAAGCTTGTTTCGCGTGGGAAAACATTGCCTACCAATCCAGATTGCTTGCCCTTGATCAGAAAGGGCTTGATTAGGCACATAACATAGGCTTTGACTATTGGTTTATAAAGAAAAGAATATTTGTAGGCCCAAAAGGTGTTTAAGGCAAGACTAAGGATCACTAGTGCTTGTTCCCTTACCTTTTGTTATTTGAATTTATTTCCAAAATGTTTTATCGTGCCCCTCAGTGTCGGGCTTGGGCTTTTTTTTCCTTTCTTCACTTGGTTGAGCATCATCCTATCAGTTATTTTGGTAAACTCAAATCTTTTGGGCCTTTTGGATTTTTTTCTTCGTGCCCCTACGACTTTGTTTGGGCACCTTTGACCATTGAGAATTTTTTTTATGCCCCCTAGTGTTGTTTGGGCACTTCTAATTATTGAGAATTTTTGTATATCTCTCATAATTGCCTCCCAGTATGGGGTGTGATCCTAGCCAAGGTTATTTTTCTAAAAAAAAACTGTTAGGCCCAAAAGGGAATTGCAAATGATGTATTTTACCTCGTGAAAGGATTATCAAAGATGACCCTTACTCTCTTCAAATGTTTACACTTAGGATCAGTAAGTCTTGCCTTCATGTGAATATGTAAAATGGTTTCTCACTGAAGCTCAGCTTTGAAGTTTTGGGTTCTCCTTCAGGTTTTCTAGGTGTTTGGTTACCTTTCTAAGGGATTACTTGAATTTTCAGAACTTGTTTGTTTGGACAAACACCATCATGATTTCTGTCTTGTACTAAAACTTTGAATTCCTAAAAATCCTTGTGAACATGTGAGATCATGCATGGTTTTGGAAACAACGAATAATTCTTGGTGCAATGGTTTCGTGAGTAAAGAGTGTGCTTATGTAGGTATAAAACAATCACAAAAATAAAGGCACATCATGAACACAAGAAAACACATGATTTTTTTTTAACAAGAAGGGCTCATTTGATAAAGAAAGTCTTGTGGCGTTATGAGCCAAAATACCAACAAGACTGAAACAAGTTAAAACATACATGATCAAACAAAAGATAATAATAGGGCAGGCTTCATCCCTCTATTTTGGTAAATCTCCTATTAGGCTAGCCTCCCCACAACAACTTTTGATGGGGACAAAAAACTTGGGTCGAAATTCGAGTCATTCAAAATTTATGTTGTCTTTTTCGTACCCTATCTGGACCATCGGTGCTTTTAGATTTCCCGGACATTCTATCGTAGTGTATTTCTGATCTACCACTTTAAACATGATTATGTAGAGGGTTTGTATTCATGTTAGGAGTGTCTTTGAATGTTATCCAACTTGTCTTGATTAATTACAAAAGCTTCCTCTTGAAGGCGTTGCAAGTATGGATGCTATGTCTGGCAACACCAGCATGGTATTCGCAAGTGAGCTCTGGCTTGTACCAGCTAGGGTAAGGTGGCTGTAAAGGCGCTAGAGGTTTGGGAGCTACCTGCCCGATGCTTAATAGCTTCTGGTACATCTCATTCAAGGACAGCGATAATGAAGGTAGTTGTTCTTGGACCCTTTGGTAATTTCCGGTTTGGCTTTTGGCTTGAAATTTTTGGAAATTACCAAAGGGTCCATACCAGTTTTACCATCATTATGAATTTTAAACTAAAATTCATGATATCTGTAGGAACTTTATCCATACTTTTATATTTAATCATTGAGACAATTCTCTTCATTTCACATCATATTCTCTTTTATTTATTTTGCTTAATCATTTTTTTCATCTTGAGTTTTCATTGCTCATCGTGATATTACTTGTTTAGTTTTCTTTATTTACACGGGGTTTAACACTGGGCTATTACAAATTGACTGAGATGGATATTGATTATGTAGTCAATGTAATGATGACATTAGGTTCTTGAATCTATAGATGATGACCATTGTCACCCTTGAAGGACGAACCCGTATTCAATTTACCTTTTGTTTTCCGCAAGCATCACATATTTATTTTCTTTACAAACTCGCATGGTTTTCAATTACAGGTGACATATAGGCCCACCCCTACAAGTTAAACCCTTGAAATCTAAAAACACTTAACTTAGAAAAAAGGCTCATGGAGAACGAAGAAAAGGTATAGTTGGAATCCTAAAAAGGGAGATGAAAAATATAAAGGATGATATTGCTAAGTTTATCGGTTTTACTCGAACAAATCCTAAGATCCAGATCTGGAGAATGAGCTTTTATCCACCCTGCAGTTACTGTCAAACTCGCACCCATATAAACAACTCCCTTCACCTTCATTCCACATATGTTTTAGGCAATTTGCACCTCACCGGAGGCCTAGTTCACTACACCCTTTTCATTTTCTTAAATAGCATAAACTGTGTACCTAAATATTGAAACCTAAAGGCAAATATGATAACAAATGGACATTTTGATAAGTTGTCTGCTATTAAAGAGAGATTAAGGGCTATTGAAGGAACTTATTTGTATAAAAATCGGTGAAACGTACCTGGTTCCAAACATAGAGGTCCCCAAAAAGTTTAAAGTGTCAGAATTTGCTAAATACACCAGTATGTAGTGCCCAATGATTCACCAAATAAGCCTATAAGATATAAAAGTGAGTGATAAGGAATCTATCTAAGAGTACACCTAGAGGTGGCATGGAGTAACTGCTCAGGTAAATTCTCCACTGCTAGAAACAAAGATGGTCATTTTGTTTACCAACACTTTCAAGACACCTTACTTTGTGTTACTGGTTAGAAACACAACCCGACACATTACTGTCATAGTGATTATGGCCGAAAAGGTTGAACAAAGTATCAAAGCATGAAAAATCAAAGGTCTATCAATGAGCTCTAGAATTATGGTGGAAATAATAATGGTACCTACTACATTGTCACCACATCATCTTTAACATAATAAGTGGTTGGTATACACTAATAAAAAACATATGTTTTTGGAGAATCTTACCTAAGAAAAAAGTGTGGCATTTGTCAATCTTATTGTTATGGAACTTTTCTTTTCTGCATTTTGTTTTGGGATCAGATCACATATTTTTAAAGAAATATGCCTTGTTTTTTTTTTAATCTTTTTATTGTTTTGAAATCAAGAGATGTTTTTGTGGAGGTAATATTTAGCATTTTATTATTGTCTGCGATTGGATAAATATACAGGTAAAAATATTTGAACCCTAAGGTGTGCCATAAAACACACTAAGAGGCAATTCCTACCCTTTTGAGACTCATAAAATTGAACCTCATAAGTGATCCCATGGCGGTATTTAAAACATTATGACCAAATTGGTTTTGTAAAAAACCCTTGCCAAAATAATCCTAAAAAATTAAATTTACCTTTTGATTTCATAAATAATTAGATGTTTGCTCAAAACAGTGTTTATACACCCCTTTCATAAGGTAACAAATGAATCATTCATATAATTATCATTCTGAAGTGACCCAAATTTTTTGAACTAAAAGATATAAAATGAAAATATGTAGTTACCCTTACACTATGTCTATT
>Ga0307518_10002705_pt1 | contig 12868 bp, 8 predicted proteins | sample 25_EM_MG_FD_203889 | JGI IMG/M metagenome (GOLD analysis project Ga0307518, IMG submission 203889) | Populus trichocarpa ectomycorrhiza microbial communities from riparian zone in the Pacific Northwest, United States - 25_EM | ecosystem: Host-associated > Plants > Roots > Unclassified | place...
AGTGCAACTGTAAACACTCTCGGTGCTTAAAGCTGTAAGTACATCATCATCTTAGTAATGTTTCTTCCATGGGATGATATTCTGTTCTGCTTTAGAGTCAATGTATTGCTGTTTTCTTTTCCGATGAAATTTAAATCAAATATATCTTGGTACTACTTAATTTGGTCGTGGGATTTACTGCTGGCTTGCTTTTCTATTTAAGAATTTGAAAAATGGAGTTACAGGTGTCAACTTGTTATAGAGTCTTATTTCAACAGAAAAAGAAACAATTTTGAACTCGTTTTCCATTCTTATATCCAGAAAGTACACGTTTACGTGCAACACTGGAGGTCTGGTACTACTCATCTCATGCTTTATGCGTGAAATGATTTTCATAAATGTAGAAATATTGCCTAGAACAACACCCAGGCAGCTTGCTTGAATCATTTTTAAATTATGGGGCCTGCTTTCTGTGCTTCAGTCACATGATACCCTAGCAATTTCTGTTTAATGGATTTCGGGTTTGCTAACTTTCCTGGTTTTCTGGTAATGATATTATGTCAATTCTTGTACTGCACTGACTGGCACAAGATATTTACTGATATATAATTTTTTCATGTCCTGAGCAGTTATTGTGAGTGCTTTGCCTCTGGAACATACTGTGATGGGTGCAATTGCGTTAATTGTTATAACAATGTTGAAAATGAGGCTGCCAGGCGAGAAGCTGTCGAAGCAACTTTAGAGCGTAATCCAAATGCATTCAGGCCAAAAATTGCAAGCAGCCCACATGGAACACGGGATAGTCGGGTACGTTGGTTAAACCTACATAGACTACTTTTCAGCTGAATGCTTTTATGAAGTTTATTAACCAAATATTTACTTCAAATGGGAGCCTTTATCATATATAGCCATTCCTTTGTCTTTGCTTCTCCTCATTTCTTGTTGGAACAGGAGCCAGGATACCCCTCTGTATCTCTTTTCCATTTTTTGATGTAATTTAAATGAGATATTTTGTATATGAAGCTATAGTTACATTTTATCTTTGATTGTGAAGGTTTTGAGTGGTGGTTGTCTTTTTACCTTTTGCTTTGTGCATGAAAGTGTTGCACTACTTGAGATGCGACATAATTTGCAACAATAAAAAAAATTGACAATCCTTTTATTATTTCCTTTTTGTCTTGAATGCCATTTTCAGTATGAAATTGCCAAATAATTTTGTCCCAGACAGTGGAATCATATTCGAGGGTTCATTGTCGGAGGGTTCTTATACTCTAGTTCTCTTTGTTTTCCATCCTTTCATTGATGGATGACTTTTCTTTATTTTGTTATTCTGCTCATTTTCATTATTAATAGAACTTCATCTATCAAAATATTCAGTAGATATCAAACCTTTTCCCTATGAATTTTTCACTGAAATAAATCCTCATGTGCTGAACTTTTTAATGTGGAGTTTGTTTCATTTATGTGGAATTTATTCATTAAGAAAATTACAGAACACCATTATGATAGATGCATAGGTAAAAACTCATTGCTTGTTATTGTTGAATTTAAATGAAGTACCTTCGTTTAGAATTCATTGGAGGTGTTTTTATTTATTTTTTATTTTTTATGAGATCCTACTTTTTTCTGGTGTTGTTGGCCATCATATGAAATGGTTGGAAACAATTGCAGGAAGAGACTGGGGAAGGATTGGTGTTTGTAAAGCACAATAAGGGATGTCACTGCAAGAAATCTGGATGTCTCAAAAAGTACTGTGAATGTTTCCAAGCAAACATTCTTTGTTCTGAAAATTGTAAATGCATGGACTGCAAGAATTTTGAAGGAAGCGAAGAGAGACAGGCTCTCTTTCATGGTGACCATGGCAACAACATGGCATATATTCAACAGGCTGCAAATGCTGCAATAACTGGGGCTATTGGATCTTCTGGCTATGCTTCCCTGCCTGTATCTAGGAAGAGAAAAGGTCAGGAGCTTTTCTTTGGGCAGACAGTCAAGGATCCGTCATTTCACAGGCTTGGACATTTTCAACAGGTAAATGTCCTCATAGTATATTTGGTTAATTCTGTATTGAAGAGAATTTTTTATATGCAATGATGATTTTGTAAGAGTTACCTAATCTAAGCAGTTTACAATTTGATGCATAGAATAAGCTATTAGTTTATAGAGACGAACCGGGAAGAAGAAGATAGACATAATCATAAAACTAGCTTCTTCTGTCCCTGAGTTGCAGTTCAAGTTTGCAAATTACATCCTTATTGCTATTTGTTGGATCCTTTGATTTCGTACTGAATAATCATATTTGGGTACTGGTCTATAGCACATGACAGTGTTACTGTGTGTTTTTTGCATTCACAGGCTAGCCACATCAGGCCTGCTGCACCCTCCTCTCCATTGCCTTCTAATCCTGTTGCTCGAGCTGGTAACACTACAACATTGGGCTCATCAAAAATCACTTACAGGTATAGTGGCTGTTTGTCTTCATGAAAACACTACCAATATTCGTGTTCACAAAACTAACTTTCATGTCATGATTGCAGGTCTCTCTTGGCAGACATTATCCAATCACAGGACTTAAAAGAACTTTGCTCAGTTTTAGTGGTTCTGTCAGGAGAAGCTGCCAAGACGCTTTCAGGTGTAACAATGCTCATATATGTTAAATTGTTTTTACTCGTTCAGAATGTTTTTTTTCTTTATAAAAAAACAATGATAGAATTTTCATTTCTTGAAAAATTAACTGGTACAACAAATATACAAAGGCATTGCAAATCCTCCAAAAGGACAGTATAATTACTTGGAAGAGGATTATTGAAAATTTCCCTAACATTTGTATCTCGAATCACTAGCTTAGCAATGATGTCAGCTGCTTTATTTCCAGTTCTATAATCATAGTAGCACCCAGAAACACCAACCAGCTGCCTGAGATGTAAGATGCAAAAAACTATGAGCTCTATATCCCATGAGACTGGTCCGTCGTGATTAATTTCCTTTATGAGATCCAAACAATTGCACTCAATTACCATATTATGCCAACCCTTTTCTATTAACCAGGAAAGAGCTTCCTTAATAGCTAAAGCCTCCATAATCTTTGGATTAGAAACACACTTGCAGAAAATAGGTCCACAGCTACAAAAGAGCCTTGACTATCAAGCAAAACCATTCCCGAACCACCACTGGGTGACTGATTATTCCAAGAGGCATTCACCTTACAAATGAAAAAACCTTGAGCAGGAACACACCAGCTCCTAATTGCAGAAGCAGTCACAGTAGAACTAGCTGATCCCCTGTTAAGCAAGCTACCACTCACAGCTTCAACATATTCAAGCCACTGGTTCAGAATGTTCAAGGACAACATGTTCTTTTATGCTTTATATTGCATTTGTTCATTTGCATGATGTTCCTTTGATTTGAGTATCAGAATAGCTCAAATTTGTTTTCCATGCTTTATTTATTAGAACTCTTGATTATATTTTCCAACTGCTGACTTGTTCTAACAAGTGTATCCCTTAGTTTGGCTGAGCTGCACGCATTCAGCTTTCTGAGCCTTCTCTAACAAGTCAGCGATAGAATTTCCCAGATCATTTAAAGCTGTCAACCCCCCAAACCCCCCCCCCCCCCACCCCAATTCTCATACAGGTTGCTCCATTATTCACCTGCAACAGAAGATATCTTCCATGTCTGCTTTCCACTCGATACTCCATATAACAAGTGTTCTGTTCCCGTGCTGCATCCCTTCTTGGTCTCCAAAAGTTTTATGAGATGCTTGTGGCCATGCATGTCTGCACTTTTTTATATGTTCTTTTCCCTGTCCTTAATATTCTGCTCTTTTCAAGCCGGCAACTTTCTTCTGAATGTGTATTTTCAAAACTGACTAGATTATCTGTGTCCAGTTTGGTTTGCTACTGCTCATCTTTTTGAGCTATGTTCCCAGGGTTAGCTTGTGATGTTTAAACCTCTATGTCTGAGATTTTCAAAAAGTTGGTTTGCTACAGGAGGGGCTGGGACTTGATGTAGTTTATCACATTTCCTCCACCATGTGAGAAGCAGTCAGCTTCATATTTGTTACTATTTGCAAAATTTTTATGGTAAACCAAGCACTCCTAACTAATTAGATATACTAAAAAGTGCAACTACTTGTCCATTGTAAATACTCTGTAGCCTTATTCTATTCTTGAAAAATAAACACTGAATTGTACAGAGCTATAGCTGGTCTGACAAATGGGTGTTCCTTGAGAATGTTGACATGTTATGAAACAAGAAATGCGAGTACTGCAACCAATATCTAATGATTGGGCTTTCCTTTGAAATTCTTGTATGTCCAGACCAAAGAAATTCAATGAAAAAGCGAGTAGAAGATCAAAGAGACACTTTTCTTGCTTCATCTACCCAAGAAAGGTTGCAGAGCCAGAAGGAAATTGATGCTGATAAAATTGTTTCTAATGATTGTTCGAGTGCAAACCATGAAGGAGGCCTTGACGATTCCAGCTTAGATGGTGTTGATATGCCAAAAGGAAGGCCAATGTCTCCTGGGACTATGGCATTGATGTGCGATGAACAAGATATGATCTTTATGGCTGCTGCTTCCCCCAATGGGTTGATGGGCCATGGCTGCGACAGTTCTTCACAACTGCCTTGTGGACAAGGCATGACAGAGGCTCATGCAGAGCAAGAAAGAATTGTTTTAATGAAGTTTCGAGATTGCCTTAATAGGCTCATCACATTCGGGGAAATAAAAGGCAAGTTTCTCTCCTTTTGCCAAATTTTTACACACTAATGGTTCTAGAAAAGGGAAATGCCAGGTCTAGTATTTTTAGATGATATACTCACGTTTAATGACAAGAAACTAGTATGTCCTAATACATATTGCTAAGTTGTCTATTTTATCAAACATTTATCCAAAATAAACATTGCTTTTTAATTCTTATTGTTACTTTGTTAAATTTGAAAATATGTCACCTTAATGGAAGTTACAGATAGTTGTTTTCTCGTTGTGTACAAAAGACAAATAGCCTCGTTGCAATCAGAAAGTTGCATTTACTAGAATTTGTTTCTTACATTAGGAGGTGCATTGGGCCTAGGGTTACAATGGGATAGCCCTCTTCCACCCCTTAAACCATACACATGTTCTCCATTGGCTTTGAAGTTTTGAACTCAGGACCTCCATAGTTGGAGTTGGAAGGTCAAACCTTTAGGGTGTACTCCTGTGGATGTGCAATTAACTACAATCAGCCACTGTAATTACATATGCTACTAGTTATGTAACTTGCCTTTAGGGTGTACTCCTGTGGATGTGCAATTAACTGCAATCAGCTTGTAATTACATATGCCACATGTTATGTAACTTACCTTTTCCGTTAGTCAATTGTGATGGTTTGGGCTTTCTGATTACAAGGGTTGTCTTTAGCTGCACCATTGTAAGGTGCCATGAATTTCAGATTCATAGTTGTGATCTATGTTCTTATAATTAGTGAATTATATCTTTTAATTGCTTCAAATATTGTGAAATTTCAACAGAAACGAAGTGTTCATCATTAGCCAGAACTGAGCTGGGGAATGAAAAAGGTCCACCCAGCACAGGTTTAGCAAATACCAGAACTCGAACAGGGAGTCAACAGGGACCCTTTAGCAATGGGGTTGTTAAAGTTCCAGCAACTGCCAAACCACCCCAGATGGTTACTTCTATAGTTGCCACCTCTAGCAGTGATCTTAAAAAAACTCCTAGCCTCCCACAAAATGGAGATAACAAGCTGAAGTCTTGAAAAGAAATGTAAAGACATTTTAGCTCTGAAGACTGGCCCAAGGTACGCTACAGAACCTCTGCAATACTACTACAATGCTCATTCTGACTTCAATGCTGATGCAGTCTCTAGGTAGTATTTGGGCCTGGTTGTTGGAACTGACCAGGATTGGATTTATTGCCCTCGTAATTAATATATTACATAGTGTTTCTGTTTCAACCATAATTCAAATCCAGTGGTATAAGTTGCCGAGCCTTACAAATGCACAGGATATGGTTTCTATGATTACTTGCAGTTACCATCATAGATTGTATCTTTAGATACTAGGGATTTTCTTGTTCTATTTACATTGTTAAAAGCAAAGAGCAACTTTATGATTTTTAATGGAATATGAAATTTCAAGTTTGATCCTTGAACTAAAAGCAGAAACATTTTTTCCTGTTAGTGTAGTGATCCTGTTCCTACTTGCTGATTGTCTCTGCAGTCTAGTTTCTACATTCAATACTGGTTATTTTTCATAGGATGGGGTTGCCTTTGTCAAAAAGTTAAGGGGTTTGATATCCTTCGCAGTTTCTGGAAACAGAAAACTTGATTGGTTTTGAATACAATCAAGCTTATGAATTCATTGTTATAATTTTTGTCAACCACTTTGGTTTCGAGGTATTTCGACAATGGACTGTTGTTTTTCACGTCTTTGGGAAAAAAAACCCAACAAGCTTTCTGTTTCTGGTTTTGAATTTGACTTTTAAAAATAGATAAGGGAAATGTTACTAAACTTTCTGGTTACTTTTGGCATGTTTTAAAAATAAACAGCCCTTAGTTGGTGGCCTTTTATGCCTACATTACCAGTAGGTTGTTTCCCGTATGTGATTTTACTTTTAGCAACAGCTGGTATGTAGACGAGATGGAATCAAGGAATTGATCATTAATGTGGTCTTCAAAGTCAGACAGTTATACTGTGAAAAATAAAAAAGATTTTGACCCATTTGGCCTAAACCCACCTTCCCAGCATAACCAAAACAAGTCGAATGTTGCAAAAATGTAGATGGAGAAAGAGAAGGTTGAAAGAGATGAAAATTTCATGAGGGCCGATGGTGAGGAGTATAGAGGTGCATAAAAATTAGATGGCCTGCACTTTTTGTGAAGTTAGTTGGTTTTGTGAATATTAAACTATGAAACAAAGTTATTCAAGAGTATTTAAGATACTGTTGGATAGATCTAGAGTTGTAAATGGATTTATTATTTGAAGATCTGATTTTTTTTTTGTTTTAAATAATTTCTTAAAGGTTGAATTGTCATCAACCACAAGCCGTCCAATTGTCTAGTTTCCAATGGTAATTCACGTGAACTATTCGTGAAAAATCTCCCAAATCTTTAGGAGAGGGATTGTTATGCCTAGAGTGCTAACTTTAATATTGTGTTTATGTAGTTTTTTTGTCTAACAGACAACCATACTAAATAAGAAGTATAATTTACTATTTATAGGAAAATTTGAAAAACCTTATAATTGACAAAATATTAATTTGTCTCCTAAATAATATCCATTTATTAATTTAGGATAATTTTAGAAATCAATTTAATCAAATTCTTACTTGATTTTTTTTAGGTCTAGAAATATAATCATTGTATTAATTATATTTAAGTATTTAATTTCTAAAATATATTTAAATCAAGTTATACTTAATTAAATAATTTCAGTATAATTTATAACTAATTTCTAACTAATATGTTAACCTAAATATAAATTATAATTATAATTAAATAAATTAAATAATTCTAATTTATTATTAATTTAATAATTGATTAATTTATATTTGAAGATTAGATGCATTGTCTAACAATATCATGATTTCTAAATATTAAAAAAGTCATTAATCACTAGTTTCTCATTGTAGTTAATGTTTTTTCATCAATAATGATTTGATTTAACATAAAATCATGAAGTATATCTTCCATGTTAAATCATGTTTATTCTCTACATAATAGTTATTGATTGTTTGAATAAGATTTGAAACTTTTTTCAAATCTCATTCCCCCTTTGCCAAGGATTTCTCAGTCAATACTATTTGAGAATAGAAGAAATATTTTCTTTAATTCACATAGGGTGAAGAATTCTCTCTTTATCACTCAAACACTTTCATATAGTTTATGTTATACCCAATGTCTACCATTTTGTTACCTCGTTTAAGATAATATGTAATAGGATCAAAGTATAACATTCTCTATATAAGATGACTTAATGATCTCAAGTCTAAGGATCACTTACACAACCATCACGTGAGCCTTTCTATAGACATATGCGATCTTTCCATATGAAACTTTTATGCAAGTCAGTTCAATGTCCATGTCTTAAGACAAACACCTACATATTAGTTCTAGATATCTATTATACCTCAGCTTATGAGAACTACTGCTTCTTTTCATAAAAAGAAAGAATATAATATGTATCAATTCTTACGGCTATAATGAATATCCAGTATTTAAGAGAGCATCGACTAGGAACATTTTAGGAACAATGGTTTGATGCAATAAGAATCTCATAATTATAACAACTTTATAATTTTCTTTGTAAAACATTTTTATCTCATGGACTTTATCTTTACTTTAGATTCATTAATCTAATATTATATGAATATTAAAGATAAATTAAGCTTTTATTAATAATAAATATGTATTTACATAAATATAACAATGCCACGTGTAACCAATAGATTGGCTACAAGACATATTAAACTAACAATTTCTCACTTGCACTAAAGTCAATCGCTCATGTATGTAATACCATATTGCTCAATGTAACATTAATGCTTCTACATGGATAGTGACTTAATAAGATGATCTTCTAGATTCTCTTTAGTGGGTACTCACTCTATCTTTACATCTTTCATTTTATTGATTTATCAAATCAAATGAAATTTTTTAAGTACTTGTGTGGATCATTGATGAGATATTGGTTTCTTTGCTTATGCAATGACTCCATTGTTTTTACAGTACAGGGCAACTGAATCAACAATGCTAGGAACTAACCTAGTTCATTAATGAATTTTTTTATCCAAACAACTTCTTTGTTTCCTTAAACGTGGAGGAGTACTCTTATTCAGTTGTAGAATCAATTATGCTCTCAACAGTGCTAGGAACCAACCTAGTTCATTGATGAATTTTTTTATTCAAACAATCTCTTTGTTTTCTTAAACGTGGAGGTGTACTCTTATTTAGTTGTAAAATCAGTTGTGCTCTCTTATTTGTATTTCTTTCAACTCAGAGTACTACCATTTAGAGTAAAACATATATTGACTGATATTTACTATTTTTCCAATATTTCATTGAAAAAAATCTTAATTCAAACAATTTTGAACTTCTAGTTTATCTTCTCTATTGATGAATCCTATAGCTAAGTATAAGATACCATTTCCATCATATATATATCTCAATCTGTGTCTTAGAACACATGTTTTTGGAGGGAGGTGTTCCATGCAAAATAGACAAGAAATACATTTTAGATTTTTCCATGCTAAGGTATTTTAGCATCTAGTCTATATGCATGGATTGAGACAATTTAAACAACCTTCTAGATCTATCTATATAGATTTCTATATTCAATATATAGGTTGGTTCTCTTAATTTTTTTATGGAGAAATTCTTGCACAACCAAAAATTTATTGATTAAAGAAAAGATATGTCATTTTTAAATATATCATCTATATATAATACTAGGAAAACGATACCATTCCTAATCTTTTGTAAACACAAGGTTTATCCATATTTTTGATAAAATCAAATCTGTTGATTATACTATCAAAATTGGATATTCTTACTCCTTAAAACTTGCATAGTATATTTGTATATTGCCTTTCACATTAGTCTTTCTTTTAAAGTCTCACTAGATCTATTAGATTTTATCCCCTTCAGGTGGATCTACCAAGTTCTAAACTTGGTTAGTACATGAAGTCCATAGCTTCAAGTCATCTATTGGAATAAATATTATATATTACTTTCAAGTAATTGGTGGGCTCATAAATTATGAGCAACATGTCATTCACAGTTTCTATGAGGGGTCTTTGTATTATTGATGCATGGCATGTTCGATTAAACATATTCGATTAATGGTAACCTTGAGTGACTCAACAAATTATCCATAAATAAAACTCTAATTTTATGCATATAAAATTGGAAGGCAACTATTCATGTTCTCAACATTTACTTAATATATTAATGAGATATTTATTAATTAAACAGGTCTCATTCAAAATATGGTATAACAGATATATATTCCACACATAACAATTTATATATAAACATATACCCTTAGTATGCCATTCTAATTGGATGATTATGGACATATCTAAGTTAATTCCCTCGAGCCATTGAAGAAAATTAAATAGTCAAATCTTAAATAGTTGGAGCAAGTCTTCTTTAGTTAATTGCAAGCACTTCGGTTGTAGTCTTCATTGTCATTTCTTTCTTCGTGTTGGATTATACAATTATTTCCTATCTAAATTTCTATATTTTTAAATTACATAATATTTACATAATTAATTAAGAAACCTTGAATTAAATTCAAGAGCAATTAGATGAGAAAAGAAATATAACCCAGAAGAAAAAATAGAGACAATATAAGATACATAGATCCTATTTAATAAAATTACAACCATTAAATAGCACAATCACATTGGTTTTTAATGTCTATAATCATTCATCATGCATAATAACATATTAATATGCATAATAAAATTATTGCATGCTTTAATTCTAATAATTGGCTTTATGTGTAATTTTTTTAAATAATATTTCTAACATTAGAAATATTAAATCAAATCTAATTTGATAATTTCTCAAACATAATAAATTTCATTTAATTTAAATTTTCTTTTAAAAACAACTTTTCAAAATTTAACAAGAAAACTAATCACATTAAACCATTTAATTCAATAAATCTTAATCCCATCATGATATCATAAAACTCAAAAAATTATATTAAACATTTTAATTTAATCCTAATCTAATTAGGAAAATTAATTCTATAATTAATTTAATTTAGGGTTTGAATTTTAATATAAAATCATTATTTTATATATGAAGGGCTAAAATAGTAATTTTAGCTCCAAAATACCTAAAGGTAATTAGATATTAGTTACAGCCTTAAAAAACCCTGAAAAGGTTAAAGGGGTAGAATCGTAAATTTTATCCCTTCTTCTTCTTGTCGTTGCAACAGGTTGAGCATAGTAGTGTGAGGTTGCTCCCTCGCGCAAGGCTGCTGGTGCTGCACCTGACAGGGCAGTCGCCCATGGTTACTGCCTCTCACGCCAACAACGAGTGCTGAAAAATTTGGCATCGCTGCTGGTGGCGCAACAGTGCCTCAGGTGCTGCACTTGACACAACATTATGCGTCAGCAGATCTGGAATCATCACTTTTTTTTTTTTGAATTTTCAGCCAAACTTGCCACCATTGAATCTTTGATCTTCTATGCATTCTTAGTGCACAAATATGTATATGTAGAATTTAAAATCATGTACTTATTGTCGCATATATATGGTGTTGCAACGATCATCCTCTTGGATTATATTTTTGGATGTGGGTGGAAAGAGTAAGGAGTTCTTGTCCTTTATTAGTTAAAAAGGTTTAGAGCTGCTACCTAATATTTTAGTCACTAATAACTCTAATTGGTCTTCAGAGTCTGGATAAAGAGACTGATTGTGTATAGGGAGGATAATATCCCCCTTAGTACACCCTACCTAAAATAAGCTGCATTGTTTATTTATCTGACTATTAATAAGACACTATAATGTTTTTTTAATCATTGATTTATCTATTAGTTAAAGTAGGTCCACCTCAGTAGAGTGGACCATGGCTTTACGAGTTAAGCCTAGTCATTCTAGAGCCGAAACATATCTTTTGTATTTTGTTTCTTTTAATTCCGAGAATACATCTTATGTATAATTTCATAATCCTTGATATTAAAAATAAACATTGGTTTTTTTGAAACTTAGGAAAAATCCCCATGGCTTTAATAAACCTTTTATCAAACCCGTGATGCATGCAAAACAATAAAACTATTTGTTGATTTTTTTTGGTATTTTAAATCACACAATATTTTTATGTATTCTATTAAAAATTCCTGACCTTTATTTAAATTTGAGTTCATTAGATTATTATTATTATTATTGTTATTATTTATTTTATTTTATTTTATTTTATTTTATTTTATTTTTATTATTAGGTTTATCCATATTCATTAGGGTTATCTCATTAGACTTAAGATAATTTTTAGTATAAATACTCTTTTATAGAGACATTTTGAAAAAAACTATTTTTAATAAAGTTATCAGCATTCTTGCTATCTTTTTATGTGGTTGAGTGATTTCTATACTTAGTTCTTGATTGAACTTGCAAACTCTTTAAAGGATTGATCAATTTCATTGTGACTTTATACTACTAGTTTATGTCTCTTTATATGTGTAGGGTGGAAGTGATCATTATATATAATTTTGGTTCTTCAAAGCAAGTTCTTGTTGGGTCAAGTTCCAAACTGTTCAAATATGATTTTGGCGTATCTCAAGAGGTTTCTACATCATAGGGAATTTGAAGGATAGGATAGAGAGAAATGAGAGATGTAATAATAAAATTGATGGTTTGTGAAATAAGGCTAATCAGGATAGAAACAATGTTAGAAGGCATGGAAGGCATGTTAGCCCCATTGTTGATGATTATTTTTATGAGATAGGTGATGAGAATTATGATAGTGTACCTTTTGGCCAATAAGATTAGTTTAGGCAACCTAGAAACCCTAGGTGTCGGGGAGTTAGGAGAGATGTGTCGTTGGGTCAAAGAAGAGATGATTTGGATAATTTTGAGTATCGTGATGAGGTAGATAGGAATTTAGGTAGCTGACACGATCAAAGAGTTGATGTCTTATCCCAAGTGCAGGAGTGTCAAAATAATAAATAACCCAGCAAGACCGGGGTCGAACCACAAGGAGGTGAACTATATAAATTATAAATAATAACAACAACAACAACAACAACAACAACAACAATGATGATGATGATGATGATGAGTTAAAGAGGACTTTGAGATGTAAGATAAATGTGAAGATTAAACAATGATAAAAACAAATGTCAAGGTTAGAGGATCCACTAATAGTATTAGAGATAAG
>Ga0307518_10002706_pt1 | contig 12865 bp, 14 predicted proteins | sample 25_EM_MG_FD_203889 | JGI IMG/M metagenome (GOLD analysis project Ga0307518, IMG submission 203889) | Populus trichocarpa ectomycorrhiza microbial communities from riparian zone in the Pacific Northwest, United States - 25_EM | ecosystem: Host-associated > Plants > Roots > Unclassified | place...
CACCTATCCCCTTTGTCTTCTATTGCTCCTGTACCTCAGGAGTATCCTGTATCTCTGTCTGCATCACCCTGTTGGTGTAGATCCCCTCTCCCCCTCCTCAGCACATCCTCTCTGGACACTGCGGAGGCAAACCACCACTTGCACATTTTCGTAGTCCTTTGTTGGTGTTGTGTTTGGGTTATTACTCCGACCCAAATCCACACTTTGACTCACAGCAGTATATAGTTGACTTCAACCGGCTTGCTTCGCAGGTCCAGGACTACAGAGATGGCGCGCTCCGCCGCCTATTCTACTCCGGTCTTCCGGACCGTCTTAAGGACGAGATTGCTCGAGTCGGAAAACCCCTGACTCTGAATGGACTATGGGCCCTTTGTCAAGAGATCGACGCGCGCTATTGGGAACGCAAAGACGAGATCTCTCGCACAACAAAGACTCAGTCCACCTCATCTACAACCAAGTCCTCCAACTCCGGAGGCAACTCATCCAACTCCGGTCAGGAGAAATCCAAGACCGGAAACCCCTCCAGCTCTGCCAACTCCTCTGGCTCGTCCAAGGCAACCAGCAACCAGTCCTCCTCCGGTTCCAGACCGGACCTAACCAACAAGCTTGGTAAGGACGGGAAGCTAACCACAGATGAGCGCAAAAGGCGTCTAGAAAACAACCTCTGCATGTTCTGCGGAGGTACCGGTCATTTCATGGACAACTGTCCAAAGAAGACCAAAAAGGCCAAGGCTCGCGCTGTGGCCATCGCTGCTGAGTCCGGTAAGATGGACTCCAACTTGGGTGCCAACTCCAAGTCAAAAAAAGAGTAAGCAGCTCCCGGCCCTCCGCACAACCGGCGAGCTGCGTTGACTCCGGAAGTGCACCCAAGGAGGCCTGCCTCAACGCGTCCGCTCTTTACGACCCAAATTCCCTTATGCCTCATGTTTTCCTCTTGTCTTACGATTTACCAGAACTCCGTGCGCTTGTGGACTCCGGTTCCACGCACTGTTTTGTAGATACCAAATATGCTCTCGGACACTCTCTTTCCACTTACTCCGTTTCCCCGATTGTACTCCGGCTATTCGACGGTACCTCCAATTTTGTAATTACTCAAGCCATCGATCTATCAGTGAAATTCCCTGCATCCGGTGATGTCACCCCTATGACTTTTTACCTCGCTCCGTTAGATTCTGAATGCATGATTGTCCTTGGACATAACTGGCTCACCTGCTACAATCCGTTGATTGACTGGGTACTGAGCAGTTTAACATTCTGGACCCCTGCACAAAGTTTGCTAGCGCCCCCGTCGACTCCCTCTCCGGTTCTGTCCGGTAACCCTGACTCTGGCCTCTCTGGCCAGTCTACCCCAGGCCCAGTGCCATCTGTCGACACTCCGGTACCCCTCCACACATCTCTCTAATCAACACAGCTGCATTCGTGCGTGCGTGCAAGTTAGAGGGATCCACCAAGTACCAACTCCAGCTGCGTCCTACCGACTCAGCAAAGGCCCGGTCTTCTTCTATATCAACTCCGCCGGACTTGGACATCGTCCCTCCGGAGTATCACGATTATGCGGACGTGTTCAACAAGGCAAAAGCCTCTGAACTGCCCCCGCATCGCGACTACGACTTGAAGATCGACCTGGAAGAAGGTACCTCTCCACCTCTGGGAACTCTCTACTCACTGTCTCCGGTTGAGCTCTCCGCTCTCTGGACCTTCATCAACAAGAATCTTAATACAGGTTTCATCCGTCCTACCGCCTCCTCCCATGCTGCTCCGGTCCTCTTCATAAAGAAGAAGGACGGCTCGCTCCACCTCTGCGCTGACTTCCGAGGCCTAAACAAAATTACCAAGAAGGATCGCTATCCACTCCCCCTTATCTCTGACCTACTAGACTCCCCTAGCCGTGCTAAGATCTACTCAAAGATCGACCTCTGGCACACGTACCATCTAGTCCGGATTGCTCTGGGCGATGAGTGGAAGACCACCTTCCATACACGCTATGAGTCTTACGAGTGGTTAGTAATGCCCTTTGGCCTCACTAACGCCCCTGCAGCCTTCCAGCGCTTTGTCAACACCATCTTTGCTGACATGCTAGACGTCTGCATCGTCGTGTACCTCGACGACATCCTCATCTACTCCAAGGATATGGAGTCCCACCAGCAGCACGTCCGGGAAGTTCTCCGCAGACTCTGGTTGCATGGCCTCTTTGCCAAACCGGAGAAATGTGAGTTCCACTCAGACTCAGTAGAGTATCTTGGCTACCGCCTATCTCCAGACAGTCTAACTATGTCTCCGGACAAGATCCAGACCATCTCCGACTGGCCTGAACCTCAAAAGGTGAAGGACATCCAGTCCTTCTTGGGCTTTGCCAACTTCTACTGCCGGTTTATATTCAACTACTCGGACATCGTGGTCCCTCTTACCCGGCTCACCCGGAAAGACACTCCTTGGAACTTCTCTGAGGACTGTCGACGTTCCTTCAACGCTCTCAAGCACGCCTTCACCACTGCACCCATCCTTACCCACTTCATTCTGGACACCCCTATCATCGTGGAAGCAGATGCCTCTGACTACGCCGTCGCTGGCATCCTGTCTATTACCTGCGCAGACGGAGAGATCCGTCCGGTTGCCTACTACTCCCGGACCTTGACTGCTCCAGAGTTGAACTATGACACCCACGATAAGGAACTCCTCGCCATCTTCAAGGCATTCCGGAACTGGCGCCACTACCTCAAAGGTTCCGCCTCTCCTATAGACATCGTCACAGACCACAAAAACCTCAAGTACTTCTCCACCTCAAAAGTACTGTCCCACCAGCAAGCCCGGTGGTCTGAATTTTTATCTCAATTTAATCTTGTCATTCGTTTCCACCCCAGAAAACTCGGTGCCAAGCCGGACGCTCTCACTAGACGATGGGACGTCTACCCCAAAGAGGGGGATAGTGGCTACACCCGGGTTAACCCCCAAAATCTTAGGCCAGTGTTCACTCAAGAACAGCTCTCTAACTCTCTTTGCGCTACTTACTTAGAGTTTCCGGTTCTCTGTGCAGTCACGATCATGGACGTGGAAACACTCCATAGCAACATCCTCTCTGCACTACCCTCTGATCCCATTGCCCAGGTCCACCTTGCAGATTCACCGGACTCTCGCTGGTCCACCAACGAGGCTGGTCTCCTTCGACTAGACGGTTGTATATACATACCAGACTTGGATAATCTCCATCTCCGGGTACTCCGGTATCGACATGATCACCCACTCGCTGGTCACTTTGGGCAAAACTGGACTCTAGAACTAATCCGGCGTGAGTACACTTGGCCTGGTCTCCAGACCTTCGTCAAGGCCTACGTCTGTCAAGTCCGGGTCTACTCCGGTAAGGGGTCCGGTCAAGTCCGGACGGAAACAGACGAAGGGAGGGGGCAGAGGGCTGGACAAGAGATTAGTCTGGCCGGAGTTGGTGACCGCTTGGATTCAACAACTAAGGACAATGAGCGTTGATCCCTTGCGTAGGTTCCGGTCAAGAAGGGGAGACGGAGACAGAGGTGGAGACGGACGAGATCAGGAGTAGAGACTAAGTTGATTTCAGACTGAGGAGTACAGGACGGAGTACAGGGTACTTATACTAAGGAGAACTAGGGTCGAGTATTTACGGTGACAAGTAAACATCCTAGAGGACAGACAAGGAAAGACCAGAGTTGGGACTAGGTAAGCATAGTCATGGTCTTTTCCGATCTTGTAGTACATAATTCCAACAAGAGCAGCCAACATACCAAGAATCTCTTCCTTAGAGCAAACAATGCGGCCCATTTCTAGCCCTTCCAGGTGAGGGCTTTCACCGTGAACTACATGGCTATCCCAGAAGCCAGGGAAGTCTGATGAGTTCAAGTTGATGTCCACAGAGCTAAGGTTTCTCGCGCATGTACGAAATGGCTGCCCGTGTCAGCAATGCACCTAGGTATATGAAAAGGGAACCTCCAAACTCTTGGGCGTTTTCGCCGATGTGAAGAGTAGCAGCCAATTTACTCTATCAAGTGTGAAAAAGGATGAGTCCCTATTGCTCAAGGTCGCGACAGCCGTCGTTCTTTCGGATCCACTGATGGGAAGAAGTAAAACATCATTGGCGAATATGATTTATTACTGCCTGATCACCTGCCTGGGTGACCGAGGACTGAATTCGCAGAATCACCTCGTTAGATCTGGATCACACCCTGATCTCTGCAAACACGCACTGTGGAGATGGTGGAGGCGAGTCCCAGTTTGCGGCGAGGTTCGTAGGTGTGCTGACCTTGGACAGATGGGCATTTCTCCATCGAACAAGCTCTCTGGTATGTATTATTGCCGATTCTAGGTGGATACCGTCTGCATCTGTGTGCGGCCGCCACAGCCAGCACGCAATCTCCCTAGATGTTCGTGCCAATGCGGCCACATTGTAGTATCCCTAGTGGTGTATAACAGTATTTTAGGAACAAAAGAGCAACAGCGAAACAAAAAGCTAACCAAGGACTGACAGGGGAGAACATCACGTCAGTGGATACAATTCCCGACTAAAAGACCAAACAGCGCACCTTCAACTATTCGCGTGTCGAAGACTGGGCAAGGTCTTGTTCTGCCATACAGAAGTCGATGTCGTATATCGTCATCCTTGGATGCCATAGTGACGCGGCAGGACTGGAAATGATTAACATCTCTGTGATCTGTACAGGAGTCACATTATAGGTTTACGGCGGTAATAAAAAAGGTGGCAAGCGAGGGTTCTTGATGTCAGGGCAGACTTGTGGTTGATCTGTAATTTATGTCTGTACGAGCATGTTATTTCGGTGTCTGATCGGATGGGCCGGACCTGGAGGCCTAGTAGGTTTCAAATTTTGCAGCCTAGTCAGGATTACAATTCAGCCACAGCTTTCCATTCGACGAGGGTGGGGTGTACCCGTTTCCGTAGTGGGTTCCTCCAAAAATGGAGGGGGATCAGAGACATCGGCTACGCATCAGCGAAACAAATGAAATCATGACATTGCGATGTCTCGATAAAGAGGTCCATGTTGGCCACTTGTGGGATGCAGCAGACTGTCGTGGACGTGAGTTCTCTACATCGGGCGATCAACGCATTGGCGAGAGGACCGTGGTCGTTATTGGGCTGCTTGCTTGCCACTGAAAAGGAGAAGTTGATCGCATGCAGGGATGATGGCAATGAGTGCTGGGTAAAGAGTCTTCCTGCTTGCTCCCCAGAATGCGGGTGCCAAATACTACCATGGAGGTCAAAGTCAAGTATGGGATTGGGCCATGGAGGGGTTCGACAATCTGAGAGTAAACCTCAACGAGATCTCATACAAACCTGTAAAGAACGGAAGTGAAGCACCAGTATTTGAATCGTTGACAAGGATAAAGAAAGCAGATCGTATTAAACATCAAGATGAACAAATTGAAAAAGGGACTGTGTAGTGGAAAGAACGCAAACTGAGACAACGTACTAGGAAAGGAAGAGGTCCAATAGATGTGAGAAACGATAGGTGCACTCAGCTCTGAACCCCTCATCCTCGAGTTTGTTGACCATCTCGCCCCAAGTGCCAGCATAAGAGGATGACCGTGACCTATGAGGGGTAAAATGGAATCACTGAATGACGGGAGGTCAAGCGTTCAGGAAGCAGACAGGCACACATACGCATTTGCAGATCCGGACCAGGGGAATATGCCGTTTTCCACGGAGAATGGCTGGCTTCAGATTCTGCGAAAAAAAGGGCTCTGCCAATCAAACAGCCTACCCGGAAGAACTGGAAGAATTGCTGCGAAGAGGTCTAAGTAAAGTATGGATGGGAGGGGACTAAGCAATCAGCGCAGTGTGAATAAAACCTTGGGATGGTGGAGATGGGCGATGTGTTGCAACACCTAGGGTTACTTCAGCGCCGAAAGAAAGGGGATTAATGCATACCTTGACTCGGAAAAGTCCCGACATAAACAAGACCTCACGCCCTCCACGGTGACCACGCTCAGCATCACGCCTGAACTCGCGGCGTCGATCGTTGTCCCGTCTGCGTTTCTCGTGCTTCCTGTCAACGCGCGGACCACCGCCACCGTAGTCTCTGCACCTATCGTCTCGTCGCGACGAGTACCGCTCTCTTTCTCTAGCTCCCGATCCCTGTCTATGTGCCCATGCAGCTCTTGTTCCCTATCCCTATCCCTGTCCCTCTCTCCACAATGTCCGTCTCTGGCACGTGCAACAAAGGGGAGGATCTGAGCGTTGTTGTCGTCGCTCGGAGACTCGATGAGAATACGTGGAGATTGCATGATCGCGGATGGAGAACCAGGAGAAAAGAGGGGCAACGCCCTCGTGTCGACCGAAGATGGAACGGAAATGAAGCACGAGGGCAACGACCAGGAAGGTACAAGTCCTGACTCGACGAAAAACTGAACACTGACCTTGCGTCCGACCCCTTTGCTACCTACTTCGACGATCCACATACGCCATGCAAAGTATTCATCACCACGTCACCCAAAGCATCGAATGCAACGTATGATTTCTGCGTTGAGTTTGTAGGCGTGTGTCCTGGTGCAGAGTATATGTGGAGGAAGATCGGAAAGGCGCTCAAGGTGGGCCGGATTGCGGGGTGGGCAGCTGGGAGGGGGTACAAGTACGTGGTGGTGATTGTGAACGAGGACATGAAAAGGCTGGGTGAGTGTTCTCCACGCTGCACAGGTACTCACATGCGTTGACAATGCACTACCTCAGATGCCATTACACTGGTTCAAATCTACCTAACGGACCTACGGGGTATTTCAGGCTCACATATGTGGAGCTTAATACAAAACAAATATATGTTCGTTTCACCTTTTTTGCCACAATCCCTTCTAACTGCTGTATAGGGCCACGCTTGCGACTTCATCCCCAACAACTTTGCAACAAGCCTCGGCCAAACCGTCAGGATGATGTTTCCGACATTCTTCCCACCTCTTCCTGAATTCCAGGACTGACAGGTCGTGTCCGACGTCATAGGTGGGTGTTTTCTATAGGATTAAATACGGAGCCTACAAAAACATTTCGTTAAATACACTTTTCGATCACCCGAAAAGTAGCACTACAGGAGATCGGTCCACGCTTTACACTCAAACTGCGATGGCAAAAAAAGAGGTTTGCCAGAAATATGCAACTTTGACGCATTTCCAGACGCATTGAAAATCACAACGGGTATGTACTACTGAAGGGATTGTACCTCCACCAGAAGAGATCGCAGACCATGGTGATAACGCGGGTGAGGACGATGAGAGGTCACGACAGAACCGTACCCGTGGCGGAAATAAGTCCCCGAAAGATAGCAAATATTTCTGGCGCAGGAAGGTATGTCGTGTCGCGCCACGCGAATCTTGTGTTGATATGCTGTTAGCCCGAACTGGATGCAACAAGACGGACTTTCTTCCTTTAATCCTCATGTTTTGTATTTACATACGACTAGCAGTTAGCCGTTCTGGGTTGTGGTTCAGATTGAGTGAAAGATGTTTGAAAATCATTTCAGCAGTCAGAGATACTTCCTGGTGGTCCAAACTCTTACTAGCCCAACCACAGAGGTATAGATGTACTGGCGATGTACTGGCCCATCTATTCGTTTTCGTGCCATGGTAGGTACAGCGCTGAGTTCACAATGTTGCTGTTGTGCCGAGAATGCCGCCGCGGCCACCGAGCGAGCCCCATGACTGTGACGGTAAGGGTGGGTTAGTAGTGTGCATACGAGCTGATTTGTGATTATCAAGTGCGAAAAAGGATACATTCTCGCTCATGGTCATGTCAAGCCTCGTTTTTGATGGGAGGAAGAAGTAACACATCATGCATGAATAAGATTTATTACTGCTGCGACCAGGGACCGAATTCGCAGAGTCATCTTGTTAGATCTGGATCACCCTGATCTCGGCAAATATGCACTGTGGAGACGGCGGAGGCAAGTCCCAGTGCGCGGCCAGGTTCGCAGGCATGTTGACCTTGGACAGGTGGGCAGTTCTCCATCGAACAAGCTCAGTGGCATATTCAATCACCGATTCTAGGGGGTATCCTTCTGCATCTGTCTGTAAATAGGTGGCGAGCAATCCCCCTGGACATTCGTGCCAATGCATGGGACGCATGGGACGCATTGCAGTATCCCTGGTGATGTATAACGACATTTTATGAACAAAACGGCAGCAGGCATCCGAGTGCCTGGTGTTGCTTTCGTCAGCTAGCATAATGGGGCGAGGTATCTCTGGGAATTGGTTATACGGCAAGTTGGGCATTCCTGGTTTGGCACCGACAGACGCGCGTTGCATGACGATGTATTTGTCGCCGAGTTCCATACCGTTGAAGCTTTGAATAGCGACGTCAGTAACAGAGGCATCCACATATTCGAGGAACACGAATCCCTGTTGTGTGGTTAGTCGGGAACGAATGGTACGCTACAGACCCCTCACCTTTGAAGGACCGTTTCCTTTCTCCCGCACAAGGTTGAAAGCCTTGAGCTCACCGAAGCTTTTGAGTGGTTCTTGTACCTGCCCTGTGTTGAGATAGGCTGGTAAACCTCCAACAAACGCTCTGTTGATCGAATCTGGAACGTTGGTGGAAACGACACCAGGGACATGGACGCTGACTGGAATCAACTCAGAGCCGCCGTAATCCTTTGGTCTACGAATTTTCAATGGTCCGTTGATGAAGGTGATGCCATCAAATGCCATGGCTGCTGTTGCGTCTTCAGTGTTTTGAAACTAGATGAAGTTATTTAAGTGCCGCTGTATGAGGTTACATCGCAGCGACCACAGCCTCGATGAACGCGTAAGTTTTCTCATAGTTGCACTGAACCGCGAGGACGGGTTTGCCTGCACTACCTATAACGATATTCATTTCTATCATCTTGTTGTTGAAGAAGTCGGTAGGGTTCTGCTCGTTGGCATCGGATGTGATGCTGCCGATATACAGGCGCTGGGACTGCCTAGATAAGTTAGGGTTGTCACCTATGCCCATTCTGAATTTCTGGACGGGAATTGGAGACGGCAGACCTGGAATACCGAGCATCGGCGGAACCTGAGTACGGTTAGATTGAAGAGACCTGTAGTTAAAATTTCTATAGTCAGACGAGTACTAATACACATGAAGACAACCTCCTACAAGTTTGCTTCGCTTGCATGGCAGAAGCTCAAATCCTGGTGCATGGGCGTCCCATCCAGTGTGCGTCTGCGCTGTAACAGGGAGACACCCTTCGGGAGTCGGCGATTTCCTCTCCGGCATAGTGCTGCCCTCTTTCCGTGCTTGACTGCCCCTGCAAGCAGACAAACTCTCTTCGCACCCTCTACAGTGACCACGATCACCATCGCGCCTGAACTCGTGGCGTGTATTGTCGTCTCACCTGTGTTCCTCGTGCTCCCTCTCAATGCGCGGACCACCGCCACCGTAGGAGCCTCTGCACCTATCGTCTCGTCGCGACGAGTACCGTTCTTTTTCTCTATCGCCGTGCAGCTCTCGTTCCCTGTCCCACTCTCCACGATATCCGTCGATGCGGCCGTACTCACGCTCCCTGTCACGATGTCCGCCGTCTTGATGCCTGCTGCTTCGTTCGCAGTTGTCGCAGTGTCCTCGTTCTAGAAAAGAAGAGAAACAAAGCCGGTTCTCGTGAGTGCTTCTGATAGATTCAGTAGATGCGGTGGGGTGGCGGGGGTGGACGAGACGCGACGCGACCTCGAGCCAGCGATATGAAAGACATGGATGCAATGAAAGAGGAGGATCTGAGCGTTGTCGTCGTCGCTTGGAGACTCGATGAGAACACGTGGACTGGCACGTGGAGATTGCATGATCGCGGATGGAACAGAGAACCGGGAGGACAACGCCCTCGTGTCGACGGAAGACGGAACGGAAGGCGACCAGGAAAGGAAATACGCTGAAGTCGCTTCTCCCTAAGCCAGACTCTCTTCGTAGTCGTTCCTCTAGAAGGAGAACCAACTGCAATCTCTATACCAAACGGCCCTCCCATTCGTCCTCTTGATCAAATCCCTGAACACCCCCGCTCGCGTTGGTACTGCATCCTCCAGCCTCTGGTTCAGCTCACTGGCTTTGCTTGCCAACTCAGGTATGTGGCTCCCGTCCGCTCGATGTTGGGTTTGACATCGCCAACGATGATGTCAAGGTAGAGCTTGGCGTGTGTGGTTGACCACTACATCGTGTAGTTTGTCGACAGGCAGATGGAGTGCTCACTCGCCTCGTGCGACGCAAGGAAGCGACTGTCAGGAGGGCCACGGGTTTTCACGACGTTATGTCCATTTTCCATCTCCTGTGATGCCAGAGAAGAGACGGGCCAGCACTGGACGGTATCACACAAGCATACATCGACCTCCACAATAACGACAAGTGCTGGCTCAACGAAGAACTGAACGCTGATCTTGCGTCTGACCCCTTTGCTACCTACTTCGACGGTCCATATACGCCACGCAAAGTACTCGTCACCACGTCACCCAAAGCATCAAAAGCAACGCATGATCTCTGTGATGAGCTTGTTGGCGCGTTTCCTTGAGTATGTGGGGAGGAAGAAAGGAAAGGGGCTCGAGGTGGGGTGGATTGCGGGGGTACAAGCATTTGGTGATTGTAAATGAGGCCATCAAAAAGCCGAGTGAGTGTTCTTCGCGCTGCATAGGTACTTGTGTGCACTGACAGAGCACCACCCTACTTATCCAGCGGACGATTGCAATGCGTTGATTAGCCTTGCAAGACGGCTACTAATGGAGTCTTACTTGGTTGTACGTACACCTTGGTAGATCGAACGGAAAGTCCTCATCTTGGAAAATCGGAAAGCTCCTGCCCGGATCTAATACTCCTGTAGTAATACGTGCGCTACCAGTCAACAGGACAGTCGCATCAATCCCATCTGTTCGAACATCGCGATTGCACGTCAAGTCTTTCCGAGCATACTCGTTCTCAAGTGGATACTGGGAATACAACGGGTATAAGGATCCATATCACCCAGGCAAGTCAGTAGATACGTCTCGAGTCATTGACTGAATTTGTTCCAGCCCATCACCGAAGTGGCGAGATATCGAAAGCTGCCGTGTAACTTTGGGCACTCAAACGTACTAACCTGGTGTACTGGGAACTGAGACGACGGTAAATAGGCGTGATCTGCGACGATTAAGTTTACGACCCGCTCCCGGCTGCTCACGTTTCCGTGGTCTTTGGGAACAGTTTTTGCAATCGAAGATTCGAAGGTGAGTGAAACATTCCTGTATGGGTATAGGTAAACACAATCATAGTCTTTTTCTGATCCTGTGCTACGTAATTCCAACAGGAGGAGTAGCCAACGACCTCTTTTCCTTAGAGCAAACAATGCGGCCCATTTCTCGCTCTTGCGGGTGAGAATTTGCACCACAAAGATGTCCCAGAACCCGGGAAAGTCTAATAAGCACCTTCAAGTTGATGTCCGTACAACTAAGGTTTGTCCCGAACATATGAAACAACTGACCATGTCAGCAGTGCACCTAGGTATGTACGTGAAAAGGGAACGTCCGAACTCACGGTTGTTTTCACTGATGCGAAGAGGAGTAGCAATCCGTTCACTATATTAAGTGTGAAAAAGGATACCCTATCGCTCGTGGTCGCGACAGGCGTCGTGCTCTCGGATGCGCTGATGGGAGGACGAAGTAACATGTCATGGGTGAGTATGATTTATTACTACCCGATCACCTGCCTGGGCGACCGAGGACCGAATTCGCAGGACCACCTCCTTAGGTCTGGATCATGCCCTGATCTCCGCAAACACGCACTGTACAGACGACGGAGACAAGTCCCAGTTTGCGGTCAAGTCTGCAGGCACGTTTACTTTGGACAGTTGGTGAACAAGCTCTCAGGTATATTTTATCGCCGATTCAAGGGGTATACCCACTGCATCCGTCTGTGGCTACAGCTGGCGAGTAATCCCCCTAGATATTCGTGCCAATGCATGGGACGCGTTGTAGTATTACTAGTGATGTATATCGATATTTTATGAACAAAACGGTAGCAGCGAAATAAAAGCTAACCAAGAACTGAGAGTGGAGATCATCACGTCAGTGGATACAATTCCCGACTAAAAGACCAGACAGTGCACCTTCAACTATTCGCGCGCCGAAGACTGGGCAGGGTCCTGATCTGCGTATAGAAGTCGATATTCGCACGTCGTCATCCCTAGGCGCCACAATGGCGCCACAGCATTGGAAATGATTAACATGTCCAGCATAGGTGGTCAGTACAGCACTTACAGTATAGGTTTACGGGGTAATAAAAGACGGCAAGCGCGTCCGCCAGACACGCCAGACACCAAACAAACATCATCTTACCAAGGATGTGGGCTCTTGATGTCAGCTACGACAGACGTGCGGTTGATATGCAATGTATGTCTATACAAGCGCGTCATTTAGGCGTCTGATGGGATGGGCCAGACTTGGAGGTGCGTAGTAGGTCTCGAATTCCGCTGCCCAGCCAGAAGGCGATGGAACCCTACACCAGGTAATTACAATTCAGTCACGACCTTGAATTCGATGGGGGTGTACCTGTTTCTGTGGCGAGGTTTCTCCAAAAAACGTAAGAGGTTCAGAGAAATCGGCCAGGCATCAGCGGAAACAAAATGGGATACTCATGGCATTGCAAAGGTTCGACCAAGAGGGCCGTGTGACCCACTTGTGGGATGCAGTGGACCTTCATGGACGCGAGTTCGCTACATTGGTCAATCAATGCCTTGGCGAGAAGACCGTGGCCGTTATTGCACTGCCTGCTTGCCACTAAAAATGCTGAGAGAAGTCGGCTCCGTGCAAGGATGGTGGTGATGAGCGCTGGGTGAAGAGTCCTCCTGCTTGTTCCCTAGAATGGGGCGTCAACTTCCAGCTTGGAGGTCGAGTCGAGTGCGGAATTGAG
>Ga0307518_10002707_pt1 | contig 12865 bp, 12 predicted proteins | sample 25_EM_MG_FD_203889 | JGI IMG/M metagenome (GOLD analysis project Ga0307518, IMG submission 203889) | Populus trichocarpa ectomycorrhiza microbial communities from riparian zone in the Pacific Northwest, United States - 25_EM | ecosystem: Host-associated > Plants > Roots > Unclassified | place...
AAAATGACAAAATGATGCTGTATGATATTTGTGTTTTTTGTTAAACAAAATTGTAAATAAAAGGGTATCTCTTTCTTCTATATTTTTATAATGTTTTGTCATAAAACATTGAGAAATGCTTGCAGTGAATGAAATAAATTAGTGAGACATTGGGAAAGATGCAGGTGAATGACATACCATGGCCCCCCACCACTGCAGCTATTGCCTGAAACCTATAGCGACTAAGCCAGGCATCAAGCGACACATTGTGCAGTTGCCTGCTTGTCATGAGCACTGGGAGAGGCTCATTGAACGGATACAATTTACTACCTCAAATGCCGAAGGCGATCAGCTTGCAGAGCAGACAAGCAATGACGCACCAGACTATACATACAAATGGGACGATGGACTGGTTGCTCCCAATGCCCCTTTCGACATTCCAGAGGGGCATTTAGTTCATCAATCTCATGCTGACATTGATTTGGGGCCACCAGATCTCTGCGAGCCACAAGCAGAGCATGCACTACCTGAGGAAGATGATAGAGACTCACCCTGCTGGCCAAAGTCTGGATGCTTCACAGAACCATACCCAGGTGTCGCTGCTACAATCCTAGGCAAGAAGAAGACTGTATTTGAGCGTCTGGAATCTGCTGAGCTTGAAAGGGGTGATAACGAATGGGCACCCTTCTGTGACAAGGATGAATGGGAACTATCATGATTTTTGATGAAAAATCTTGGGCAAACGAAGATCAATGAGTACCTGAAGCTTTCCTCTGTAAGCGAATAAAATACACTTGCATACTGAATGCTGATGGTAGCCATGTTTTGAAGGTGCAGAAGAGCGGTGTTTCATTCAAGAATGCGCACTCCTTCCTCAAGCGTATCGACTCCTTATATTCTGGACTGGGTTGGACATGTGAGATGATCAATGTGGAGGGTGATGTGGAGGGTGAGGATGGGGCCTTGAAGCGAGAGACAGTAGAACTGTGGCGACGGGATCCTGTTGAATGTGTGGAGGAGCTCCTTGGGAATCCCACATTGCGAGATGTGATGGCATACGTCCCAGAGCATGTGTATGCTGATGAAAAGGGTGAGAACCGGATCTATGATGAAATGTGGACTGGCGACTGGTGGTGGGAGACCCAAGTAAGTACATACCGTTGATTGCGAAAATGGCATCCAAACTGACATTGATGCACAGGGCAAACTGCCTGAGGGAGCAGTAGTGGCGCTGGTGATCTTGTCCTCCGATAAAACATCATTGTTGGTCTTTAGTGGAGACAAGAAGGCATGGCCAGTATACCTAACCATTGGAAACATCTCAAAAGACGTCTGAAGACGAGTGTCAGCACATGCAACAATTCTAATCGGTTACTTGCCTGTTTCTAAACTAGAGTGTTTCCACAAGAAAATGCAGTCAGTCGCAGGATACCGTCTATTCCACTATGTGATGTCCTTGATCTTGCATCTGCTGGCCGATGCTGGTCGTCGAGGGAAAGACATGGTTTGCACTGACGGATGTGTGCATCAAGTCCATCCAATTCTTGCTGCCTATGTTGCTGACTTTCCAGAGCAGTGTCTGGTGGGTTGTAACAAGGAGAGTCAATGCCCTCGCTGTCTGGTTGAATTGGGGAGTTGAGGTGATCTCGAGGAATGCACACACCGCAATATGCTCAACATGTTGAAGACCCTGAAGCGGAGGCAAATAAACAAACAATCTAGAAAGTTTGAATCGGAAGGCTTGCGCGAAGTCTATGAACCGTTTTGGAAGGACCTTCCCTTCACCAACATCTTTGCCTGCATCACACCTGACATCATCCATCAACTTCACAAAGGAGTCTTCCACGACCACCTCGTACAGTGGTGTTTGGGCGTTATCGGGGAGAAGGAGATGGATGCCTGATTCCAGGCTGTCAGTCATTACCCAGGCATTTGCCACTTCAAGAAGGGCATTACCATGGTCTCCCAGTGGACAGGTATGGAGCATAAGGAGATGGAAAGAGTCTTCATTGGTCTCCTGTCCGGTGCGTCTGACCACAACATCCTCCTGATCGCTCGCTCGCTGCTTGACTTCATCTACTATGCACAGTTCCAGCAACAGACAGACAACACTCTCGCAGCCATGCAAAATAGCCTGAACATCTTCCATGCCCATAAAAATGTCCTCATTGAGCTTGGGATCTGTGATCACTTCAATATCCCAAAGATCCACTCACTAGTCCACTACATGTCTGCAATCCAAGCGCTCGGCAGCGCTGATGGGTACAACATGGAGTATCCTGAGCATTTACACATAGACTATGCCAAGGATGCCTACCGTGCCAGCAACAAACGTGATTACGTTGAACAAATGGCCCTATGGCTTCAACGCCAAGAGGGAATCCATGTCAAGGCTGCCTACCACACCTGGAGACAGCTTAGACAAGCTGCAAACATGGACTCCATCCACAGAAGACCTGGTGAGGGAGTCGACAACTCCGTTACCAGTTCTGAGGGGGGTGCTGGTGATGCCATGGACCGTCGTGGTGTACCCCAACTATCAGGTATGTACTACTTAAGTTGCACACCTGCCGTTCGTTGAAAAGCCGTTTGCCCTTGGGACAGCCTGCTACAAAGTGGCCAAGAACCCTTACCACCATGGGGTTTCCATTCAGGAGTTGCAAGATGACTACAAGGCACCCGATTTCCTTTACACGCTCAAGCATTTCCTTATCTCCTGCGCGACTCACGACAAGGTGGTCCTTCCCATGGAATCGGACTACTTCAACGTCTTCAGTCAAATATATGTTGAAAGCAGACCTAGTGTTATCACAGGCCATGACAGTGTCTGGCAGAAGATCCATGCCAGGCCGAAGGTCCCCACTTGTGGGCGTAAGGCCGAATCCCCTGCAAGATGATTTGATACAGTGTTTGTGTGGAATGAAGGATGTCAATACACTTTTTTTTCTGGGCATGAAGGTAAGCACTAGGCGTCATCGTGGCGATGAGCATGCACTGATGAGCATTTGACTGCAAGCGATGCGCATCACACAAGTGTGTGTCATTTTCAAGCTGCCAGAACATCTCGGACTTTACCCACACCCACTAGCGTATGTCGAATGGTTCACCTCCCTCCGTCATCGTGATCCCGTTTCTGGCCAATTTGTCATTACCCGTTCCACACACAACCATTGACCCAACGTATCTGTGATCAGTGTTGATCGTTTCGCACACCCTTGTCATCTTCAAGGCCAGTGCGGCAAGCATATCAGTTTGGATTGGACGTCAGATAATGTTCTGGAGGCAGCACCTGCTTTTCTCGTTAACTCTTACATTGATTTAGATACACTTGTGGCCCTATCCAATTAGTAGCTGTGAAGGTACAATGTCTTTATTCTTGCTGAGGGTGCAATGTATGAATGTCAATATTCTATATTGAATGCATAGTGGCAATGAATGCTACCACGACTATGCATGCTATGAGGAGAGAACTGTCAGTGATATTGGCAACCATGTGCTACGTGTCATGTGGTGACAGCTTGACAGCGCTGCAGATCACCTGCCTGATGCGATGTATGACGTTGGTGTCTCTAGGCGACACAGTACCTCAGTGGCTATGCTAGATAGCAAGATGTTTTTCCTGATGTTCTCGCATGTGAACCAGTCCAGTCTGGACTTTTTGTAAATAAAAATGTTTAATTAGTATTGCTTTTGTTTGTTTATAAAGAAAATTGGACTGGACCAGATAGTGAGTGATATTAAGAGGGAAACTGATAGGAGGAACAGAGATGAGAGTAGTTTACATGGATGTGAGTGGTCTGGGTTTGTCTGGGTACCAGACATGGTAATCTTCCAAGAGCTCCATTGCATTGCCAAGTTCCATGGCAAGTAGCCATGATGTTTCTTTGTCAGTTCCTTTGTAACCAGACAAACATACCAAGTACAAGAGTTTGCATGTTTTGTGGTGTTGGTCAACCTTGGAGTTGAGGATCTCAGAGATCTTGAACTTCAGTTCACCATCCATCTCGACTGATGGTGGCAGAGGTTGTATCTGGTCTGGGATGGTATTACACTGCAAGCATTTCTCAATGTTGCATGACAAAACATTGTAAAAAAAATAGAAGAAAGAGATACTGTTTTATTTACAATTTTGTTTAACAAAAAAGACCAATGTCATACAGCATCATTTCTGTCATTTTTTGTGTCAAGGCATGATTTGAGATTATTTTTTATGTTAGGACTATAAAATATTTAACCTTTTTCTTCTGCCTGTTCTTTGCAAAACAAATACAGACAACACAATGTAACTGTTCTCATAGCAAGCATTTTGGCATGTTTTATTAGAAATAAGATACTATATTTTTCTTCAAGAAACATGGTTGTTCCTGGATGCTGATTGGCTGGCTAGAGTGTTATGACCAAAAATATATAACATGTTTCCTAAACATTTATTTTCATAGAACAGAATATCTTTTAATTCAATTTTTCACTTCAGAAAATTGAAAATGCTTGCTGTGATTGTCTTTTCCTTATTTGCTTTGCAAGGGACAGGCAGAAGAAAAAGGTTAAATTTTTTATATTCCCAACATAAGAAATGATCTCAAATCATGTCTTGACACAAAAAATGACAGAAATGAGAATGAGGTTGTATGATATTGGTCTTTTTTGTTAAACAAAATTGTAAATAAAAGAGTATCTCTTCTATTTTTTTTTTACAATGTTTTGTCATGAAACATTGAGAAATGCTTGCAGTGTTAGGTATGGCCAGTTCAAGCTGGGAGACATGGAAAACTGTGTGAACTGTGTGCATGGAGTCTGGAAGGTAGAGTGTAAAGGAGAGTGAGCCCACACTGCAAGCATTTCTCAATGTTTCATGACAAAACATAGAGGAAAGAGATACTCTTTCATTTACAATTCTGTTTAACTACAGAATCATTTTTGTCATTTTTTCTGTCAAGACATGAGTTGAGATCATTTATTATGCTAGGACTATAAAAAATTTAACCTTTTTCTTCTGCCTGTTCCTGTCACGACCGCGTGACGCCTCGTGACTCCGCAAGGCCTCTAGTCTGTTATAGACTCAAGTCCGATCGTGATCGGACACCTCCGACGCTACGTATCCATCTCCGCTCCGACAGTTGACGCTCTGTCTCCTTTTAGTAAATAGTTCTGCGCTTACGCCTCCGGTTATTGTATACTTCCGTTCCGCTTCCGTTCCTGTTTCCCTTGTTCCCGTTTTAGATTAGGTCTGATTACTCATAGCTGTTTTCCGTTAACCTTTTGATCCGTTACGCTTATCACTGATCTCCGTTCCGTGTATGTTACTCATCTGTTTGTCATCCGCAGACTCTTAGCTACCTCTCTGCTATGTCTCTCCTCCGCTTCTCGGTTACTATACATATCCGATGTAAACTATAAGTACTCCGCATGCTGAGGGGATTGTCCCTCAGTTCAAATATCATCTTGAATACTTCCTGCGAACTCCCCTCTGTTCTCCTCTGTCTCCTCTGCCTTCTGGCAACTCCGACCTTTGTCGGACCTCCGTCACTCTGTCCTTAAGTCCTCCGAAATAAAGAGGACACAGGTATCGCAAGGGCGCAGCACATACGCTGAAGCCAAGTCCTCAAACACTTCCGCATCTCCTCCGCCTGTCGTCGACAACCCTTCGCACTTATCTCTGCTTGTGTCGGAGTTCGTCGGAGGAACCGGTTCTGACAGTTCCTTGCAAAACAAATAAAGAAAAGACAATGTAACTTTTCTCATAGCAAGCATTTTGGCATGTTTTATTAGAAATAAGATACCATATTATTCCTTAGAACATGTTGAAAGAAAACAACAAATTTTTCTTCAAGAAACATGGTTGTTCCTGGATGCTGATTGGCTGGCTAGTATGACACTGCATCTGTAACAAAAATCAAGTGCATTTTTAGGGTGCCTGCATGACTTGTTGGCACACCTCCACTCACACGACTTTTCTTACACCTCGCACAACTTTTTTTTTTGGTCTCTGCGCGACTTGTTGGCACACCTCCACTCGCGCGACTTTTCTGTACACCCCACACAACTGTTTTTTTGGTCTCTGTGTGACTTTTTTTAAAATGTATGCTGCGCAGTAGAAATGTTCATATGTAACAATACAATGATACAATTTATGAATCATCATCAAGGACAGGTTCACTGATAAGGAACTCTGCCAAACCCTGAGCTGTGCGGTCAATGAGATCATCTTCGTGTTGAAATGCTTTCCCCTCTCTGATCAAAGCAACCATTGCTCTCCAGCATTCCAGATCCATACTTCCATAGCTGAGACTTTCGAATTGTGATACCGCAGAATTGTCAGGCTGAGGGTTATGACCATCAAGCAAGCAACGACCCATGCCGTTCCACCATACCTGGTGTCAGTCTTTGAGGCACCTCTTATTGTTCTGGCAACACTCCGAATGCACCAGCGGTGGTGGCTCACATGCCACGATGCAGTGATGGAGATCAAGTCGTTCCTTGATTCTGAAGAGCGTCTTCCATACAGGGAAGGTAAGAACATCATAATCCGCATCCTTGAATTCATTTACACACTTTGAGATGAGCTGGTTGAATGCGTATTGGAAGACATCCTTGATGTTATATTTTAGAGAAATGGAGATTAGCGTGATGGGGTCAAATGCATAACGACGAGCATTGATTAGCTTGATGGTGTAATCGTGGGCATCCATCAACTGGTACAATCGACTAAGGTCGAGGAGCTTAAGTGTAATGCTTTCAGACACTTATGTGGTATCTGGACACCACCTAAACATGACCAGTCATCAGTATAATGCTTTAGATAGTGTTGTGCTGATCAACTTACTTGTTGTAGCACACAGATAAAAATAATTTGAAGGCTGCTTCTGTGACTTGGTCAGGCAAGATAATCGGATTGGCGTCAGATTGTCCGTCAGTTGCAGAAAGGTTTGCCTCATGATGCGCATCGAAACATTGTTTTGAAGAAGGCTGATTTGTCACAAAGAATGCTTTGATGGACTTTAAACAATGACTTTTGTGCCTGGGATGACCGGATTGTAACCAATCTTATGGAGGTGATGGATAACTCACCAATAAGATATGGGTTCCATCCAGATAGTAGAACATGTGATGGCGTATGTGTGTAGTTTGGTTGACTGACATGGCTCACGAATACTGTGTTTTTTCAAAATGCTCAGTGGCATGATGGATGACTCATGTATGCACTGCCACACATAATGTGGGTGAGCAGCGGAAACTGACAGCGCTAATACCTCGAGGGCTCGGGCTCGAGCTGGAGTTGTGCCAATGCCTTCCAGGACCTTGTTACTGCTAATGATGAAACAGTCCATGTGACTCAACATACCAGGAGAAGCCAAAGATGCAAAACTCACTCGAAGCACTCAACATCAGGCTGCCCAAATACTATGCTACTATTAGATGACGAGGGCTCTGGCAACACCCACGTATTCACGTTGCGAAAGCCTCTTGATATAACTTCACTGATAAAGGTTTAGTGGTAACTAGTATCAGGTTGCAAGTTGGAAGAATGGATTCACACATGGCATTGGCAATGAATACTGGGGGTGTAACTGTTGACACGAATACTAACTAAAAGAATGTAAGGGATAGCTTGGAATCGCATCGAGGTGAATACTAGTTAAAAGGCTTTGTACTCAGTAGCAGGTTATCTCTCATTTGCCTAATACCCTACCCCACCAATGAAATAATCGTTTGACCATGGATTCATATATGGGATTACAGTTGGGGGGTCAACTGGTAATCCAAAGGGGTCGAGAGATTTGATGAACTCGGAAGGTGGTGAGACACGGCGATCCACGCTGTTTGGGAATTGAGATGGCCGGCTACTGTGGGTGGGTTGAGATGGGGAGACTGAGAGAGCTTTCATGTGATCCGGTAGGGCAGCTACATCCATTAAACTGCATTTACTTGACGAAAAGAGATCTATTATCATGGTCCAGCCAAGTTGTGAGCATGTGACAAAATCAAAATAAAGAACAAGGAAATGGGACATACACCTTGATGGCTTGCTGGATCCAGCAACAAACTGAGACACCCTTCTTCCTTGGGTTCCAGATGGCGGCTCGTCAGCGTTGGAACTATTTGTTACGACCATGTCCAACTCCGGGACTTATCCAGTTACTCCGGTCGCATCGCAGCACTCTAGCCCAACTCTGGTCACTCACAGTTACTCCAGTCACGGTCGCGCAGATATGCCTCTGTTAAGTACGACCCTTGGACTATCCTCTGTTCACTCGTTACCACACCTCGCCGTTTACCCTGCCTTGACGTGAGTTCTCTGTGAACTCGATATATCCCATACCTTGTAGCATTTTCACCGGACCTGGTTTATTTTACCCGGACCTGACTTAGTACTTTCTCCGGTTATCCCTTGTCCGCTTTTTAGGCTGTTTACTTGTCACCGTAAGTACTTGTCCCTAGCTCTTACTTAGTATACGTACTCTGTAGATTATCCTGTATTCTTCAGTCTGAAATCAACCATAGTCACTACTCCAGTTTCTGTCTGTCTCCGTCTCCGTCTCCGTTTCCGTCTCCAGCCTCTTGACCGGAACCTACGCAAGGGATCAACACTCGTTGTCCTTAGTCGTTGAATCCAAGCGGTCACCAACTCCAGCCAGACTAACTCCTTGTCCAGCCCCCTTGCCCTTGCCCTTTGTCCGTTTCCGTCCGGACTTGACCGGACCCCTTACCGGAGTAGACCCGGACTTGACACTATTACTATGAATTTCAATAGCTGAGCGTGGCGAGGACAGTTGATATTGGCCTCGTTTTCCCTTTGGTTATTCTGCATGAGGGGATAATTCTGTAGAGAGTTAGTCGCGATCATTATGACACCAGACATCATACCAAGTTGGATCCGTTTCTGACTTCTTGGAGCTTGAAATAATGACTTGGCTGAGTCGTCACTCAGCACTGGTGAAAGCTTGAAGTCACTATTGTCGTTACTTGGAGGCTTGTAATCTGGGTCCCATGATTCGTATACTTCTTCCAGAACTCCAATGCACAGTGCTACAATGAATATGTTAGTAGTTTATGGTAATGAGACTGGTTGACATACCTATGATTACGCTAGAGTTGGATACTCCACATTTTTCTCGTCCTTGATAGTGCAACAAGTCATCACCAGTGGGTGGACCCTTGGTTACTGCAAGCTTGTAACATTGTTTTTCCTTGCTAAGTAATTTCCAGTAACATGTAGGTTCTTTGCCTTTGCCCTTGTCATGTTCACTGGCATACTCCATTGGACGCAGGAAAACGTCTTGTTTGATGTACCTATCCACTTCTTCGTGAGTCCAATTCCTGCAGAATGCAAATTTGGTCGCATTTGTACCAGTATGAGCGCATTGACATTGCTCTGCCGTGTACAATTCCACTTTAGACAATAAATGCATCCGAATCAAATTGCCCTTCTGATAGTGGTTAGTCAATGCTCGGCACTCATCATTATCATGGAACTATCTCATATATAGCACGTACTTTATCCAAAACATTGACCAAAATAATCCATTTTCCCGCTTGGATTCCTGACTGAGAAATGTCATCATAGCTTGTAGACAGAAGCCTTTGTGACTTCCCAGTGAAGCCAAGTTTCTGTAGTATCAATATATTAGAACATGCACATATGAAAAGTAGTCATATGATGTACCTTCATTCGTTTCTGTGTGCCACTCTGACCAGTTTGAAATCCTTTGAGGACTTCTTCACATGCTCGATGGATGGGGTCCATAGATGAACCGGTGAAGGCACGAGAGGTCTTCTGTTGATGCCAAGCATCCAAAAGCATCCGAGTGGTGTCTTTGGGCTTCACTTTGTCCAGTGATCTATTCCCAGGCAGTGCTTGCCCTGGGTGCTTACTGTACCCATGCTGGCACTCCTGACAACAATAGGGTGCCTTTGGGTCAATGGGTTCCATGAACACCTTGCAACTGCATCATTTGCCATTCTCGAGAAAGTCTCGGCAGTATTTTTCACCTGCATCCGACATGAAGGCAGCCACCTAGTAGAGTGATGGTCCAAGTGGGCAACCAACACCACTGGTTGGAGAAAGAAAGAAATTCTGCTTAAGTGAACCGTGGATTAAAACACTTCCCTGTTTCCAAATCCGGAAGGAGGGCCTGAGTAGTATTCCACTTCCTCTGGTGAATCATGTTGGACGTAGTCAAACATGGCGTAAGGAATTCACGAACCACTACTACACATTGAAGGAATAGCCTATATCAAAGAGAGTTAAAACAGCGAGCGCCTGGCACCAAGTTTTCACCCGCCTTGCCCAAATTGGGTCTGCCAATGACACAGTAACAAATTGTGTTCTGTGCCAACCAATTGGAAGGTGCTCTACTGTTGATTCAACACCTTGTGTTGCATCTTCCTCCAGTAGTAACCCATACCCTGTTGGTGTGATATCTTCGAGCATCACATTGTCAAGCACTGACCAAAATTCAGCCTCCTCTTCAACACATGTGAAAGGCGATCCTTTCCCTGGGATCTCCACTGCTTCATGACACACTTGGTCCTGGAGGTCGGCTTCAAGCCTTCTGAGAATACTATTATGTTTGTCCACAGCAATCTCTTCATCACCCGCCTCTGGGTCCTCATCAGGAGGATGGCCTGCACCAGTTTGGCCGATCCGACAGATACGTTCACAGCCGTGAACACCATAGTACTGCTCAATGGCAAGAGGATGGATACCCATACATTCATCATGGTACTCTCCTATGGTGTGAATCACCTAAAGGCCACTACATAGGTACAGTGGCCAAATCGAGTGGAACGAAATCCGACTGTGACCCTAACCCTATATACTTAGTCGTACTACCAGAAAGGCGATGATACATACATACTAGGATTAGTCTGACAGCAACAAAATGTGAGAAAACAAAGGAAAGTGAGTAAAACGTGCACATCGCAGAACTGCCAGGTTATCAATGGTCAAGAAATACCAAAAGATTGGGGCTGCTCATGCACGAGCAGCACGCTGGATGCCACGGACCCAAGATTCGAACCTACTGACTTCAGAACACCTTGAAACTACTTCGTGTCCAACTGTAGCATCTGCCGATGAAGATCCAGAGCCAGAAATCTTCATTTTGGAGAGTGATGAATCTGACTGTGGATACCAGGGTGGGGTGTCATTCACACATGAATCGGATGTGGAAGTTGAGCTTGCTGATTCTGGTGAGGCTGATGGAGAGAGTGTGGATGAGCTGGAAGGTGAGGAATTGGAAAGAAACCTACAGGAACTCCGGGAAAAGGAGCAGAAGATGTTATGGGATGGGGTCTTCGTGGCACAGAGGACAAAAAAAGAGTGGGAGAAGGCAGAGAGTAAACAGAACCTTGGCTACAATGGGTTATCACATCAGACACAGCAGCGCCAAGAAAAAGCTGGGCGGGATGGCAAGGCACTGTGTGAAGGGAGTAAAGAATCATAAGTAATTTCCCAACAACATTACTTTATGCTGATCACACCTGGTGTTGTTCAGTACCAATCCCCAGGTGGTTCTCATGCGAAATATGTTCGTGAAAAAGTGCCTTCTGCCTGTTGAAGAAGATGTCGTACCACCAACAGACAACAGTCAGGATGTGGCTGTGTCTGATCCTACCCATAGCCTGGAGGCAGACATTGAGCTCCTTTGCAATGAGATTAATTACCTTTCTGATCTCTCATAGGATATGGAAGAATCGGAAAGTGAGATAGGAACTGGCACTGAAGACATGTTGAGTGGGAGTGGCTGGCTGGCTGCAGTTCAACCACTGAAAAGGCAAAAGTTTGCTGTCCCATTTCGTGTCCAGCAAGAAAAGAAGAAGGAAGCCCGAGCTACAAGTCAGATCGATGGCCTGCTTGACATGGAGAAACTGCTGAAATTGAAGTCAACTGACTTTGTTGGAGGTTCCTCTGGGTTGCAGGCAAAACGGACACGTGCAATTGCCAGTTACCTTGCACTTGTTGTCCGTAAGAAATACCGCCCACTTGTTGCATCACAACTTGCTGCTGAAACTCATGGATTTGCGAAGATGTGGGGTGGCCGTCAGATTCAGAGTTGGGCAAGAGCTTGGATGTCTTGAAGGACACTCCTGCTGTCACTTACTGGTCACCATGCCAAGACGTACTCATTGCTGAGTGACCCAGGCATTGCTGTGGAGCTTCGCACATACATGCGGTCAAATAAATGGGCACTTGATCCAGAAAAACTTGCCGCATTCACAAAGAATCAGCTCATACCTGCTGAGGCAGAGAAATATGCACACAAGATAATTGACAACGAGATGCCAAGTGGCCTTAAACTATACATGGAACTTGAGCTCTTCCCCCGAATTCACCTCAAGGCCAAGAAAGGAATCTCACTGGCTACAGCACGTCGATGGCTGCGTCGTGAAGGCTTTAAATATTCAACACATAAAAAGGGTGTTTATTTTGATGGTCACGACCACCCAGATGTTGTTGACTATCGCCAGAATGTCTTCTTGCCAAAAATGCAGGAATGTTCACACCAACTTGTCAGATATTCTGTGGAGGACCCTAGTTATGAGGAATTAACAGTCAAACCACACAATTTTGTCGAGCAACGTCTTGTTCTCTGTGCTCATGATGAGATGACAGTTCAGTCACATGATGCGGCGAAACAATACTGGGTCTTTGATGATGAATATAGGCTGCGGAAAAAGGGAGCAGGATGTGGGATTCATCAAAGTGATGTCATCTGTCAACAGTGGGGCACCTTGTGGATGCAGGACACTCTTTGGAATATGGGAAAAATTATGAGGGATACTGGAATGGCGAGCTCTTTGTGAAGCAGGTATAGTTTATGTTTCTTTAATGTGACCTTGTAATTAACTCTTATAAGCTCAAGGAAAAGATAATCCCTGCTTT
>Ga0307518_10002708_pt1 | contig 12862 bp, 17 predicted proteins | sample 25_EM_MG_FD_203889 | JGI IMG/M metagenome (GOLD analysis project Ga0307518, IMG submission 203889) | Populus trichocarpa ectomycorrhiza microbial communities from riparian zone in the Pacific Northwest, United States - 25_EM | ecosystem: Host-associated > Plants > Roots > Unclassified | place...
GAAAGTCCCATATGCACCCAAAGTAAGGCCTATTTAGCCTTGGAGAAAGTCCCATATGTAACCAAAGCAAGGCCCATTTAATCCTGGAGAAAGTCCAATTTGGACCCCAGCCACCTGCTAAATAAATGTCTACAAAGGATCTCTCTACTTACGTCCCAATTTTCGACAGAACCAACTACAAGGAGTGGTATGATAAGTTGGAAGCATTTGCTATGGCGATGAAATGCGATGGTCCTATGACCGAAGATCCTCCCACAGCACCTGGTGCAGCCCTTGATGCCCTTAATGTTATTGACCGACAACTGTGAGGCATGATGCACCTTCGTCTTGGAGTGACTTACCAGTCTCACATTGGCATCACTGACAAACATACCTTGACAACACTGAAGACTACCTTTGGTACTCCTGGGAGAGTTGGAGCTCTCATAGAGATGCGTTCAATGTTTCAGCACCGAATGAAACCCAACTCTAATCCCATTCATGAGGCCAATAACCTCATTCAGTGTGTGGCCCAACTTTCTACTGCCGGTTTTGCTCTCACAGATGGTCTTATCGCTATGGCCATTGTAATGGTGTTACCCTCAGACTGGGAAACAGTCGTATTGACACTCTGTTCTACGCTCAACAATGCAGGTTTCACTGTGGCAACTATTACCAGGCACATCAATCGCGAGTATATGCATAGACAGGCCACTCGTGGCAGGTCCACGATCTCTTTACAGGATCGAATTTTGGAGCGAACCTCTTTCGCTGCTGAGTATCATGGATCTGATGCCACTCTTGTGTTGCGTCTCACGAATGTCAAACCTGCTGTCCACCCTTCTTACCAGGGTGGAGGTAACCGAGGAAAAGGCAAGCAACCTGTTCGCAAAGGACAACACAACCAATATCCGTGTTGTGCCTTTCAGGGATGTCGCCGGAACCATTTCCCGGCTGAGTTTTGTCCCATTGGTCATCAGAGAATTTTCTATGACCAAGGCGGCAAACAGATTTGCTGTCAGCCACAGGTCGTTACTCCTCCCACTGGAGGATCAGGTAACAACAATTGAGGAGGAGGAAAGCGAGGTCGAGGAAAGGGTAAAGGTCAAGGAGGTGGAACTCATGTTGTCTTCAATGAGTCCCTCCAGTATTACAACCAACCTGACTTTGAAGAGTTTCAGGATTATATGGCCATGATGGTTGATCAACCCACAACCTCTGGAATTTCCGAGGTTTCCATTTCTCCAACTGCTGAGTCTCTTGATGCTCAGTTGGATGAGTATAATGCGGCAAGACCCATGGCTTCTTATTCTGAGGAAGTGCAAAGGGCGATGTGGGCAGATGAATCAATGGGACCTTCTAGCTTCAATGATATCATTGAAACCTATGAGGAACAGGCCACCTATGATTTTGATCAATCCTGTGCATTAATCCACATCCCCAGGATTCCAGAACCAGACTCTGACACAGTCCCCTCATTCTCCCATCCAGAAACTTACGTTTCTCAGAATGATTGGGAAGAGATAGAGGATGAGGACTTTGTATGACTAGTAACTCGGGACAATGTTTTATGTCCATGAAGTTCGTTGTGTCTACATTTCTGGAATCATCAAGGACATTTACTCTTTCATGAATGAAGACGGTACCATTCATCTAAATGAGATAAGTTCTGATGTAATCTTCATCAGTTGGACCTTTGAAGGTCATGCCAAGTTCCAGAGGAACTTCCGAGTTCCTCACACTCTCATTGTTGGATGGTCCTTTCTTGGCTTTCCTGCTGAAGTTCACTTTTACAGAGGGGAATGGGAATGTGAAGAGTGTAATACTTCACATCCTCTCTTTCGTTTCAGAAGAGCTCCCCATAGTGAAGGCAACAAGGCCATTCAGATGGCCTTAGATATAGCCAGATGGAATCGCACACCACCTCGCTGCCCAACTGTACCAATATCCTCATTCCTGACAAATCAAGATGCTGAGTGTATTCTTTGTCATTCTTCATGCACCTCCACTTTCTGTCTTGATTGTGGACGGAAACAAAAAGATGGAAGTACACTAATCCTTTTGGATTCAGGCACATTGCGACATTGTACTCCTCATTTCAAGGATTTTATTTCATATAAGCCATATGGAGAATCAAAGTTCTCTACTACTGTGGATAAAGATACTTTTGTGGAGAAGCTCGGTCTTGGAACTGTAATTATGCTTCACCACGGCAAGATCATTCGACTTACAGATGTTGAGTACTGTCCATCTGTTGTGTGTCGATTGATTTCTACTGGGCAGCTTATTGGAAGAGGTTATTCCTTCAGCACCACTGCCTCTGGCACAAAGCTTTTTGCTCCTAATGGCAACTTATACTTGCGGTTGAACCCGATAGCAAGTGTGGGGCCTCTTCACTATGTCCGTGTACTTTTGCAGTTCATAGATGAAAAGGTACAAGTCATTAATTCAAAGAAAGATGAGTATCTTCTTTGGCATCATCGGATGGGTCATCCTTCGAAAAATGCTGTTAAACATTTGCATAGTGCAACTAGGAATTTTAAGGTTGTTAAAATTCCTACCGACCTAACTCCCTGTTTGGGATGTGCTGCCAGGAAGATGGCTGAAAACCCTTTCACCCCCTCATATTCCCGTGCCACAAAACCCCTGGAACTTATCCATTTGGATCTTTGCGAGTTTCCAACTCTATCCTACCATTGCTGCTGCTATGTGGCTACTTTTCTTGACAATTTCTCTGCTTTTGCATGCATTTATCCCCTTGCTGCAAAGTCAGATACTGTCACGACCATGACATCTGATCACCCTGTACCCTATTGTCTGATCACGTCCACACGTTCGCCATCTGTTTACAGTATGTACTCCCCTTTTCCGTTTCTCTCTATCTGTCTTGTAGTGCCATCGATCAGTGAGTGCATTGTCCGATCTGTCTCTCTGTACAATTACCTAATATGTTTCCTTTCTTGTTTCCGGTCACTATACGTTCCCATCCCATGTCATTACTAATACATTATCTATCGGTAATCCAGTTATCGCACTTACCGTACTTACTCAGCATGCAGCACGACTGCGCTCGTCGTTCATCGGTAATCCCAACTCCCTGTACATTGCCTCATCCGTTCTACTTAGTATATATTGGGAATGCAAGGAAGAGGTTGCACGTCAGAATAAGACCTCTACCAGCACTAGTACCAACACCCCCAACACCAAGTCAGGTAAAACCGATAAGGGTAAAACCTCGGGCAACACTGCCCAGTCCTCTTCATTGTCAACCCTGACTCAGAAATCTAACAAGTCGGGCAAGACTGCTGAGCTTTGAAACAAGCTCAGCAAGGACGGCAAGCTGACCTCAGAGGAACACAAGCGCAGGTTCGATATGAATCTGTGCATGTTCTGTGGAGCAACTGGCCACAAGGCCAAGGACTGCCCCAAGTCAGGCTCGCAAGCAGCCAAGGCTAGGGCAGCTACTGCCACTACCACGAACATGTCGGAAGCCAAACCAACGGCCTCCACCAAGGCAAAAAAATAGATAGCAACTCCCGAGACTCCACACAGAGTGGGAGTTGCGTTGTTCCCGACTGTGCACCTATGGAGGCCTGACTCAATGCAGCTGCTCTTTCCGACCCCAATTCTCTCCGACCCTCTGTAACAATCATTGACCATACTATGCCTTCCTTTCCTGTGTTAGTAGATTCAGGTTCTACCCACTGTTTTATAGATCTGTCATTTGCCAATATGAACACCCTTTCATGCTACTTGGTATCCCCGATTGTTCTCCATCTATTCGACGGTACCACCACCACCATAATCACTGAAGCAGCAGATCTACCCATCCACTTTCCCTCTGGCGACGTCACCCCAATGACATTTTATGTCACCCCATTGGACTCTGACTGTAAGGTAGTTCTTGGACACAACTGGCTCACCCGATACAATCCGTCAATTGACTGGGTACTGAGCAGCATCAAGTTCAGAACACCTATGCAGCAAGTGCCAACCCCAAGCTTACTCCCCGACCCTGTAGCGCACTCACTGAGTGCGCTGAGACTTGACACCATGTCAGTCTCGTCTCCTTCCCTGTCAAGACCATGTCCAACTCTGGACTCTTATCCGGTTACTCTGGTCACATCGCAGCACTGTAGCTCAACTCCGGTTCTCTGCACATCACTCCGGTCCCGGATGCGCACATACCCTTCCATTAAGTGCGACCCTTTGCATTAGACTCAATCCAGTCATTATCACACTTCCCTGTCTACCCTGTTGTACCGTGAGTTCTCCGTGCTCTGTTTATATCTTCTACCTTGTAGTATTTTCTCCAGACCTTACTTATTTTCGTCGGACCTGACCTAGTCCCAACTCTGGTTGTTCCTTGTCCGCCCTTTAGGATGTTTACTTGTCACTGTAAATACTTGTCCCTAGTTCTCCATAGTATAAGTACCCTGTACTCCGTCCTGTATACCTCAGTCTGAAATCAACCATAGTCATCTACTCCTGGTTCTGTCTGTCTCTGTCTCTGTCTCTGTCTCCTCTTCTTGACCGGAACCTACGCAAGGGATCAACGCTCGTTGTCCTTAGTTGTTGAATCCAAGCGGTCACCAACTCTGGCCAGACTAATCTCTTGTCCAGCCCTCTGCCCTCTTTCTTCGTCCGTTTCCATCCAGACTTGACCGGACCCCCTACCGGAGTAGACCTGGACTTGACAGTATTTCAGACTCACACTTGTGTGGGTTCACTACACAAAAACTTCGTATGCAAACTAGTTTCCATTTCCTCATGACCATGACTATGCGCTCTTGTGCTCGTACTGTTGCCGCACTCGCTGAAGAAGCAGGTGCAACCTCCATCTTTCTGCTGCCCAGCAAGCCCTGTCTAACTGCAGGCAACCTCCGGCTTCCGTTAGCCAATTCCGGAGCTTCACAGCTCGAAACCCCACAGTGTCTGTGACTCTGCATCGAGATGCTGTGTCTCAGAGCCTTCGTGGTTCTGTGGACTTAGGTCACCATGAATCTGTTTCTGGTGATTGGTTCCCCTACCATCGCGAGTCCACCCCGGAGCTTCGCGAACCCGGTCGTTTCCAATGGTTCAGCCCTGAGGATGGTCCTGGAGATGATCCGGACGACCCTGGAGATAACAACAATGACGACAATGACGACAATGAATTTCTCGACACCACGGAAGAGCTAGACCCTAGTCTGGCTGTTTTCCACAATCTCGCCGTCGCCATCAACCGCCTCTCCCGCTCCTCTCGTTGTACCAACGACTCCTCTTCCTCCCATGCCAAGGTCCATGAACCGGACACCTTTGATGGCACGGATCCCAAAAAACTCCAGACCTTCTTGGTCCAGTGTGAGTTATGCTTCCAGGATCGAGCCAAGGCATTGCGCCTTGATAGGGCAAAGGTAACTTTTGCCCAATCATATCTAAAAGGGATGACACTAGAATGGTTCAAACCAGACCTCCTCAACTCCAGTGATCCGGTTGACCATCCACGCTGGATGGACAGCTGGGTCCATTTCATCGCTGAGCTCCAGAGCACCTTTAAACCTCACGACCCCATCACTGATGCTGAGCATCAACTCGAGCACCTCCAGATGAAGGATGCTCACCACGTTACGCGGTATATAGTAGACTTCAACCGAGTCGCCTCCCAGGTCCAGGACTATGGAGATGGCACACTCCACCGCCTGTTTTACTCCAGACTCCTGGATCGTCTCAAGGACGAGATTGCTTGAGTTGGAAAACCCCTGACTCTGCATGGGCTTAGGGCCCTTTGTCAAGAGATCAACGCATGCTATTGGGAGGGCAAAGACGAGATCTCTCATACCACGAAGACCCAACCTACCTCGTCCCCCACCAAGCCCTCCAACTCTGGAGGCAACTCATCCAACTCTGGTCAGGAGAAATCCAAGACCAGTAACTCCTCCAGCTCCACCAACTCTGGCTTGTCCAAGATGACCAGCAACCAGTCCTCCTCCAGTTCTAGACCAGACTTAACCAACAAGCTTGGTAAGGATGGGAAGCTGACTGCTGACGAGTGCAAATGGCGGCTCGATAACAACCTCTGCATGTTCTGTGGAGGTACCGGCCACTTTGCGGACAACTGTCCAAAGAAGACCAAAAAGGCCAAAGCTCGTGCTGTGGCCATCGCTGCTGAGTCCAGTAAGACAGACTCGAACTCGGGTGCTAACTCCAAGTCAAAAAAAGAGTAAGCAGCTCCCAGCCCTCCGCACAACCGGTGAGCTGCGTTGACTCCGGAAGTGCACCCAAGGAGGCTTGTCTCAACACGTCTGCTCTTTACAATCCGAATTCCCTTATGCCTCATGTTTTCCTTTTGTCTTACGATTTACCAGAACTTCGTGCACTTGTGGACTCCGGTTCCACACACTGTTTTGTAGATACCAAATATGCTCTCAGACACTCTCTCTCCACTTACTCCATTTCTCCGATTGTTCTCTGGCTCTTTGATGGTACCTCGAATTTTGTAATTACTCAAGCTGTCGACCTATCAGTGAAATTCCCCGCATCCAGTGATGTCACCCTATGACCTTTTACCTCGCTCCGCTAGATTCTGAATGCATGATTGTCCTTGGACATAACTGGCTCACCCGCTACAATCCGTTGATTGACTGGGTACTGAGCAGTTTAACTTTCCGGACCCCTGCACCAAGTTTGCTAGTACCCCCGTTGACTCCCTCTCCGGTTCAGTCCAGTAACCCTGACTCCGGCCTCTCTGGCCAGTCTACCCCAGGCCCAGTGCCATCTGTCGACACTCCAGTTTGCACCCCTCTGCACATCTCTCTAATCAACGCAGCCGCATTTGTGCGTGCGTGCAAGTTAGAGGGATCCACCAAGTACCAACTTCAGCTGCGCCCCTCTGACTCAGCAAATGCTTGCTCTTCCTCCGCCTCTACTCTGCCGGACCTGGACATTGTCCCTCCAGAGTATCGTGATTATGCAGATGTGTTCAGCAAGGCGAAGGCCTCTGAACTTCCCCCGCATCGCGACTACAATCTGAAGATCGACCTTGAAGAAGGTACCTCTCCACCTCTGGGAACCCTTTACTCACTGTCTCCGGTTGAGCTCTCCGCTCTCCGGACTTTCATCAACGAGAATCTTAATACAGGTTTCATCCATCCTACCGCTTCCTCCCACGCTGCTCCGGTCCTCTTCGTAAAGAAGAAGGACAGCTCACTCCGCCTCTGCATTGACTTCTGAGGCCTAAACAAAATTACCAAAAAGGATTGCTATCCACTCCCCCTAATCTGTGATCTTTTGGATTCCCCCAGCCATGCTAAGATCTATTCTAAGATCAACCTCTGGCACGCATACCTTCTAGTCTGGATAGCTCCGGGTGATGAATGGAAGACCGCTTTCCATACGCGCTATGGATCCTACGAGTGGTTAGTAATGCCCTTTGGCCTCACTAACGCCCCTGCAGCATTTCAGCAGTTTGTCAACACTATCTTTGCTGACATGCTGGGTGTCTGCGTCGTCGTGTACCTTGACGACATCCTCATTTACTCTGAGGATATGGAGTCCCACCAGCAGCACGTCCAGGAAGTTCTCCGCCGCCTCCGGTTACATGGCCTCTTTGCCAAACTGGAGAAGTGAGTTTCACTCGGACTCAGTAGAGTATCTTGGCTACCGCCTATCTCCGGAAGGTTTGACTATGTCTCCGGACAAGATCCAAACCATCTCTGACTGGCCTGAACCACAAAAGGTAAAGGACATCCAGTCCTTTCTAGGCTTCGCCAACTTCTACTGCCAGTTTATATTCAACTATTCGGACATTGTGGTTCCTCTTACCTGGCTCACCTGGAAAGATGCCCCTTGGAACTTCTCCGAGGACTGTCAACGCTCTTTCAATGCTCTCAAACACACCTTCATTACTGCGCCCATACTCACTCACTTCATTCTGGACACCCCTATTATCATGGAAACTGATGCCTCCGACTATGCTGTCGCTGGCATCCTGTCTATCACTTGTGCCGACGGAGAGATTCGTCCAGTCGCATACTACTCCCGGACTTTGACCGCTCCAGAGTTAAACTACGACACCCACAATAAAGAATTGCTTGCTATCTTCGAAGCATTCCGGAACTGGCACCACTACCTCGAAGGCTCCGCCTCTCCTATAGACATCATCACGGACCACAAAAACCTCAAGTACTTCTCCACCTCAAAAGTACTGTCCCACCGGCAAGCCTGGTGGTCTGAATTTTTATCTGAATTTAATCTTGTCATTCATTTCCATCCCGGGAAACTCGGTGCCAAGCTGGATGCTCTCACTAGATGATGGGACGTCTACCAAAAGAGGGGGATAGTGGCTACACCCGGGTTAACCCCCAAAACCTTAGGCCAGTGTTCACTCAAGAACAGCTCTCTAACTCTCTTCACGCTACTTATTTAGAGTTTCCGGTTCTCCGTGCAGTCGCAATCATGGACGTGGAAGCACTCCATAGTGACATCCTCTCTGCACTACCCTCTGATCCCATTGCCCAGGTCCACCTCGCAGATCCACCGGACTCTCGCTGGTCCACCGACGAGGTGGGATTCCTTTGACTAGACGGTCACATATACATACCGGACTTGGATGACCTCTGTCTCTGGGTACTCCAGTATCAACACAACCACCCACTCGCTGGTCACTTTGGGAAAAACCGGACTCTAGAACTAATCCAGCGTGAGTATACTTGGCCTGGTCTCTGGACCTTTGTCAAGGACTACGTCCAGTCTTGTACCTCCTGTGCAAGAGCTAAGACACCGTGCCATCGACCCTATGGGTTACTAAAACAGCTCCGTGTGCCGGCAAGACCTTGGAGTTCCATATCCATGGACTTCATTGAGCAGCTCCCTAGCTCTACTGGATTCACAGCTATCCTGGTTGTAGTAGACAGGCTCTCTAAACAGGCCATATTCATCCCTACTCATGACACCATCACTAGCCCAGAGCTCGCAAAGCTCCTTTTACTCCACGTGTTCTCCAAGCATGGTGTTCCTGCCCACGTTACCTCAGATCACGGTACCGAGTTCATCTCACACTTCTTCAGGTCACTCAGAAAGGCCCTTGATATGCGCCTCCACTTCACCTCCGGTTACCACCCGGAGGGCGATGGCCAGACAGAGCAGTCTAACCAGACACTCGAACAGTACCTACAGATCTACTGCAACTACCAACAGGACAACTGGGCGGACCTACTCCCACTGGCGGAGTTTGCTTATAACAACACACCAAGTGCTACCACCGGAGTCTCTCTGTTCTTTGCTAACAAGGGCTACCACCCTAACATCTCTGTCTACCCAGAACACGACATGACTTCCGCCCAGGCTCGTGACTATGCAGTCGACCTCGAGTCGCTGCACCAATACCTTAGGGAAGAAATGGCTAACGCGCAACTTTGCTACCAAGGCCCGGCTGATGCCAAACGTACTCCGGCACCAGATCTCCGAGATCCTTGACTCCAAGGTTGACTGCCACCGCAAAACGTGCAAACTCTTGTACTTGGTATGTTGGTCCAGTTACGAAGGGACTGATGAAGAAACATCTTGGCTTCTCGCCACTGAACTAGGCAACGCAACAGAACTGTTAGAAGATTATCATGTCCGGTACCCGGACAAACCCGGACCACTTGCGTCCATGTAATATTACTCTTGCTCTCTGTTTCTCTTATCTGTTTCCTTTATCTGTTTCTCCTATCTTTTTCACTCTGTCTCAAGTAATATCACTCACTCACAATTTCAGTCCATTTTCCTTTGTAAACAAGGCAATACTAATTACATTTTTTATTTACAAAAATCCAGACTGGACCGGCTCATGCATGAGGAGGGGTGTGGTGCAACAGCAACTCATCGCCGGCCTTCTCCATCTCCTGTTCGAGGTCTTTGACCTCCTGGTCGATCTCCTCCGGGTCCACCTCCTGGTCGCTCTCCGGGTCCGTCCCCGGCTCGTTGTGCAGTCCGTTGAACCAATGGCACTCCTCGAGAAACATCTTGAGGGTGCGACCCACCCGGTCATTGGATCGCACCACGGCATGCTGTGCCTGCCTCATCCGGCGTACCTCTCCGGTCAGTTCCCCCATCGACTCCACCAGCCAGTCCATCTGGTCCAGGAACGCTTGGTTCCCAGACCCTCTGGACCCGGACTTCGATGGCCCCATCACCTCTTGGATTTCGTCGATGACGATGACAGCCGCCAACTTCTTGACCTTCTTTCATTTTTCACCGCCTTGTGGCGATGTCGCGACAGCCTTGGCCTTGGCCTTGTCCACCCCGGACCCGGATCCCCCAGTCTCGACCTCCACCTGCTCGCACTTCTCCTTGAGACCGGCACACCTCTTGCAGGCGCGCTGTTTGGGCTTCTCCGGGTCTTGCATGCACTGCACCCCGAACTTGGCACAGCGCACGCAACTTAGTCAATGAAGTCAGCAAAAGTGAAAACGAAAAAATTTGCTTACCAGAGATCAATGACTTGGATGCCGCTAGGGCTGGCGACCGGCTCCTCTCTCGCCCTCTTCTTCACCGGCTCTCCTGCCTTCTGCTTCCATGTAGCCACCTCTGCCTTGTGTTTGTCCTCCGCCATGAGGCGTGCCTTCTCCTTGAGTATGCACTGGTGCTCTGCTTGGAGCTTCGCAAACTCCTCGCAAGCCTTCTTCTCTGCCTCCTCCTTGGCCTTCCGCTCTGCCTCTGCACGAGCTCTCTACTCCGCCTCCACCCTTGCTTTCCTCTCCGCCTCTTCGCGCGCCCGCCTCGCTGCCTCTTCACACTCCTGGCGTGCTTGCTCCTCCGCCTCTGCCTTCGCCTGCTTGTGCCTTCTCTTCTCTGCCCTCTTCGCATTCGCCATGTCGTCCGTCAGAGCCCAGAGCTCCTCCAACTTCGCTCTTGTCCAGTCCATGGATGTGGTCGTACTGGCAGTGGAGGTAGTAGTTTGCGTGGGTGCAGACTTGGTAATGAGAGAGTAAGAAAGTTGGGGGTAGAAACCAAAAAACTGGTCTGTTCTTATAGGTCTCCATTTCACACTCAGACAATGGACTCCGGACTCCGGATTGTCCTAAGCGACCACACAGTAGCCTCATGGGTTTGGCCCCTAAGAGGGGGATACTGTCAAGACCATGTCCAACTCTGGACTCTTATCCGGTTACTCTGGTCACATTGCAGCACTGTAGCTCAACTCCGGTCCTCTGCGCATCACTCCGGTCCTGGATGCGCACATACCCTTCTGTTAAGTGCAACCCTTTGCATTAGACTCAATCCAGTCATTACCACACTTCCCTGTCTACCCTGTTGTACCGTGAGTTCTCCGTGCTCCGTTTATATCTTCTACCTTGTAGTATTTTCTCCGAACCTTACTTATTTTCGTCGGACCTGACCTAGTCCCAACTCTGGTTGTTCCTTGTCCGCCCTTTAGGATGTTTACTTGTCACTGTAAATACTTGTCCCTAGTTCTCCATAGTATAAGTACCCTGTACTCCGTCCTGTATACCTCAGTCTGAAATCAACCATAGTCATCTACTCCTGGTTCTGTCTGTCTCTGTCTCTGTCTCTGTCTCCTCTTCTTGACCGGAACCTACGCAAGGGATCAACGCTCGTTGTCCTTAGTTGTTGAATCCAAGCGGTCACCAACTCCGGCTGGACTAATCTATTGTCCAGCCCTCTGCCCTCTTTCTTCGTCTGTTTCCGTCCGGACTTGACCAGACCCCCTACCGGAGTAGACCTAGACTTGACATTCCCTGACCGACTTGCCTCAGGCTCCTGGTCTTCAGGCACCTCCTATCACTCTCATCAACACTACAGCCTTTCTGAAGGCTTGCCAGCTTGATGGCTCTCAACAGTTCTCTATTCAGCTGAAGCCTGATGGCAGCTTTCGCACTGCGTCGGTTGACACTGCTCCCGACCTTTCCTCTGTCCCCGAGGCATACCATGACTTTGCTGACATCTTTAGTAAGGCGAAAGCATCAGTACTTGCACCTCATCGGGAATACAACCTTAAGATAGAACTGGAAGAAGGAGCACCATTACCGCCCAGTAGACTCTACTCGCTCTTCCCCGTCGAACTCGAAACCCTTCAGGGATTCATCGACAAAAATCTATGCTTTGGTTTCATTCATCCGACCTCATCCTCCCATGCAGCCCCTGTCCTCTTCGTAAAGAAGAAGGACAGCTCTCTCTGACTTTGTGTCGACTATCGAGGACTCAACAAAATATCTAAGAAGGATCAGCATCCCCTACCCCTCATCTCCAACCTACTCGACTCTCCGAGTCAAGCAAAGGTCTACACGAAAATCAATCTTTGACATGCTTACCACCTGGTTCGCATTGCTGAAGGTGATGAGTGGAAAACCGCCTTCAGGACTCGCTATGGCTCGTATGAGTGGCAGGTAATGCCCTTCGGTCTCACCAATGCCCCTGCAGCCTTTCAGTGGTTTGTTAACTTGGTCTTCGTGGACATGCTTGATGTCTGCATCATAGTCTAACTCGACGACATCCTGGTCTACTCGGACAACATGGAGGACCATACCAAGCATGTTCGGGAAGTGCTTCAGCGACTCTGCCAGCACAAGCTCTATGCTAAACCCGAAAAGTGTGAGTTCCATTCAGACTCGGTGGAGTACCTCGGGTACTTCCTTTCCCCCGACGGTTTGACGATGTCACAAGACAAAGTCAAGACAATCTGCGATTGGCCCGAACCTCGCAAGGTAAAGGACATTCAGTCCTTCCTGGGCTTCGCGAACTTTTACCATCGATTCATATTCAACTACTCCGATATAGTGGTCCCACTAACTCGGTTGACACGGAAAGATGCCCCTTGGGACTTCTCTGATGTCTGCCGACGGTCATTCAACCAACTCAAGGAGGCCTTCACTACAGCTCCCATCCTCACCCATTTCCA
>Ga0307518_10002709_pt1 | contig 12859 bp, 3 predicted proteins | sample 25_EM_MG_FD_203889 | JGI IMG/M metagenome (GOLD analysis project Ga0307518, IMG submission 203889) | Populus trichocarpa ectomycorrhiza microbial communities from riparian zone in the Pacific Northwest, United States - 25_EM | ecosystem: Host-associated > Plants > Roots > Unclassified | place...
GGCATTTTAATATTCCATTTTGTATTTTATATTATATAAAATGTGGAAAGAGAAAAATAAAATTTAAGGAGAGAACGTAGTTAAGATTCCCCCTTCATTCTATCTATGCTTGCGATTTATTAGGATAAATTAATCAGAAATTATTTTATATTATTTTATTAAAAGCTATGCGAATTTTGATTTGATTTCCAATAAGGTTACGTTTCCAAGTGAAAAATGACCGCGCCGCCATCATTTCTGTCATGGATCAAGACAAAGCCTTGGGAGCATGAAAAACACGGACACAAGAGATTGCATTTTGTAAATTGGAGATTTTGACATCTGTAAGCTCTTTGAACAACTTCATGTGCGACAGCAACAACGTTGTGAGAGAACAAGAGAACCAAGTTTTTAATTCAAACACGCCGTCTGTACCTGAAATTTCCAGCCAAACTTGGACTAAACTCTTTAATTCTCTATTTTCTTTGTATTTATATCTCTCCAGTATGGCATCCTTGCTACAAAAAGTTTCCTAGCAGTTAGCCAGGGGACCATAGCATACCAACTAACCACCTAACCAATTGCCTAAACTGTTACTTCATTTACCAACCTTATTCTGCCTCATATTTGATTTGGTAGTCCTTAGATCAACACAAGAGGACCAACAATCATGATGTGGGTTTTATCCTGTTGAGGTATAGGTTTGGCGAGGTATAGGTTTGATGGATTAATTCAAGTTTTTTTTTAAAATTTTATTATTAATATTGTGTTGATTGAAAATTAGACTTTATGATTTATTTTAATTTATTTTCTATGAAATTATCGTGATCTCATGACTCAAGTTGCAGGTTTGGCAGGTTAACCCAATTAACTTGAGTTTTTTATTCAACATTGGGTTGATTATGAATTATAATTTATTCTGGTTTGCTTTTTTAGGTTGTCCCGGTCTTATGATTCGAGTAACGTGTTTTGTAAATTAACCCGGATAGACTCATGTTGTTTTATTGTATTTTTATATTGATTTTTTTTTTAATTTCAACCTTCAAAATGAGTAAATTAAAAATCAGGGTTTATAATTTGTTTTAATTTGCTTTCAATATGATTATTACAGTCTCATAATCTTGATTGCGAGTTTGACAGGTTAATCTGGGTTGACTAGAATTATTTTTTATATACTTTCTACAATATTATCCTGATCTCATTACCCGGTTCATGAATTTAAAAGGTTAACTCAAGTCAATTTTTTGTTCTTTTTTAATCTATTTTTTTCAATTTCATCATTCGCATTTGAGTCATGAATTTGACGAATTAACCTAGGTTAACTCAAGCTGTTTTTTTTTATCTTTGTTTTAATTTTATCCTTCAACATTGAAATTGTTTATCCCGACTCGAGCGTTAACTCACATTTTTTTGGCTTTTTTTAGTTTTTTTTTCAATTTTATTCTTCAACATTTGATTGATTTAGAATTAGACTTTAATTTTAATTTTTTATTTTTACTTTCTATGAAATTATATCAATCTCATTACCTTATCACACGTTTGGATAACCCGAGTTGATCCAGTTTTTTTTTATTAATATTTTTTTCTAAGTTTTATAATTTGTTTCAATTGAGTTATCCTAATCACATGATTCAAGTTACAGTTTTAACAAGTTTACCCAAATTAACTCGAGTTGTTTGTTTTTTTATCTCTTTTTTAATTGATTTTTTTTTTGAATTCATCCTTCAACATTTTTTATTGAAAGTTAGATTTCATATTTAATTTTGATTTGTTTTCTATGAAGTATCACAATCTCATGATCTAACTTGTGCATTTAACAGGTTAACCTGGATTAACCCAAATTAATAATCAAATTTACTCGAGTTGTTTTTTTTATCTCTTTTTTTCATTGATTTTTTTTTCGGATTTTATCCTTTTAACATTTTTTATTGGAAGTTAGATTTCATATTTAATTTTAATTTATTTTCTATGAAGTATCACAATTTCATGATTTAGCTTATGCATTTGACAGGTTAACTTGGATTAACCCAGATTAATCCAAAATGTTTACATCTCTAATGTTAAAAAAACATATCTTGAATTTTTTTAATCGAACTATATTCTTTATGATTTTTTAAATTGTCTTTAGACTCATCAAGTTAACCAAGTTAACTCCGATCAACCCCCACTCAATTTAAATTGTTTTCTACTAGAAAACATGTTATTAATACCTAAATATTTTTTACATTAAAAAAATTAATATAACACGTAACAGCATAGCGCATACAATTATCTAGTACATGACTATAACATTCTTTTTATAACATTAACATCCTACGAGGCACTTGGCAATGATTTAAAACGTTGCAGGTTTAACTTGCAAAAGTTTACACTACAAGAACAGAATCTTTAAGGGATTCAAATATTGTTTAATCCTACCACTGGAGCGAAAGGAAAACAATGAACAACTGCCGCCATGCGATCGCATAGATAAGGACCTCTACTGTTCTCCCATTATCGCTCCCCACTTGTTCTTCCTTTGTTTCTTTACAATGTATTTTTTAAATTATTTTCATACGTTGATATAAAAATAATTTTAAAAAAACAAAAAAAAACATTATTTTAATATATTTTTAAATAAAAAAACAACCAAAACATCACTCCCAAACAGTTACTAAATGTAGATTCCAGTTTACGATTAGTTCAGTTACTAAATGTAGATTCCAGTTTACGATTAGTTGGGAGAGATCTTGCAAAGTTCTATTCGCTTCTAATCATTTAAATTTTACTTGCATAAAGATAAATGCAATAGAAAAGATACAAATGGCGGGCTTTATTTTACTTCAAAAGGCAATGAAACAAAAAACCATACCCCTAAAGGACTGAACTGCATCGTCAGATGCTAAACGCACCGTAACAGATCAAACCCCTTGGAGAATTGTATGAGTGGTTGGAAAATCCTTATGATGACCATCACATCCTTGTTGCCTGTGACATCTCAAACAATAGTAAAATGTATGCGACGCCCACAAATAAAAAGTAAAAAACTTGTACCGTAAGGTTGCTTGGGGTCAAGTTCCAGAATGAGAAGTGGATGCTTTGAAATCATTCATTCTGCCTGCGTCATCTATTATATGCATGCATGCATCTAGGCATGGATAACAATATAACTAGTTATTCCCAACACAAAACTGCACCAGTGAGCAAAGAAGACTGCAAAAGACTCTCCTAGGATGAATCTCTTTTCTATGTGTGTGCATGGATTGGTGGAAGGAACCAGAGTTCAGCCGCAACAAATGATAAAAACCAAATCAACAGGAACATACTTTTGTAGTTGACATTATGCGAAATTATTGGGCAGGAAGATGCATTGTACCATGAAAGTTTTTTTAAACACTTGGATTCAAAAGGTCACCAAAAGTTTGGCAACCAAACAGAAAAACCAAAACAAATACTTTAGGTAACAGATACACTGGCTCAGTATACGCTCTACCTGTTTGATCACAAGCTTCACTTGGAATATTAGCTAAACCACTAACCAGTTTCATAAACTTGAGCTCGTCTAACAACTAAGAAGAATATAACGCAAGGAAGGATGAAAGTTGGGGACCCTTTGAACAAGCTATGCATATGACAAGCACCACATCAGCTATTCAACTAGTGAACCAAGATGACAAATCAGTTGAGGTTACAGTCGCTATTCTTAAGCAACTGATACCCCATAACCAATACGCATAAATGCAAACAGTTCACCGGCCACTTAAAAGGTAATGTAAATTTTGTTTACTTGATGTCCCAAAAGATCCTTATTCTGCATAAATGTAGTTATATTAAAAATTCATCTAAAAGAAGCTTGAACATTTACTTGAAGGAAGAAAAAACTACACAATCCCAAATAAGCTGGGACTCCTTACCTTCTGAACAAGCTTGCCAGTTCTAATTACCATTTTTTTACTTGAAGGTAAATGTGTACTTTGTCCCACAATATCAGTTGCCAAATCTTGAAGATAGTAGAAAGTGTATTGCACGAACATTGAGGGTTGCTAAGGGGTTTAGGATTTTGGTCTAATACAAATACTGAAACCCAACAAAAGAATTGCACTTGATTTAAAATGTCATTAAATTTCTTCATGATAGTTAACGTCCAACAACACCATATTTTTTCTATAAAATTTTATAAGAGCTACCATAATCTCAGACTGACTTAATTTGTCCTAGATGAATAAATCAACATGTGGTAACAAACATAAAATGTCCTAATAGGAGCTTTCATCTTTTCTTACTATAAAATGGGTCAGCATAAACAGGATGCGATTTAAAAGTGGAAAAGGACCCCTACATAGCTCGCAGTAATAAATGAAAGAATTTCCAAACATTTGATGAAGTGCATTGCTAATTGATCAAAAATGCAACCCTGCCCCAGTTGTGCCCAAGTCCTTGCCTAAATGCCATATGGATGGAATTATCAGAAGAGTAAAACCCCCCCTCCTCCCAGCGTCAAAACAATAAAATAAAATCCAACCCAATTGAGAAGCAGGCCCTAAAGATTAGAAGTGCCAAATCCTACAGAAGATTACCATCACAGGAACAAAACTGACGGAGAACCGTGAAGAATAAGATCGCCTGAAGTACATTGACATCTAAAGGAATCAAATATTAAGAGATTAATCAGATGAATCTGAGGTTTGTGTTGTACCTCTATTGAGCCTGAAGACAACTAACTGAAAGTTCTATAAAATCCACATCAGGTAACCTCCCCGACCTGCTAGCTTTGATACTGCAGTGACATCCACAGACAATGTCATAAAAGCATTCTGATGGGTCAAATCTTCATCTTTCACATCATCAAATGTAAAACAGGATGAAAGGCTTCATATTTGCTCGCGCATGCTGCTCAAATTTTGATACTCAAGAATTTCAATTTAAGAAACTTGATGGGGAACAACTAATGGCAGCATAAAAAACAACGAACAACTAAGACAAAATGACTGTTTGAATACACCAAATGATATATTCTTCAATTAGAGAGAAGCATACAAAAACAAATCAAACAATTGATATCCTTTAACAAAGTAAAAGTTCTGCAAGACCTATCCACTATCAATGAAAATCAGGCAGGTAAAGGGAAGAACTAGTCAATTTTTTATGCGATGGCTTCACCCTTCCTCTGAAGTTCGAAATTACTACCTATTGCTTAGGAAAAAAAACAAATCTTTTAGCGATTAAAAGACATCAAACTAAAAACAGCATTTTCCAAATTGTTAGCGAATCATCAACAAATGAGTCATTGCCATTAGTCAACAAATTTTCAACTAATAACATAGAAAACTAAGTTACATTTTTTGCTAGGGAAACAAGGCTAGCAACAGTAGGGAAAGGATAAAGAGTACCACACTGCAACTGCAACTATCAGCAAGATTAGACAGAAGCTTGCACTACACAATTCTTTCCTTAGATTACTGACAGTTGCTTTCTTTTTTTTTAGTTTCTCCTTTTTCTTCAAAAAGTAGAAGAGCTATTTCTTGAAATTCTGCGGTTCACAGGGCCACACTTGTGACTGAAAACTTAATATGCAATAGCATATTCATATCAAGATAACAAGGAGGCCATCCACAGGCAGCAATATTGAAGGGTTACAGTAAAACAAATTAAAACAATAGACAGACTAAGAATGAGTTTTCACATTATGGATGGGAAGCACAATCCAGATTCTGGATAACATTCCGAAGATAATCAAATCAACAAATTACCTTTGACATTCTATGTTATTGCCTATTTCTTCATCAATGAAAAGCTAAGAACGTCTCCAGGACTTCACACCAACTGTTTCTTGCAAACACAATGTCAATATTAAAAAAACAAGAGAGAGAGAGCGAAGAAGAAGAAGAAGAAGAAAATAGAGCTGGCAGCGGGCAATAAATCAATATTGTTCTAATCACCGAAACCAAATTTAAATATAATGTTTAGTTTACAATGTACCAATGAAAATATGTTACATACATGGTTTCAGCTGGAACTGATATTTTAAAATGAAAAGCCATTATGCCACACCTTGCGATGAAAGCAGGGCCCCAGGCACATCTATATGTTAACAAAGCTGGAGAGCAGAGTTAACCTGAAACATAACTGGTTGATGGCAGGAGGCAAATATTTTCTTCACCCAAATCACCACAGAGGCCTGCTAAGAAAAGTACAAATGATCGTCTCAGAAACAATGTTCGCAACTTCCTTTCAATGGAAGTCTCTCACCTCAACCTCATCTTGTGTCAGTAGCATGCAAAATGGAAGAATTAAGCTCAGAGCCAAGGTTGACCAACTAATCTCTCAGCCAAACAAACCACCAGTCCCTAACTCCCCTTGTTGCAACTCCTTTCTCCGCTGCTCTTCTAAAGGATCTGGACTCTTCATCATTCTTCGGAGACGCCTAATTATAACAAGAAATAACCTAAATGAATAAAGAAATAAAATACAAGGACTGGATTGATAAATAAATACTCAACTGTTTCTCATTTTAGATACCTGTCTTGAGCATGCTGAGCAGGAAAAGTAGGCATAAAATCTTTAGACTTTGGAAGAGGAACTTCACGAAACCAGTCATGGTTAAGAGCAGCTTCAGCAGTAATCCGCTACAAGAAAAATACAATGAGCCTTATTAAGTCATTATAGCAATAAACTAAACTATTTCTGCTAAAAAAAATAAAAGCAATCAACTAACAGTAAAGCAAATCTACCTTCTCAGGGTCATAGGTTAGAAGCTTGTTCAACAAATCAAATCCAGAATCAGAAAGCACCGGTGATCCAGTGAAGGATGTTGCTGGAAATTTCTTACGGAGTAGGTTATACCTGAAAGGAACATATAAGGTGGTTAATGATAAAAAGAATTAATGACGTGTAACAGAAAAGTATCACCAATGGAGGCCAGATAACCAGACCAGAATCACCCAGCTGGAAGCCTGGGAAAACAGCAGCAAACATAAGAACAGCTGCATGTTATCATTAACTTGAAAAATAAGTTCATGCAAAATTAGTACTTACTGCTGCTTGACAAAATTGACCTTCACTCCAGGTAACTTGGAAAACCCAGGCCAGATTGTCTCATTAGGTGTACCAAGGATTCGGAAAATCTGCAATAATAAAGGGCCGTGGAGAAGTAATTAGACTGCTTGCTCACTAAGCAAAGCAGTGGAAGTTTTAGTGATCACAGGCAAGTAGAAACCAACTGAATAAGTCTACCTTGTATTATCTTTCTGGAAATTTAATTTACCTTGTCAAGTTGATCAACTTCTGTTTTGCCATTAAACAGAGGGTCCTTTGATAACAATTCAGCCATAATGCAGCCAAGTGACCACATGTCAATTGCCGTTGAATATTGTTTGGCTCCCAAAAGTAGTTCTGGCGCCCTGGATAAATGGAAGAGAACATCAAACACATGACACCAAGGTGTTGATGCATGTCTATATTACGTGTCAACATCAAAAGACATAGAAGCAGCAGCAGCCAAAAAGGTTCCTATGATAACTGGCTGCAGAGACAAGACAATCTACATGTTCAATGCCAAATAATCGATAAAGGTTACATCCACAAACAAACAAGCCATCCTTCTATCATACATTTATACATGGCTGAGGAGTTGACTGTACTACTAGCAAATAGCACTTTACTCATATGACTATATATGACCAGTGTTAATAGAAAAAAAATGATTCGAACTGATAAAAAGTTGCAAATAGTGCCAATTTACAATCATCAATATCAGACACCACAGAAAAAGTTGAACACTAATAGCACAGAAATACTTTGAAAATAAAGACACCACAAGCCTATTGCAAAAACAGTAAGAGATCAATTCGAAATAATCCAGGCCTATACAAACAAGAAAACACAGAGGATATCTAACACAAACAAAATAAATCAAACAAAACAGCTAGCCAAAGATATTAACTATGCAAGTGGGAGTATTATATGTGCAAGTTCAGCTTACCTGTACCACAGGGTAACTACCAAATGAGTATACGGTTTCAATGGGCTCCCATATTGACGAGCCAACCCAAAGTCACAGATCTTCAACTCACCACGATTGTTCAGAAGCAGATTTGATGTCTTCAGATCTCGATGAAGCACCCAATTATCATGAAGATACTTCGTACCTTCCAACAACTGGAGCATTAAGCATTTAACCTCACTCTGACTAAATGGCTGTCTCATAGACTCCATGAGTCCTTTAAGGTCATGTTCCATGTACTCCATCACCATAAAAATGCTATCAAGGTTACTCCCTACCACAACTTCTTTAACATCAACAATTGACGGATGATGAAAAGAAAGAAGAATGTTTATTTCCCTGAGAGAAGTCAGTGGAAAACCTTCCCGTTCTTTCTCCATCTTTACCTTCTTCAGTGCTACAATTTCCCCAGTTTTCTTGTCCCTAGCTCTATATACAACACCGTAAGTGCCTTCATCTATTTTATTCAATCTCTCAAACTCATCAACACTTCTACATCCCTGAAGCATGTTTATACTTCTTTGAGGTGGACCAGCAGGTTCTGGTGTTTCATGCGAATCATTTTCATCTTCATCCTCAGGATCTGTATCAGAATCATTGTTATCATGTTCGTCATCAATTTCCATGTAGTCATCCCTCCCAGAATCATTACCAGGATGATCATCCCCACTTGAAGACCTAGCACAGGTGCCTCGCTCATCAGATTCAGATGACCTCCCTCTAGCTGCGTCAGATCCTTCTCTTCTAAGATCCCCCGGATCAGGCGTCGATGACTTGTTGCGAACTCTGAAATCCAAGGACTCCAAATGAGGCATCTTCTTCCTCCTTTTAGGAACTTCTTGATCCTCCACAATTTCACCCTCATCAACAGGAGAATTGTTCCCATCTGCCCATCGTGAAGATGATATATTCCTCATTGGAGCATAATCTTCATCTTCTATGTGCTGTGCTTCCTGGTCATTACCCCATTGCTCCTCCACTGGTGAGGAAGCCAACTCTATCGAAGACTCAGGTGCAGAATTGCCAACTGACCCTTTAACCACCGAACCCTTCAGCGAGAAAGCCAACTCTACTGGAGAGTTAGATGCAGAATTGCCAGCAGACCCTTTAACCACCGAACCCTTCAGTGGTGAAGAAGACTGCAGAGTCAGGTTTTTACTGCTTATAACAGGAGAAATCTCTACACCTCCATCTGGAATAACATTAGGTGACTGGCGGTATGCCTTAGGCAGGGGTGGCGGTGGAGGGAGAGCGGCCGCTGCAGGGGAACTCCAACTTTTTGATAAGCTACTGGTAGCTTTATCATCTCTATCCCAAACTACAGGAGAAAACTTCCTCTTCTTCTCCACTGGTGTTACTTTCAAAACCTCACTACCTTTATGAGCATGTGACTCAGGGTCAATGGCATCATCAGACCCACTCTCACTGGACAACTCACCTGGCTCCTTATCAGTGGCCCTGACAGAAAACCCACACCTCCGTGACCTTAGGGCACCACCACCACCACTACTTCCTGAATCACTCCTGCTGGAAGAGGACCGATACCCACCATTAGTCACGCCCGTCTCCTTAATATCCTTCTGCCTAACCCTAGCACTATCTCTTAAGTGATGAACTTGACCCCTATCATTTTCAGCATTACCATTCCCAATTCTATCATATTGATCCTTGGAATAAGCAAAATCCTCTTTTAATAGTTCAAAATCAGACTCCTGGTCCTTGAATTCATTATCGTGATAACCCCCGTGTCTCCCAGCGGCCATATATCCAAAACTCAAAGCTTCACAATACAAAACCCTAATTGCAATCCAACTACCCTTTATTCACGCCTATAGAACCCTAATCCCGCCACTTTTTTTCAAGCTATCCCAAATTCACGAAAACTAAATTACCTAACCCTAAGGCAAGTAATTTGAAACCCCAAAGTAGCACAAAAGCTAAGCATTAAAGAGGTAAAAAACATCAATTCGAATACCCTAAAAATAATATATTAAGTTCCAAACTTGCTCGAAAATCAAAGGGATATAAAAGATAGAGATTCGAAACCCTGGAAATTAAAAAAACGAGAAAGAGAGAGAGCCAAGTGATAAAATCTCGATCTCGAAGTGGGGATAGAGCAGCTGGCAGCAGCCAGAAAAAGATAAATTACGGCTTACCGATGAGAAAGAGAAAACGCCGCCGTTTCTGTTATGTGGAGATAGAGGGAGCGAGGATGCAAAGTACACTCCTCAATCGGAAAAGAGAGAGCCCAGACGTGATGGCGAAAGAGTGTTTTTAAAGTCTTTACATTTCTCAACTGTAAATTACATTTTAGACCTTAGTAATTTTTCAATGTTATAATTAGGTCCTCGTAGCTGGAAAATTGTGCAATAATGAATTGATAAACTTCTTCTAAATTTCTAATCTGGGCAGTCATTGTAATTAAACCCGACATCATGTAAATTCGAGATTCATATCTTGGTATGAATTAGATTTCAATTTAAATCAGTTTTGCTATTGACTCAGTTACTTAACAGTTTGACATTGTCAAGACCGGATCAAATTCGGCAAGACTTCTTTTTAAAAAGAAAAATTAAAAAAACAATTGACTCAGAACCCAATTATCCTAGCATTCTGAGGGTTGTTTGTGAATGTAATAATACTTGTTTTTTTAAATATTTTTCGATCAGAAATATATTAAAATAATATTTTTAATTTTTTAAAAATTATTTTTGATATCAATACATTAAAATATCTGAAAACAATAAAAAAATATTAAAAAAATATTTTTTAAAAGACTTGGGAAACTCAATGGAGCTTCACTATTTATAAGCTCCTCTTTTTTTTTTTCACTTTTAGTTCACCCTTTTTTTTTCACATTTCCCTCCTTTTTTTTCTTTTAGTTTTGTCCTTTTTTTTAACTTCATCTTAAAAGATTTTTAATAATTGTTTGCTTTTAAACGAACAAAATCAACTAAATCATCTAAAAGCAACTCTCACATAGTTTAATTTTAAATTCAAACAAGAAGTTGAGTAAATAGATTTTTTTTTTTGTTAATTTCATCTATTTTTCTCAATTTTATCCTTATACATTTTTTAATTGGTCAATTGGGTTATTTTTGGATTTGCTAAGTCGACTAGATCACGTTTGACCACTCCTACAAGTTTTAATTTTAAGCTCGAACTACGTAAGAAGTTGGGTCAAGAGGGTTTTATCACGTTTGGCCACTCCTACAAGTTTTAATTTTAAGCTCGAACTACGTAAGAAGTTGGGTCAGGAGGGTTTTTCTTTGTTAATTTCATTTTTTTTCTCTCAATTTTATCTAAAAATATTTTTTCTAGTCAACCAGATTATTTCTGGATTGTCCAAGTTGAAGGAGTTATGTCGGACCAACTCTCATATTATTTAATTTTAAATTCAGATTAAATAAAAATAAAATTAGTAAATTTCAAAATTAACATTTAATAACATCATCGAATATTTCTTTTACCACCAAGATATTTTTTTGTCAAGATAAAAAAATATATTCATCCTGGAGCGCAGCCCTGCGCTCTAAATTTGTAAACTTTACAGAATCAGACAATTGTACATGAAACAATTAATAAGTGCTGTCTTCGATAAAATTCCTGTGTCCTAAAACACTCTCCCATTATCATGTATTGTCATACTCCCTTCGTTATGTTGGAATTTGAAAGGACGGAGTGGTGGGGAGTGGTGGTGGGGAGTGGCGGTGGGGTTGTGAAACTTTTCGCGGGGATTAATAGTTTTGGGTTTTAAGGTATAAATTGGAAAGGTGATGTGTCCAGTTTTCATTGGTGAATGCATGGAGTTTATGGTAGACCTTGTCGCACCAAACCAAGTCCTTGATTGTTTGCAGAGGTAAACCGAGATATCTTTTCCTATTTTTTATTTAATTGTTTATACATTTTAAAAATATTTTTATAAAAAATTAAAAAATTTATATTTTTATTCTAAATTTATATTTTTTTAGTATTCTCATATTTTAATATTAAAAATAATTTTTAAAAAATAAAAAAAATTATTTAATACATTTCCAAATAAAAAATATTTTAAAAAACAATTATTATTATGTTTTTAAATACTTTATTTATGTCATGTTTAATACTTGATTTTCTGGGAAAGTGTTAGTTTTGAGATGGAGAGATTTAAGTTTTTTTAAAATATTGTAAGTTATCACATAAATACCTGGTGATATTTTGTTGATTTTGCTTTATGTTATTTTTTTTAATATTATCAATAATTAGTCACCTTTTATATTATATTATTTTTCAATTAATTGAAATTATATGAAACATGGGTTTAATTAGATTATTGTGATAAAATGTGTTTTTTATTAAAAAAAAATTAATATCAACAGTCAGAAAAAAAAACACTTAAAAATATTAATCTAATATTTTTTAAAATAAATAATTTTTTTTTAATCCAAAAATAAAAGTTACCCCTATCCACTATATTTGATGTGTTTCTTTATTTTAATAATAGTGAGATCGTCGTTCATTTTTGTTTAAATTTATGTGTTATTTTTTTTCCTTTATATTTTCTTCTTTACGTTAAATTTGACCAGACAACTTTCTAACAAACTGATGTTAGGGGGCTTTGATTTGATATAAGAAAAGGCGTCAGCATTTTGCACTTGGGGTGTGTTCGTTAGAATGCCTAGCGAGTTGGATATTAGTTTTGCAGGGACAACAAATTTTTATTGTTGGGTCTAATTTTGTGAAAAATTGATAATTATTTTTCTTGGAAAAAAATTGAAAAGACAAGTAAATTGTTCCATATTTTATAGCTGAAAGCATTGCATTTATATGACCATCATTTTATATATCTAAAAAAATCTCATCGCACTTGCATCAAGTAAAAAATTTAGGATGTTTTCATAAATAACTACAATTAAACTA
>Ga0307518_10002710_pt1 | contig 12858 bp, 10 predicted proteins | sample 25_EM_MG_FD_203889 | JGI IMG/M metagenome (GOLD analysis project Ga0307518, IMG submission 203889) | Populus trichocarpa ectomycorrhiza microbial communities from riparian zone in the Pacific Northwest, United States - 25_EM | ecosystem: Host-associated > Plants > Roots > Unclassified | place...
TTTTTTCCAAACAAGTGCAGTATGGCTTGAGAGATGACGATTTCGATTGTAATCATGAAATGGAGGGTGTGGAGGATTCAAGTGAAGGAGAGGAAAGCATGGATGAAGATGTTTTTGAAGATTAATGAATAATGATGATGATATTTAATTTTGTTTTTTAATCTATTTGGCTACTTACTACTTTAAATTATCTTATTTTATTTTAAGGGTGAAATATAACTTTATATGACCATGTTATGGTATTTTATATTTTCTTTTGATTTTCTAATGATCTAATCTTAATTGGGAAGACACACACACACACACACACACATATTTATAGCATATCGCCTTGGTTCATTTAGGCAAGCGCCTCGGGCATTTTACAGGCTTGGCGCCTTTTAGCACCTTCTGCCTTTGACAACACTGATTTTTGTCTTTTGAAGATAACTTCTCTACTTTTCTAAAAATGTTTTGTCCCAGTATTTACTTGTTCTGTCTTCCAGGTTGAAGGTCTTGTTCTTGACCATGGTTCCAGGCATCCTGATATGAAAAGACGGGCAGAAAACTGTTTTATCTTGACATGCAACGTCTCTTTGGAATACGAGAAAAGGTATTCATCTTGTCAACTTGATTTTGATTGGAATTGATGTTGAATATGAGATATCAAGAACTCTGTAGATAGAGCTGTGGTCTGTTTCAGTTCATTGGAAGCTAATATTTTTTTTTTCACAGTGAAATAAATGCAGGATTTTTCTACTCAAATGCAGAGCAGAGGGAGGCAATGGTTGCGGCTGAAAGGCGCCAGGTCGATGAAAGAGTTAGAAAAATTATTGAACTAAAAGATAAGGTTAAGTTACACATTCAATACATTTTATGTTCATGTTACTGGACCCCGCCAACATGTTGGTTTCTGAAGTGTTGCTTGTACTTTTGGTCTACCAGGTTTGTTCTGGTACAGACAACAATTTTGTGGTTATTAATCAAAAGGGAATTGATCCTCCATCATTGGACCTTCTTGCACGAGCAGGGGTAAGTCATGGAACAGTTATATTCTGTTCCCTAGTGATTGAATTCGAGCAATAATTAGCTTGATGCAATAAACTCGCTTCAGCTTGCTGCAATCATGTTTATGTGTTAGTATTGGGTGTTGTCTTTCATTCTGTTTTCTCTTATGGTGTATGGCATGAGTAGGGATTAAATGTTACTACAATGATCAATTTTGTTTGTTGGAAATATTATGAGAGGGGGGATGATTCAGGGATTATTAGCTACCCTCCAAGAGGGTGTAATTATAAACCTTGGGACAAGAAGGAAAAGGCTTTTAACTAGGGTGGAGGGTGGTTGGGTTCGTCTTTCTGCCTTTCTTCTTCCTCAAATTTATAAACCACATTTTCTATCTTTTACTGTTTACTTGCACCTTATGAAACATATTGTTTTATTTTTTCTTCATGTAATTTCCATTGGATCTACTGTAAGCTTGTTTGTGAAGCTCCTAGCAAACATTGTTATACCTTTACCAATTGCTTTTGTGACAATACATCCTCTTTTCTTAACCCTGTAACAAACATGCCCTTAATTACAAAGAAAGTTTTAATAAGATAACACCATGTTAGATTGATTTTGAACCTCATAATCAGCTTTAGTAGGATACAGATTTCACAAGTTAATGATTGTTTGTGATAACAATTGGTTGCACATTTTGGAAGCCTTCCACCTCATGTTTTATTTTTAATTTCGTGAAATCATGCCATATGCTCAATGAAATAATTATTAAAAGCAAATAAGCAAGAAGGCTTAAGTTGATGGAGGTACAAGAAGAACCACTTGCTACTTCTGTAATTTTCTTGATTTTGTGAAATTATGGATGCAGGAATGGAGACTTGAAATGGTTTTTCATTATAGTTTTAGATTGTAAATATGGCTAGAATACCTGCCACTGTATTTGGCTCTAGTTTTGGAGGGTTACAAGCAAGACTTGGCTTTTTGAATGCTTTGCCTTGGATTTGATTCCTTTTTAAATGGTACCTAATGATACAAGTACGATGACTATTGCTAGTTTGAAATCTGGTTAGTCTACCTGCTTGCCCTGATGTTGTTATTTAAAATGGGGCTGATCTGCTTTCTTATGTTTTACAGATAATTGCCCTTCGAAGAGCAAAGAGGAGAAATATGGAACGCCTGGTTTTAGCATGTGGAGGAGAGGCTTTGAATTCTGTTGATAGTTTAACTCCTGATTGCCTTGGTTGGGCTGGACTGGTTTATGAGCATGTCCTTGGTGAAGAGAAGTATACATTTGTTGAAAATGTTAAAAACCCCCATTCTTGCACTATCTTAATAAAAGGTATAGGAGCGTGTATACATCCTTAGCAAACTTGTATAAATGTTTACGATTTTCTTTTTTATTTGTTCTAAATGCTATCAGATGATTTTTTCTTGTTTGTTTTAATTGCTTCTTTTAGGCCATTTAGCCATCAGGTTGAAGTTTGTACTCTTTTATGTTCAAGCATGAAATGTATATTCGTCTTGCAATTTTGTAATTTAGCAGGGGCGAATCATCACTCGACTTTTTTATTGTTACAGGACCTAATGACCATACAATTGCCCAAATAAAGGATGCTGTCCGTGATGGCTTGAGAGCAGTCAAAAATACTATTGAAGATGAAGCTGTGGTACTTGTAAGTTCTGCTTGCAGAAATCTATGAGATTTGTATGTGCAATCATGCTTGATTAAATTGTTGCATGTTGATTTATGTAAAGCGTGCTTGTGGCCTTTGATGGTGGCTTTGGAAGTTCTGTGCTACATCTAAATTGTGGTTCATATATATGCAAGTTATGTTTCTGCTCAAGTGAAGTGTGCTTCATGAAAAAGCTGTTTCTTGTATGCACCGGCAGTTTAGGACACAATAAAAAACCAACATTATTATGGACCAAGAGTGGTTTCAATCAAATAAACTGAAAAATCTAATTTGCATGAATGCTGATTAGAATGAAATTTGTGTATGGTGGAGCTGTGGACATCAATGTATTTGATTATAGGATGAAAATAATTGACTTGAAAGTTGAGATTGGCCTCTTGGGATTGGGTGAGATAGAGTATTGACACGTTTTCTGTTGTAATTCTTAGCATATAACTCTGCAAATAAGCAACTATTTGTCGATGACTTGATTCAGTGCTGAAATTTCTTTCCCACTCTAAAGATGTCATTTATTTTCTTCAGGGAGCAGGAGCTTTTGAACTTGCAGCCAGAAAACACCTGATCAATGAAGTAAAGAAAACAGTTAAAGGGGTAAATGCCTGCCTGTTTTCTATATTTGAGTAATTATTCCTATCCCCTGGTTAATTTTAAACTGGTGTTTGCAAATGTGGAACAGCGTGCTCAGCTAGGTGTTGAAGCTTTTGCTGATGCCCTTCTCGTGGTGCCCAAAACTCTGGCTGAGAATTCTGGGTTAGACACTCAAGATGAGATTGTTGCTCTCACGGTAACCATCAGTGGAATCCATCCATCATCCTTTTTTTCTGGGGGAGCAAAAGACACAAGAAAAGAAACTGATTTAAGCTTTTCTTGCATGTTTATTCAGGGAGAGCACGACAGGGATAACATTGTAGGAATAAACCTCCAAACAGGTGGGCCCCTCGATCCTCAGGTGGAGGGTATCTTTGACAACTACTCTGTCAAGCGCCAACTCATAAACTCAGGGTACACATGAACTCCTAGCTTTGGAGTCTGTCCTTTTCTCTCTCTCCCTATCTCTCTTCCCTCGGTCCAGCTTTTGTTATACTACATAAATGTACATATAAAGAGATACGTTTTCCAAACTTCCCCTAAATGATTAAACTAGAGAAACCTGTTGAAGTCCTCTCAGGTTTGAACTCTTAACATGCCTAACCTAGTTATAATCATGCTGCTGTAATTTTCCAGGCCTGTGATCACATCACAATTGCTACTGGTGGATGAAGTCATTCGCGCTGGGCGTAATATGAGGAAGCCAAATTAGTCATCGATATGCTCCTGCTTTTTTATTTTTTATTTTAAAATTTTTGCCTCGTGAGGATGTTGTGCTGATTGGATGTGTAACAAAACCCCCTGTGCCTTTATGCAATGGAGGATGGTTGTGTTTGTAGGATTTGTGTTAGAGGGAATCTCCATTCATCTCATGGAATTTTGATGGAGAATGAACATTACTTTGTTAGCGGTATGCTTATCGTCCATATTAGCAAGCATTCATTTTTTTGTACCCACTGATCAGAAATTTCATTTCAAGTAGTTTCAATTTTTGTAAGGTCTGTATGCTTTTTGTGGTCCTTTGTGTGCTATGTGCCTGCCTGATTCTATTAAGGGGCAAGTGGCGGCATCATGCTGAGTATTTCGAGGAGCTGTTTGGCACTTGAATTGGAATCGGAAATAGAGTGGAGTATGGCAATGGAATCTCAAGGCATTTGGATGTTCCCGGGGGTCACACAGACTTTCTTAGTTGCCTGACCTGACATGCTCCCTTCGACGGTTTGGGGGGTTTTGTTGCTCTTTCGGCTGGTTATAATGGTTATCGGTGCCTTGAAACCCAGCCTAGTCGACCCCTAGATTGGGTTGGGGTTTTTTTAGCTCTTTTTTTATATTACGTTTTAAATAGGGTTAGCTAAATTTTGAAGAAATTAAAATTTTATTTAAAATTAATTTATTTATAGTCAAATCGTTTTTGATAAGAAAAATAATTTTAAAAAAATATTGTTTTAATATATTTTTAAATTAAAAGTACTTTAAAAAGTAATTATTTAAAAAGTAATTATTATTATATTTTAATATACTACGCTGGTATTGAAAATTTTCATTTTAAAAAATTTATTCAAAACATCGTTATTTTAGTATTTTTTTATTTTAAAAACAGGAAAAAAGTTAGTAAATTGAGGCTTTTCTGCCTCAATAATTTTATTTTTAAAAATCCTCGACAGAAAAGATTAGATTATCCGTTTTGATTCTCCAGATTGATATTTATAGATAAATAAACAATGTTTAGAAAATATTTTGTATTTGGCCTTTTTTTGTGTTTAATAAAGTCGCATTATTCCATGATAAAAAATAATAAAAAAAAATCTTTGCAAACAAAGGGTTTACCGTTGTGTGACTTAATTTAATCAATTGAAAACGCTGACGTTTAGTTCGAAGCAGCAGAAACCAAAACTTGTCTTTCCAACGGTCATATTTTTCTTCGAATTTCAAGAACCCTCTCGCTATAAAAGCAACGGTCATCTCTCTCCCTCCCCTTCCTTTTCACACACAGCCCCTCTCTCTCTGGAAAAAAATCTCTCTGCGCATCTAAAACAAAAACAATCACAGATCAAAAGCCTATCATCGATCAGTGGCCTCAAAGTAAGTTTATCAGATCTAATTTCACTTTCTAATACTTTGGATAGCGTTTTAAATTCTTGAAATCGATTTTGTTTTCTTGTATTTACCTTTGAAAAACCATAATTGTTTTTTACCCTATCCTCTTAAATGAATCCTTTCTTGGTATTGATGCTCTAGTTATTCTCGAATTGTTCAAGTTATTAGATTTGCTGCATGTTTTATAATCCGGTCTGAATTTGTTCTCTATGATTTTTTTTTGTGTGTGAAGTAGAGATTTTAATTCTCTGTTTTCTTAGAAGTAAATCTTCTCTGTTTTCTCAGCAAACAAACAACTTTCTCCTTCTCCGTACGCGTGCAATGTGTATATGATCGATCTTTACTTGTATCATAAATACATGTGATTTTGCTGATTTTTCTATTGTTATGTAAAAATCTAGTGATCTGGTTTTGGGTTGCTTGGTGCACTTAATTTTATTTTCAGCATAATATCTGTTTTTTAAACACGGGGTTAGGACAATGAGTCTTTTAAGTTGACGGGTCTTGTATTCTATTATGTTTTACTGTGATTAATCTGTTTGTAGAGACTAATCAGTTTTAACAAATATTTGAAAGGGAATCAGAGGATAATCAGTTTCAACAAATATTTGACAGATTGCTTCTAAACTTTTAACAAGGTTTGATTCTTTTTTCTTTATTCCCTTCCTTGAATGGATTGCTTGTTCTCTTGTCTTTAGATTTTGGAAAAATCTTGCTTTCACAATCTACTTTCATTTTCGCTTGTATTAATACTCATTGTTGTTGCTAGATGTGTAATCCCAAATCTCTATATTTCATGCTATTCTGTTTGATAGAGGATTCAAAATAACGAAAGTATGATTTGTGATCAATGCCCACTGTTACACCAGATGTTGAATTGGTTTCACGAATTCGTCCATCTTCTTGACAAGTAGTGTATGTTTTATCTTATTGATTATTCAGTTACAATGATTTACATATACCATGCTTGGTAGAGCTATGGAGATTCTAAGAATTTCAGGAAATGTTATGGGAGTATTTGTCCTAGAGTTTAGCTGGTTTGTTCTGACTTGCTTCGTGTGGGGTTTGTGCTCTTGGGGGTAACTTTTTTTCTTAGTTACTTTTTGAAACTGAATTTATGGAATAATTCGGTCATCCTTTCCTTATTTTACACGGTTTATCTAGGGCATTAACCAGTTCCAATGCTTTTGCAGAATATTTCTTTGAACTCATTTACAGCACGAATGGCATCACTAGTGAGTAGACGGACACCTCTCGGTGATTTGTCAAATTCAATGAAGGCTGTTGCCTCTCGAATTCCACATGACGCAAGCAAGATGAAAAGTATCTCCAAAGCACCAGGGAAATGGCAAACTGCTGGCAGAAAACCACTTTCCGACATTTCTAATTCAAGGAAGCCTGAGACAAAAAAGCAGAGTTTCCATGCAAAGAAGCTAACTGTCTTGACAGAGGAACCAGATCAAACCAGTGCAATTGCAGAGGAAAAGTTTCTGCACAATCATCAGGAATGCATCAAAGCACAGACAAGAGCTATGGACATCAATGAGTTTCTGCAATCAATTGGACTAAAAGATGGTAATGGGAACTTACCATTCTTCTGCTTATAATCACTGCAGAATCTTTCCTTGTAAAATTCAATTCACATTTTATTATTTTGTCCAGATTTTTCCAAGCAGTTGGCAACTCCATGTTCACCGCTGGCATCAATTACAATGAAGGTCACTTTGCTTATTTCCCTTTCCTCGTTTCTTCATTCGGGTCTTTCTTTCTTGTTTCATAAACTAACTTTTCCTTAATGAATTATCTAAACAAAATACTGGTTTCTATTTAATGCTCAGAGTCCCCCTAGGCCCTTGCAACTGGAAGCGACGGTCGAGCAGCTCCTTAAAGATCAATCTTGGGAATTCAATCTTGATTCTCCATCTCCTTTCAGAACGCCAATATCACCAAGGAATTATAGAGACTGGAAGGATCAAGACTACTGCATCAGCTTTAAGTTGATGGAAACCCCATAGTTGCCAAAGCATTGATTTCTCTCTTCAATGCTCTGCATCCATGTTATGTCAACTCTTTTAGCCTTTTGATCTGGAATGGAAAGGAAAATTTTCTTTTTGGTGATTTTTTGGTTATTGTGGAACGACTGGTAGTGCAGTAGCGTGACATCCATTCTTTAGGATTTGTAGTCACATTATGTTTTCGGATCTTCCGGTGAAGGTTTCTGGTATGTGTTTATTCTTTAACTGCGATTGATGATGCTAACTTTATCAATGTTTCTTTAACACCCTCCCTTAAACCAAGTTGTTCAAATTTCTTCATGCCCTTCCGTCTTCTTAAACTTCAAGAACAAATCAAAGACTTTGTAAAAATATCAGCAACTTAATCTTCAGACGAACAAAACTCAACCATTTTTTTCTTGATCTTTCACCAAATCATTTGTTAATGCAATAGTATATTTATTGTCACAAAAGTTCTTTGTTGGCTTGTTTTCATAATGTTGCGACTCACTAAGCATTTTTCTCAACCACGCAGTTTGAGTAGCACAACTTCCAACTCAATATACTCTGTCCCGGTAGTAGAAAAAGCAACCACTTCTTGTTTCTTTAATGACATCTTTGAAAGTCATAGGATTACAATATGAGAATATATAGCAAAATAAGTACATGGATCATCAATTGATCGATTCTAGTTTCCTTTCTAACATGCATTCATATAGGTTTTTTTTCTAACACGTTGTGATCGTTAATCATTATTTGCTGATATTATCAGTGGGATTTGATCATCTACTTATTATGATGAATTTTTCATATGACTCTTTTTTCTCATCATTAAGTTTCTTATTTTCTAAAACAACTTGTTCGAACTCCTTTTCTATTCTTTCTCTAAGAGAAGCAAGCTGGCTTCTCTTTTCTAGCTCAAAAACTTTCCTTTTCATCTCTTAAATAACTCTCTCTCTTTAAAAAAAGCCTTTTATCAATACTGCTCTTCATTTTCTTTTTTTGCATCTAAAGGCCCAACAAGATGTTTGTTTGTTTGTTTTGAATCCCGTTGAACCATTAAAATGTTCTTGCTCCATTTTTTCTATGAAATCTTCACATTCATAATTAAGTGACTCAACATCTTATTCATGTTGATCTTGTATTACTTTTTTTTATATATTTTAAAGCAATCAACCTCATCTTTGAGCAACCTAGAAATAGCTTCTCTCTTCTCAGCTACACGTTTGACTTTCTTTTTTAAATGTTTTTTTACTTTATTAATCAACTCCCACTTGGTTTCAAATTCGCCCTTCTCATTTTTCTTGTTCATATGACAATACATCATTAAAGACACCTCTTCCTCCTTTTCTATGTTACAGCTTGCCAAAAACAAAGTTTTAAAGCATCTTTATTAGTCTTTTGGCATGCACATTTCTATTATTTGAATTTTTAAGTTGGCACTCATACTAATAATGATCAAACCTTTTGCAGTGATGACATTGAATATGAGATTTATAATTTTTCCTATAGCGATCATATTTCTGGTATTTATGGCATTGTATTTGAGACTTGTGATGCTGATTTGAATCTCCTTCACCTCTATTTTTTGTTCTTCCATTGTAACCTTGACATTGATCAAAATTGTTATTTCATCCACCTCTATCTCTACTACCTTGACCACATTGATTGTGCTTAATCATGTTTAAAGCTTCCTCCTTTGTCATCATGTTCAATTGAGATTGCAATGCATCTTCAATGGATATTGTAGACTTTTTTAAATTCTGTAGACTTTTTTGAATTCAAGCGATGTTCATGAGCTGCTGATAAACCTTGTAATTCATCAATTGACATCTCACTCAAATATTTTGATTCTTCAATAGTTTATACCATCTACTCAAACGAAGTGTTATGCTTTAAAGCATTTTCATTATAACTAGAAGATTTTTCATCTTTTCTCCATAACTAGAAGTCTGGCAAGTTGCTAAACCTAATATACTTAGGTTAATCCTTTGCCAAGCCCAAGTTAGTATGAGTCTAGCAAGTTACCAGACTTAATATACTTGAGTTTAGCTATGTGTTGAGTCCAAGGCTATGTGGGTCTGACAAGTTGCTAGATTCAATATACTTGGGTTAAGCCAAGAGCTGAAATCGAGTCGGTAGGGGTCTAGCGAGTTTCGAGACCCAATATGCTTGGGTGCATCCATGTGTTAAGCTTAAGGTAACATGGATCTAAGAAGTTGTCAGACTCAATATACTTGTGTCCAACCATATGTTGGGCCCAACAAAACGTGAATCGAACGAGTTGCCAAACCTAATATACTTGGGCCCGACTTTGTGCTAAGCTCAAATCAACATGGGTATGGAAAATTGTCAGACTTAATATACTTAGGTTCAACCATGTGCCTAGCCCAAGTCAACGTGAGTTTGATAGGTCGCTACACCCTACATACTTGAGTTCGATCATGTGTTAAGTCTAAGACAACATGTCTCCCCTAAGCTTGGCTATGCGTCAAACCTAATTGGTCTGAAGATCGTTAAATATCCATATAAGGACCATAGGGTTTTGTCATTAGCCTATTAACATGAATTGTCCATGTCAGAAATAATCATCACCCTACATCTATAGATGTATAAAAGGTTTTCCAAAGGCCTACCATATAACATCCCAAAAATTTCAAACAATATCAAGTTTAATATTATGTTATGGTTTACAAAAAACCAAGGAAAAGTTTTTTTTTATCTCTGCTGAAATTTCGGCAAAGTTTTGTTTGAAAGCTCCATTTTTCTAATGTCGATATCATATCTCAATCATTATTCAATCCATTTAAGATCCATTCAACTAGATTGTTCCCACAATAATAATGATGATGCTTTATCACATTTTTAGAAAAAAAAAATCAATGAACAACTAAATTACTTGTCACAATGACAAAGAGTTCATGATTAGAACTTAATATTTACATTATAATAATATGACGTTTATATATGCATTACATAATATTTATGGAAAGATTACCGATAAATATCATATCATACATATTTACAAAATGTTCATACTTTAAAACCATTCGATATTAGTTATGATTACATATTTTAGTAGTCTATGAATTTGTCATTTACAAGTATAAATAACCAAAATGAATAATATAAATATGTCCCTAATATGAAATCTAAACCAACACAAAGGCAATAAAGTAACTATTCATGCCAATCTTGAGTTGTACCTAAAATACCCACACAAAATAATCATGAATACTTCATAATTAATCTCCATCATTTAAACTAAGTAGCTTAATTTTGGTACTTCATCAAATAAATGTAATTATTAAACATAATACCCTCTAAATGTAATTCATACTCCATTTCCATGTTACAATATACCAACCATCTAATATTTTCGATTTAAATTCGGCAATCCATATGGGAGAACCTACAATTTGGCTTTTATTCTCGAAAGTTATTCATTATAACAATTCCTTCAATGGAATTCCACGTTACATGACAATTCTTTCAATGAAATTCTATACCATACAACAATTCCTTCAACAAAATTCCATGCTTACGACAATTCCTTCAATAGAATTCCACACCATACAACAATTCTTTCAACGGAAGTCCCTATCACATGGCAATTCCTTTATCGGAATACCAAATCAATTACGACATTCCCTTTAGGAGGCTTTAGTTTATCATTTAATCAAACTCTTTTGTCTCACATATGTTCAACAATATTACCATGTACTCTTACATTTAAGGAATTCATAAATTGAATGAAAATGCGCAAAACAAAAAGTCAAACTGCATGTCACCTACTTGCTGCTGTCTGACACATAATAGTCTTTATGAGCACAACTCATGTGGCCTCGCTTGCATCATCATCACCAAACACATTTTTCAGATTCAATTTTAGTCATCTTATTTCAAGCAATTTAATTCTCAATTCTTCAATTAATCAAAGTGTTACCTATTTATCTAACATGTTACTTAGCATAAATCAAACACAACAAAATAGTTCATCATTCAATCTATATTAAATTTTATACAATTTCATACAATTTACAGCTTCTTCCTTCCAAACCCAATCATTTAATTACTCAATATTTCATCGTTTCATTAATTCAACTCAATAAAAATCATTATTCGCATGATCAAACACTCACTTATCACACAATTAACAGTTGATATCATAAATGCATAATTCATCCCTTTGTTCTCTTTATGGTCGTCTTTATAGTCCTTCCTTTCCTATCAATTTTCTTCATCGTTCTTCCATGAATTCACTCCCATAACTGTTTACAAAACTCCTAGAAACCAATTTCTAAGAAATTTACTTTTCTCTAAATTTCATCTCAAAAATTCTAATTCAATTTTGCTAAAATTTGCTCAAAATCAATTCAAATTGACATAGTGGAGTTCCAAACATCTTACCTGATTATAAAATATATTTCAAAAATCAACAAATTGAATTTTTCAAAGCTGCTCTTTCTTCCTTTTATTTCTTCACTTTCTCTCTCTAATTTAATCTCCCCCCTCTTTAATCTTTTAGAATTTCTAGTATTAATGTGTTCCTTTCTCTTTCTCAAAACCCTATCTTTTCACTTATAGACCTTACTCTTTAGTCCTTCAAGGTGAAAGGAAGGAAAAAGAAATGAAAATGTTTTTTTCTTTATTGTTGCACACCGTCAAGTTATAACAAAGACAATAGTCAAAATTGTGTAATTGTTTTGGGAAACACTCTGACTGTTTTCTTTAAATCGGTCTAACTATTTCTTAAAACAACTAGACCATTTCTGCTTTTTTTAAAACATATATATTCGACCATAAAGTTTTCTTTTTTCTTAACTCTGTTTCCCTAATTTATTCTATTCTTTTTCTTATTTTATTTTATTACGCCATAATTTCTATTACATTATTTTTAATTTATCTCAGGTTTTACATACCTTATTTTCATCTTATTAATGATATGTAATGGATGTTTGCCCCTCATTAATAAAGTATAAGAGATTTTCATCTCTCATTAATATCACCAGGACCAAATAACTCTTCAGTTCCTCCACTCTATCAAAACGACAAGTTCATAAATTATAAATATCTGTGAATTACTTAGGTAAGAGGTTCAAACTTCTTACTCTCTAAGCATTCATACTTTAACCCTTTGAACATTTATCATATAAAAACAAAAACAATCAATATTGTTCTTGGATTTTTAAGCTATTTCTTTTATTTATTACAATATCCATTTAAAGTTACTGATTTTATCATTGGAGGATCCTTAAATCCCATCAAAACGAATACTAGGACTTCTATCATTAATTATGAATTTCCTAGATTACAAATAAGAAAATATACATTTAATTAACTATTATCAAAACATCAAATAACTTGAATTTTAAAGTCATTGAATTGTGGGTCATCATCTGAAGAAGTTATAACACCATGACCGGAACCTAAACTCTTTAATGAAGTAAACGAAATGATTCATCGATGATGTAACTCTTTGTTGGCATTGTGATAAGGCC